>Ga0315554_1001406_pt1 | contig 14186 bp, 12 predicted proteins | sample SalMarSW160370MG_FD_202114 | JGI IMG/M metagenome (GOLD analysis project Ga0315554, IMG submission 202114) | Salt marsh sediment microbial communities from the Plum Island Ecosystem LTER, Massachusetts, United States - Salt Marsh Sediment SW1603-70 ... | reverse complement strand
AGCACTTTTTATTACCGGCACACCTCTTAACGTCGGAAGCTATACCGGTATTATAATGATAGTCGGAATCATCGGTGAAAATTCCATCTTTATTTATCTACAGTATGTGGATTCAAAAATGAGAATAGTTAACAAAGAAAATTCAATTGTCAATTCTATTTCACTTAGATTGCGCCCAACATTAATGACGGCATTTGGCGCAATCACCGCCTTGCTTCCTTTAGCACTTGGCATTGGTACAGGTGCACAAATGCATCAACCTTTGGCAATTGCAATTATCGGGGGATTTATAATTGCCTTACCGTTATTGCTTATTGTACTGCCCACAATTTTAAGAGTAATTGAGAAATAGACAAACTTTTAAGATAAATGGATTATATCCTATAAACTTTTATAATATTATTTTTTGATTACCTCAATAAAAAAAACCTTCTATCATATAGACAAAATTTCATTTTTCAAATCACAAGAAAAAGAACAGAATTATTACAAAAAGATTCATCAATAATTGATATTATCACATCATTATCCTAAAAACAATCTCGGTAAAAAAGGTATTTCTTGAGACGCAAATTATTTTAGTCCATAGCTAGTGGGCTTTGAACCATGCTTTTATCAATTTCAAGCAGTTTTCCTTTTTCAACGGTGATTATAAATGATTGTACAACATTTTTATGTAATTCAGCAACTATTACATATTCGCCCTCTTCTAATCGTACTTGCTTTGGTGTTTGATAGGACTTTTCAACATCCCTAACAAAATTGCCGTTTTTTGAATAGATAGAATAACCCTTATAAACTTCAAATACCGGATCCTCCGCATAATTTCCTTTTTCTTCATATTTATCGGTAAAAACCATTAAATATCCAAAGTTATTATTAATACTGGTATTTGGTTTCATGTAGTCATACTGGTGGCCAATATTAGAAGTGCTGCAGCTAACTAATGAGAAAAGAAATATTACAAAAATTATAAATATGAATGTTTTCATTTTTACTCCCTCTTATTTTTGTAATTTTAATAAAAATGTAATATAAATTTAAGATTAATATTAATAAATTGTTATATAAAAATTTAACGGTTATTAATCGTTTTGAAGGATAAAATTGATAATATAGCAAGAATATCGCCCCGTAAAAAAATAATTTGAATAATCATTTAATCAATGCATTGATTTTTAGACCAGGCATCTAAACTTGACCGGAAAAGTTTTTCATCTAATTCTCATCCTTTAAAATCTCAACCTCATCTTCAAATCCGGAAATCTTTTCATAAAATTCTTTGGAAAGGGGTGTGGATTTTTTAGTTATAGGATCTACACAGACAATAATTCCGCTTCCGTCTGCAACTATAACATTTTCTTTCGCTTTGACAATTAAATGCTCAAAGCCAAAGCTGGAGTTTTTTATAAATGAAATTTTTGAATAAACATTTAATTCCTCATCAAACCTTGCATGATCCTTATAATTTATTTCATTTCTTACCACATAAAATAATTTACCGTCGGAGAAAATTCCATGCCCAGGTATTAATCCGAGATCTTTAAAATATTGAAGCCGGGCATCTTCAAAATAATTAATATAGACTGCATTGTTGCACACACCAAGCATATCAACTTCATTAAACCTGACTTTAATGGTTATTTTATGTTTGAAATTTGTTGTTTCCACTTACTCTTGAACCTGCTCTTACTCTTCTTAAATTAAATATAAAATTTTGGTTAATAAAAATTATTTAAAAACTTCTATGATAGTCTTTTTTGCTTTCTCAATATCTTCAAAAGAAACATCAAGATGAGTAACTGCTCTTAAATATCCGATAGAACCTGGAGTAATGAGTAATCCTTTTTCTTTACATCTTTCAATTGATTTTTCAACCGATAAATTCAATGGCTTAAACATAAGTATATTTGTCTGGACAGAATACATATTTATTTCTAATGAAGGAATTTCATTTATAGCTTTAGCTAAAACTTGAGCTTTTTCATGATCTTCCTGCAGCCTATCAATATTGTTTTTTAAAGCAAATAATCCGGCAGCGGCAAGAATTCCAACTTGTCTCATTCCCCCACCCCACGCTTTTCTCACTCTAAAAGCTTCTTTAATAAATTCTTTACTCCCGCCGATTATGGAACCTACAGGTGCACCGAGCCCTTTTGACAAGCAGCATGAAATAGAATTAAAATAGGAGGCATATTCTTTAACAGGTATCTTTGTTGCAACGGAAGCATTCCAGATTCTCGCACCATCCAGGTGAAATAATAAATGATATTTATTGACCAGTTCTTTTATCTTTTTGATTTCTTCAAGAGGATAAATTGTACCGCCCGCTCGGTTATGAGTATTTTCAATCTCGACAACTTTTGTCCTTGGCATATAATATGCACTTTCAGGTCTTATCAAAGGTTCTATTTGATCGGCGGTAATTACACCGAGCTTTCCTTCTACCGGCATTAATTGTATGCCGCTCAAGGCAGCCGGTGAACCGGATTCATAGTGAAAAATATGTGCATCTTTTTCACAGATAACTTCATCACCGGGATTGGTTAAAACATTTAAGCAGATTTGATTCCCCATAACTCCGCTAGCTACATAAAGCGCGGCTTCTTTACCTAAAACCTCAGCGGCATATTCCTGAAGTTTATTAACTGTCGGATCTTCTCCAAATACATCGTCACCAACTTCAGCTTCATACATTGCTTTACGCATTTTTTCTGAAGGTCTGGTAACTGTATCGCTTCTAAGGTCGATAAATTTATTCATATTTAATTGAGAAATTTATATTAATATTCTTTTTAATTTAATTAATTTGGAAATAACAAAAAAAGGTCGGAAATATAAAATAATGGTTATCATTCATGATTTATAATAAATCAAATATCTTATATTTATCTTTAAAAACCTTAAGAAATAAAAAATGAAACAACTAAACTTCTCGCCTTTCCCCACCCTAACCACGGAACGATTGATTTTACGCCAATTAAAAAACTCTGATGATGCTGCCATTTTTTTGTTACGCTCCGATAATAGTGTAAATAAATATATTGATAGGCCTAAACAAATAAACATCAATGAAGCCAATGAATTTATTAAAATGATCAATGATGGTATAAATAATAATAAATGGACCTATTGGGCAATATGTCTAAAAAATATTCCTGAGCTTATCGGGACAATTTGCTTATGGAATTTTTCAGATGATAAAACTACAGCAGAAATCGGATATGAATTAAAACCTTCTTTCCAGGGAAAGGGATTAATGAATGAAGCACTAAGATGCATCATCAACTACGGTTTTCAAACAATTAGACTTAAAAAAATTGATGCTTATACACATAAAGAAAATATTGGTTCGTTAAAGCTCCTTGAAAAAAATAATTTTAAACTTGAGCCGAACCGTATCGATCAAGAGAATGCAAATAATATCATTTATACATTAACAAATTAATTTAAAGTTGTCGAATATTTCAATTATTGAACCTCTATATAATCCGCAAATTTGCACTTAAGTTTCGAAACAGATAATTTTGAAAGTAATTAGGAACATAAAACATTCTGCGTCATTTATAAGATGAAATGCTCTACCCCTGACCAAAATATTCACCGGAGGAATAATGAAAGTTGTTTATAGATATTTAGCAATTTTATCTGTCGCTTTTGCAATTGTTTTACTAAACAGCACAAAACCTGCATTAGGACAAAACCAAATGGAAACATCTAACAACGGATGGACAAACTTAAAATATGCAATATACTTTACCCATAGCGACGTCGAAAAACTTCTTGCAGATTCGGTACAGTTCCAAAAAACTATGGAATATTTTGCCCCTGTTAAAGCCTACAAAGTCTATCTGGAAGGAAATAGTCGTGGTGATGGTGATGTTGCATTATTAAAAAAAGTAGCAAGCCGATTTAAATCAAAGGGAATCAAAGTTTCCGGTTCAATGGTTCCGGTTTCATCAAAAGGCGGTCCTTCAACATATAATGATCCTGATGATTTAAATGTGCTTAAAAAACGGATGCAGGCTCTGGCTCAAGTTTTTGATAATATTATTCTTGACGATTGGCTCTTTACAACAGCGACAGATCCTAAAAGTGTTGAAGATAGAGGTAACCAAAGCTGGGCGGACTACCGGACAAAATTAATTCTTGAGCAATCAAAAAAGTATATCATTGATGCTGCAAAGGAAGTTAATCCCAAAGTTCAAGTAATTATTAAATACCCGAACTGGTATGAAGGTCACAGGCAAAACGGTTATGATGTTTATAATGAAACAAATCAATTTGATAAAATGGCTGTCGGTATTGAAACACGCGTTCCGGAAATCCAGGACCAGCATATACCGATTTACAGCGGTTATATTTTCCAGAAATGGTTTTCCAGTGTCAATCCGTCAAAATGGATCGGAGCATGGTTAGATAATTATGGTATGGAAGGAGCAGCAAATGATTATGTTGCTCAAGTTTGGCAGGCAGTTCTTGCAAAGGCCCCAGAAATAATTCTCTGGTGTGCAGGACAGCTCTACCCAACAACCGGCCTGTCCAGTGATGTTTATCCTCATTTCCGAGACATGCTGCCTGAGTTTGATAAAGTTGCAGGTTTACTAAAAGGTTCTTCAAGAGGTGTTCCTATGTATCTGCCTTATGGTTCGACAGGTGAGTACAATATTTTTGGTTATCTCGGAATGGCGGGAATACCGATTGCCCCTGCGGCACAATTCCCTGATAAAAGTCAGAATGCTATTTTTACTTTACATTCACTTTTTCATAATTCACCAGAGCAGCTTGCCGGCCAGATGCTTAACAGTTTGCGCAATGGAAATGATATATTTATGACCTGGGATTTATGGCAAAAATTACAAAACACTGAATTTAAAAATACTTTAAGTCTTGTTGATTATGGAGGTACTGTTTCATCTTCCGAATTTCGTACACGTGAAGGGTGGTTTAGACAACAAACTATAAAAGCTGATAAAGCCTTCACTTTCCCGCGTATCGAGACTACAACATGGCCTTATGTACGAAATGCTGCAGTTGTATGGGAAGATTATGATTACGGAATTATGCTTGAAGCACAATACTTAAAAGGAAATATTTACGTCTTGAACATGCCGGAAAATAGTTATGATTTGTTAATGCTTCCAACCGAAGTACTTAATACAATAAGACGATCTTTTTATAAAGAATTAGGTGTAACTTTGCAGGGACCCGGTAAGGTGGCAATGTATTTATTTGGTCAAAATCAATATGTACTTTATAATATGAGTAATGAAACTGCTCCATTATCCTTAAGATTCACAAAGGAGCTACCTACTTCAGGCTGGAAAGAACTAATTCATGGAGAACAATTGTCTGTAAAACAGGATTCGACGTATGCCCGTTTTGGAGGTCCGGCATTAACCGATATTTCTCTTACAATTCAGCCTTTTGAAATTACTATTATACAGGCACCATAAAATTATAGGGACAAGTTTTAAACTTGTCCCTTATTGTTTAACTGGAACAAAGGAACAAAATCTGCAGTAAATTAGTAAATAATATATTGACTAAGAATGAATAAAAAAACTTTATATATAAAAAATATGGTTTGTGCCCGGTGCATTAAAGTCGTTAAAGAAGAACTTGAAAAATTAAATTTGAACGTTGAGAATATTATTTTAGGAGAAGTTGTTGTTTCATCAACAAAAGATATAAATGAAAATAAAATAAGAGAAGTTCTTGAGTTAAACGGTTTTGAACTTATTGATGATAATCAGGCAAAGATTGTTGAGAAAATCAAAGTAATTGTAATTGAATTAATTCAAAAACAAAGTGAAGATCAACTAATAAACATACATTTTAGTGATTATATCTCAGAAAGGATTAATAAGAGTTACCAATATATAAGCTCTTTATTTTCTTCACATGAAGGTGTTACATTGGAAACCTATATCATAAATCAAAAAATTGAAAAAGTTAAAGAGCTATTAATTTACAACGAACTTTCTTTAACAGAGATTTCTTACAGATTAGGTTACAGCAGCGTTCAGCATCTCTCAAGCCAATTTAAAAAAATAACCGGACTTACTCCTTCCCAATTCAAAAATCTTCGTGAAAAGAGAAGAAAACCTCTCGATAAAGTTATATAAGGTGAGAACCTTCAAGGTTAATAATTAGAGAAGCGATACTTTAACTCGAAGGTTATTGAGATAGAACTCATTATTTTTTCTCATCAATAAAAAACCTTCCATTCACTTAATTCAAAATAATTATTTTTATATTTGTAGAAATACATTTTAAACATTATACAAAAATTCATTTTAAGAATTAAATTCTCTTAATCTGATTTAATGTTGGAGTGAGAGTAAAATCGAGAATTTAAAACGAAAGTAGAAATGGAAGAAACCTTGACAAAAAAAGAACCTGAAGTAAATTTTGAATTGGCTAAAGAGCATGGTTTAACCGAAGAAGAATATGAAAGAATATTAAAAATTCTGGGAAGAACCCCCAGTTTTACAGAGCTGGGAATTTTTAGTGTAATGTGGAGCGAACACTGCAGTTATAAAAATTCAATTGCCTTATTGAAAACATTACCAAGAGAAGGCGGAAGATTATTAGTCGGTGCCGGGGAAGAGAATGCGGGCCTGGTTGATATTGGCGATGGTTTGGCAGTTGCATTTAAAATTGAAAGTCACAATCATCCATCCGCTGTTGAGCCGTACCAGGGAGCTGCAACCGGTGTTGGCGGAATTATGCGTGATATTTTTACAATGGGTGCTCGTCCAATTGCTTCATTAGATTCTTTGAGATTCGGTTCTTTGAAAGATGCAAGAACTAGATTTCTTTTTGATGGGGTAGTTAGAGGAATCGGCGATTATGGTAATAGCTTTGGAGTTCCAACAGTGGCTGGTGAAGTTTATTTTGACGAATCATATCAGGATAATCCTTTGGTAAATGCTATGGCTGTTGGAATTGTAAAAATTGACCAGGTCGCGAGTGCTGTTGCAAAAGGTGAAGGAAATCCCGTTATGATTGTTGGTTCTTCTACTGGGAGAGATGGGATTCATGGGGCAACTTTTGCATCGGAAGAAATTTCTGAAAAATCCGAAGCAAAAAGACCTTCCGTTCAAGTAGGTGATCCATTTACTGAAAAGCTTTTATTGGAAGCATCATTGGAAATTATTAAAAACGGATGGTTAATTGGAATCCAGGATATGGGTGCGGCTGGAATTTCTTGTTCTACTTGCGAGATGAGTGCTAAAGGGGAATCTGGTATGAGAATCAATTTGGATAAAGTACCTTTGCGTGAAAAGGGGATGACTGCCTATGAAATAATGCTTTCGGAAAGCCAGGAAAGAATGTTGTGTGTTGTAAAAAAAGGATTTGAAAACGATGTTAAAAAAGTTTTTGAAAAATGGGATCTTCATTGTGAAATAGTCGGTGAAGTTACAAATGATGGAAAGCTTTATATTGAATATGAGGGAGAAGAAAAAGCAGAAATCCCTCCATTTGAATTAGTCTTAGGGGGTGGGGCACCAGTTTATTTCAGGGAAACTAAAGAACCTGCATACTTAAAACAAACAAGAAATTTTGATTTTTCTAAATTACCTTCCACTGAAAATTTAACTACAGTTTTTGAAAAAATATTTTCATCTCCAAACATAGCCTCAAAAAAATGGGTTTATGAACAATATGATTCAATGGTCAGGACCAATACAATTGTTGGACCTGGTTGTGATGCTGCAGTAGTCTATATTAAAGATACGAATAAAGCCCTTGCAATGAAGACCGACTGTAATTCAAGGTATGTTTATTTAAATCCAAAAGAAGGTGCAAAAATAGCAGTTACGGAATCTGCTAGAAATATTGTTTGTTCAGGTGGAATTCCGCTCGCAATTACTAATTGTTTAAACTTTGGAAATCCTTATAAACCAGAAAATTACTGGCAATTCAAAGAAGCTGTAGAAGGAATGGGAGAAGCATGCAGATTTTTTGATACTCCTGTAACAGGTGGTAATGTAAGCTTTTATAATGAATCACCAAATGCGGCTGTTTACCCTACACCCACAATTGGGATGGTCGGATTAATTGAAAAGATTGAAAATATCACAACTTCTTTTTTTAAAGAAGAGGGAGATTTAATTTATGTTTTGGGTGAAGATTTTGAGGAATTAGGTGGAAGTGAATATCTTAAAGTAATTCATACTAAAGTAGTAGGAGATTCTCCAAAAATTAATTTGGAAGTTGAAAAGAAACTCCATGATTCTTTATTAGATCTAATGGATAAAAATTTAATTGAATCAGCACATGATATATCCGAAGGCGGAAGTATATGTGCCTTAGCCGAATGCTGCATAATTAATGAAGAAAATCCAATTGGTGCAAAAGTAAACATTCCAATAAAATCCAGGGAAGATTTTTCTTTGTTTTCAGAAACTCAATCAAGGGTTATAGTAACAACAGAAAAAAATAATAGAGACAAATTCGAATCTTCTTTAAAAGAAAAAAATCAAGCCTTTACTTTTCTAGGTGAAACAGGAGGGAAAAAATTCTCTGTAAATAATAAAATCGAGATTAGTGTTGATAGGTTGATTGAATTATACTACAATACAATTCCACTTATTATGAATGATTAAGATAAAGATCAAAGAAAAAGTAAAAAAAATTTCTTTATATCAAAAGTATCGTATTGTAAGATTTAAATTAAATCTAACACCTCGCTTTCAAAATATTAGAGATTTTATAAGACACTATTTTGGCGGTATTATAAACCGTACAGATGAACACCACGTCTTTTTACTTGCAGGCGGATTATCATTTTCTATTTTTGTGTGCATTATTCCTTTTGCTCTAATAGTCTTTGCTGTGGTTGGAACCATCCTTAATTCAGAGTATATGCAATTCCAAGTAAACGGATTAATTGATACAGTTATTCCTTATCACCAGTACTCTGAGTTTGTAAAAAGAATTATTTTCACGCGCATTAATGAAGTAATTGAATATAAAAATTTAGCTGGGGTAATAGGAGGTTTCGGATTATTGTTTGCTGCCAGCGGATTGTTTAGTAGTATGCGTACCATACTTAATACCGTGTTAGACTCTAAATCAGATGAACATTTTATCCTGGCTAAACTAAAGGACTTTGCCCTTGTAATTATGGTGATAATTATATTTTTTATAACCACAGTGTTGATGCCTTTTGTAGACCTTCTTCGGCAAAAAGCAGATCAGTTTCAATCTCTTCATTTTTTATATTCAGGAATTTTTGAACATGTAGTTTTTTCTGCTTTATCACTAGTACTGGTTTTTATTTTATTCTCTATATTGTATTTTACTGTACCGAAGAAAAAAATTGGAAAGAAAGCTAACTTTTTAAGTGCTTTGTGGGCTGCTGTTTTGTGGGAAACTGCTAAGCAAATATTTGGTTATTATATTTATCATTTCTCATCATTAGGTAAAATTTATGGAACCTATGTCTTGTTTGTGGTAGTTGCATTCTGGATTTACTATTCATCCACAGTTTTTATAATTGGTGCGGAAATAGGGAAGCTTTACTCGGATCGAAGGTATGCAATTAATAAAGGAGAAGAAATAATTGAAGAAAGTGATTAATAATTCATAATATCGGGTAAAATAACTTACTAAATAATTTTTAATTACTTCTTACTATTGCTTTAATATTTACATCACCTTCCGATTTAAAATAAAGAATAAAATTTATTTCATCTTTTTCTTTTAAATCTTTATTTAAATCCATTAACATTACATGGTAGCTTCCAGGTTTAAACTCTACTGATGAATTAGGTTGAATTATAATACTTTTAACTTCCCGCATTCCCATCATATCATTCTTCTTATACGTTTCATGCATTTGAATATGCTGTGCAATATTCGAAGTTACTTTATATAAAGTATCTGGGTTTTCGGAGTTATTATTTATTTTAAAATATAATGCACTATTCAATCCTGCAGCACCTGTACGGACCCATGCATCTTTCACTTCTACTTTATTCCCTGTTGAAACAAAAACCGAAACAAAAGCAATAATTAATAATAGCATTTTTTCTCCATGATTTTAATTCTGCCGGTAGGTAAAAAATTAATCAAGTGATTCAATATCTTTTATAATTTCCTTTTCATCAACAATACTCCCTTTATATTCTTTCCTAATCCTGCTTTCTTTATCAATTAAAGTAATTCGATCTGTATGTATGAAAGAATAAGTAAAGCCGCCGTTGTCATAATTAATTGTATCCGATGGTATGGCATATATATTCATAACTTTAAGAAGGGAATCAATTACTTTTTTGTTTCCGGTTAATAATTGAAAATTTTTTTCATCTATGCTTCTAACGTCGGCATATTTTTTTAAGATGGGAGGAGTATCTCTATCGGGATCAAAACTTAATTCTACAAATTGAACTCCTTTAATATCATCTTTCTTTAATTGTTCCTGTAACATCCTTAAGTTATTTGTAGTCATAGGACAAACATCGGGACAATTAGTGTACATAAAACTCATAACAGTTATGTCCCCTTTAAAATCATCAGGGAAGGATATTTTGCTGCTGTCCTGGTTAATTAACTCAAAAGAAGTCCTTAAACTTTTTTTTACAGGAAGATTATTGCTGCAGCTTTCAAAAAAAATGAAAATGAAAACAATTATAAAGAAGATAAAATATTTGGAACTATTTCCAGAATATGAATGATTCATTTTGAAAATAAAATTTGTTGTACAAAATTATAAAATTATGTTAAAAGGTTAAAACTTATAGTCCCTCAATGTATTTTATATCAATATTTATAATTTCATTGAAACATATATCATAAATTATTTCCTGCTAATGTCTTTATCCTGTTTATTATTGCAAATAAACCATTCCCCCTGACAGGCGAAAGATTTGAGCTTAAACCGATGCGATTAATGAAATATAATTCACAGTTTATTATATCCCCGGGAGATTGATTATTAACTATCCGGAGCAGCAGCGCTATAATTCCTTTTGTAATTAATGCATCGCTGTCGGCCGCAAAATAAATTTTATTATTTTTTATCTTTGCTTTTAACCATACTTCCGATTGGCAGCCGCCTATTAAATTTTCCTCAGTTCTATATTCCTTTTTTAACGGTTCAAGAGATTTTCCCAAATTGATGATATATTTATATTTTTCAAGTCCATCTTCTAATAAAGAAAATTCCTCAATTATTTTATCCTGAATTTCGTTTATAGTCATTTAAACTCTAAAAAATTTTGAATTTTTATTTGCGGTAACTCAACAGATATTTTAACTATTGAAAGTGACTATAGCTATTTAGGCAGCCCTGTTTCAAAAGGATAATTATTATTACTCCATTCAAACCATCCGCCATCAAAAACAGCGATATTAGACCAACCCATGAGCCAGGCATTAAAAAAAGCTTCGCTTGCACGCCATCCTGTACCGCAATAGAAGGCATTAAATTTTTCGGGAGTAATTCCGGTTTCTCTCCAAATTTTTTCTATTTCATGATATTCGCGTGTAGTATGGTCAAGATTGCGGTAATTCTCCATATGGTATGCGTCGCTGCCGCAATTGGCAAATATCGCCCCCGGTATCCGGCCTTTTTTTTCGATATAATTATATCCGCTTACCTCACCAATAAATTCTTTCCAGCTTCGAACGCACACAAGATTTTTATTTATAGCTTTTAAAATTTCAACCGCTTCGGGAAGATCAACTGCCAATTCAGGACATGATGGAATAATATTTCCGAAATCAATCACTGGTTGTCTTCTATTTTCTTCTGAGGTAACTTCAAATCCTTCATCTATCCAAGACTGTAAACCCCCATTAAGAAGGCGAACATCTTTTACACCTGCATACATCATAATGAATGCACATCGTGTTGCTCCTAAATGCCCGGCACTGCTTCCGGGAAAAGGATCATTATTATCGGGATAAGAAAATCTTCCGTATAAAATGACAGTTGTATCGCAAGTGATTCCTAAATTCTCAAGTTCTATTTTCAATTCAGCCGGTGAACGGCGGTTCCATGTTTCAGGAGATTCAAGACAAAGAGTATCTAATTCGACCGCACCAGGAATATGTCCCTTTTCGTAATCTTCTTTGTTCCGGTAATGAGCATGACAGATTACATACTTGTTGTTATTATACTCCGGAGCAGAAGATTTTGTAATAAGTTCATTAAGCCATACAGGTGAAACTAACTGTGTATATTTTTGCAGCTTTTCCATCGGGAGCTCTTCATTTGCACTCCATTCATTTACAAAACAATGGTAAACAGATATATCCAGATATCCTGCCTTTATAAATTGATTTGCTATTTTCTCCGTTTGAATTTTATCGTAACCATAAATAATTAAAAAATCTTTTGGTGAAATTTCTTTTGACAATACAATTTCAATCCAATCTATATACTTTGCCCATTTAGCCGGAAGACTTTTCGCGCCTTTAATATGTCCTCCTCTTTTTTCATTTTCTTCCTTCCATCCGTTATAAGCATCGGCAGATCGTATGTCTATAATTTTCACACCGGGATTTTTAATCTTGTATAATAATTGTTCTGTGGAAATTTCTTTGAAGTGTTCCATTTCCTTGTTCTTAAAATGTTAGAAATATTTTTTTAATCAGTTGAAATTATACAATTAGGATGTTTAATATCTACAATATAAACTTGACGGGAAATAAGCAAATACTCTGAAAAAAAATAAATTAAAAATGCTATTATTATGAATAAAAAGATAAAAAGGTAATGTAAATTTCATACTTGATACGAAAATATAATTTCTTAATAATAAATTTACTCTTAGTTTTTCTATAACAAGGAGCATGGCATAATTATTTTCAGAATATATATTGACAATGAATTAAGAAAAGATTATTTTTAATCAGATAAAATTATCTGATTATATATTTTGGTCGAATTTTCAATTCGCTTTTTTTTAGTATATAATCGGATAAATAAGTCTTATTATAACGGATATAGAAAAATGGAGGAGACATGAAATTAAAAAACTTTTACAAAATTTTAGCGGCAATGTTTGTTCTGATTTTCGCTTTTGTTTTTTTTACATGCGGCGGAAATAAAGAAGAGAATATTCAGGCATCCGGAGATTTAAAAGCAATTGCAAAGGAAAGGGGATTAACCCCCAATGATCTTTTAGCTGCTGCAAAAACTTATACGCCGAGTGGTAAGAAAGATGAATATCTTATGTTTGCTTCCGGTGGACATTCAGGGCAGGTTTTTGTTATTGGAGTTCCTTCAATGCGATTATTAAAGGAAATTGGGGTTTTTACCCCTGAACCCTGGCAGGGGTGGGGATTTTCAAAAGACACATATGAAGTTTTACATGAGGGAGATCCAAAAGGTACTACATTAACCTGGGGGGATACACACCATCCTGCTCTCTCCGAAACTGGCGGCGACTATGATGGACAATTTTTATTTATTAATGATAAAGCAAATGCCAGAGTTGCAGTTATAGATTTAAGGGATTTCGAAACGAAGCAAATAATAAAAAATCCTCTTACTTATAGCGATCATGGCGGAACATTTGTTACACCTAATACTGATTATATAATTGAAGGTGGACAATATGCAATGCCGTGGGCAGGACAATATGCTGATATTAAAGATTATAAAAAAGAATATCATGGTATGGTAACTTTCTGGAAATTTGATCGTAAGAAGGGAAGGATAGATAAGGATAATTCTTTTGCATTGGAACTCCCACCTTATTGGCAGGATCTTTCGGATGCAGGAAAGTTAGTAAGCGATGGATATGTTTTTATTAATTCTTTCAATACAGAGTTGAGCACAGGCGGGGATATGGAAGGAAATCCTCCTTTTGAAGCTGGTGCTTCACAACGCGATATGGATTATTTGCATGTTATAAATTTAAAAGCAGCTGTTCAACTATATAAAGAAGGAAAGTTTACAAAGGTTAACGGTTTCCCTGTTATTTCTCTCCAGGAAATTGCGAAAGACAACGTTTTAACTTTTGTTCCTGAACCAAAATCTCCGCACGGCGTTGATGTTACACCGGATGGACAATATTTAGTTATTTCAGGTAAACTTGATCCACATGTAACAATATTTGATTTCAATAAAATTAAAAATGCAATAGAGAATAAGAAATTTGAAGGGAAGGATGATTTTGGAGTTAATATTATAAAATTTGATGACGTATTGGAAGCACAGGTAG
>Ga0315554_1001404_pt1 | contig 14189 bp, 9 predicted proteins | sample SalMarSW160370MG_FD_202114 | JGI IMG/M metagenome (GOLD analysis project Ga0315554, IMG submission 202114) | Salt marsh sediment microbial communities from the Plum Island Ecosystem LTER, Massachusetts, United States - Salt Marsh Sediment SW1603-70 ... | reverse complement strand
TTAAAAATTTGGATATAGATATAGTAATTTTGAGAAATGATAAGGAAATTTTTAAGGGTAATACAATTACATCCCAGATAAAACGTCCGCTTGAGGAACTGGCAGACTATTTAACGTTGGAAATGACTTTTCCGTATGGTGCCTTTTTAATGACCGGCACCGGGATAATTCCTCCCGATGATTTTACATTACAAAAAGGAGATCTTGTTCGAATCACTATAGATTCTCTTACTCTTGAAAATATGGTCGAAGGATAAATTTAAAAAGTTAATAAATATCATAAGCAAAAATTAATCTGGAGAAAAAATGTCATTACAACCTGTTTTGATAGCCGGTGAATGGAGAAAACCCAAAGATTCAACTGGTACATTTAGTATGATTAATCCGGCAACAAAATCTGCATTACCTGAAAGTTATCCGGTTTCTACAAAAGATGAAATTCTTCAAGCCTTAACAGCAGGTAAAAAAGCAGCAGATGAATTAAGAACAATTCCACCGGAAAAGATCGAAAATTTTCTTGAAGTATTTGCCGATAATATTGAAAAACGAACTGATGAACTTGTTAATCTAACAAACCTGGAAACTGCTCTTCCCAAAGAACCTAGACTTAAATCAGTGGAATTACCACGTACTACAAATCAACTACGTCAGGCTGGCGCCGCGGCTCGTGATCGTTCGTGGTGTATAGCAGTAATGGATACAAAAAATAATATTCATTCAATGTTTGGACCTTTAGGCGGTCCAGTGGTAGTTATGGGACCTAATAATTTTCCATTCGCATTTAACAGTGCTGCCGGGGGAGATTTTGCAGCGGCTATTGCAGCAGGAAATCCTGTTATAGCTAAAGCTAATACTTCTCATGCAGGAGCTACAAAAATATTTGCCGAAGCTGCATTTGAAGCAGTAAAAGAGAGTGGTCTTCCATTGGCAACAGTTCAGTTAATCTACAGAACAAAGCCGGATGTTGGTTATATGCTTGTTTCTCATCCTTTGGTCGGAGCTACCGGATTCACAGGTGGAAGGCAAAGCGGATTAAGATTAAAAGAAGCTGCCGATAAAGCTGGTAAGCCAATCTATCTCGAAATGTCAAGTGTAAATCCTGTATTTATACTGCCAGGTGCATTAAAAGAACGTTTGCAGGATATTGCAATGGAACTATATAGCTCTTGTTCATTGGGAGCAGGTCAATTTTGTACTAACCCAGGATTAGTTATATTAAAAAAAGATGAAAACAGTGAAACTTTTATTAATTCTTTAGTTAAAATATTTAAGGAAAATGAACCGGGTACTCTTTTATCAGCAGCCGGACCAAAAAACATTGCCGATGCAATTCAAGTATTAACAAAGGCGGGGGCTGAAATAGTTGCGGGTGGTAAAGATGCCGAAGGACCCGGTTATGCATTTCTAAATACTTTACTTAAAGTATCAGGGGAAAATTTCTTAAAGAATCCTTACGAATTGCAAACTGAAGCCTTTGGAACGGTTAGCTTAATAGTTGTTGCCGATAACATTAATCAAATGGCAGAAATTGCTTCAGCTCTTGAAGGAAATCTAACAGGCGGTTTATACACAAATTCTAAAGGAGAAGACGATGAGGATTATAACAAAGTTGAAAGTATTCTAAGATTAAAAGTCGGCAGAATATTAAATGATAAGATGCCGACCGGTGTAGCCGTTGTACCATCAATGAATCATGGCGGTCCTTATCCGGCTACAGGGCATCCGGGTTTTACGGCAGTTGGGATTCCAAGATCAATGCTGCGTTTTGCAGCTTTGCATTGTTATGATAATGTGCGTCCTCATAGGCTTCCGGTAGAATTGCATGATAAAAATCCAACCGGAAAAATGTGGCGTTATATCGATGGTCAATGGTCTCAGAACGATGTAAAAAGATAATTAATACATTACGCAATTTTTGAGTTCTTTTAATAACTAAATATATTATATAAAAAAAGAGCCGTCATATTCCGGCGGCCCTTTTGTCCATCTATAATTAAAATAAATTATTTGATTATCATGAGCTTTTTGGTTGCAACAAAATTCCCGGCTTTTAATTGGTAGAAGTAGACTCCACTCGCAAGGCTACCTGCATTAAAAGTAACATTATAACTTCCGGCCGGTTTTTCTTCATTAAGTATTGTAGCAACTTCACTACCAAGTATATTAAAAACTTTTATTGTAACCATGCTCTTGAAAGGCACTTTAAAGTTAATAACAGTACTAGGATTAAAAGGATTGGGATAATTCTGACTTAATTCAAAAGAACTGATTACACCGGGATTCTGATTGACTTGAGTAATTGATTCAGGTGTCATCGAGAAAGACAAACTACTTGAATAGTTTGTAGTGTAATCAAGTGATACGCTTGTCATATCTCCGTCATCATATCCATATGAAGATGATGAAACAGAATAGCTGCCGGGAATCAATCCTCTAATTATATAACTACCTTTTTGATCGGTAATACCAAACGAATATATCTGCTGATTATTGTCTTTAGCAAATACCAACGCCCCTGCAACCGGGTTTCCCGAATCGTCGGTTACTCTACCGTCAATAAAATCTTCACCCGAATCAGGTATATCGGTAACAACAAAATTTATCCCTGAAACCATACCGGAAGAACTAACTACAATCGAATCCGCATCTTTCCATCGTAAAGTCCGGGTACCATCATAACGGAAGTATGTGGGTAGATAATCATCATGAGGTATTGAAAGCAAAATATAAGTTCCCGGGTAGAAATTAGAAAAAGAATAATTACCTAACGAATCTGAATAAGTAGTGTATCTTCTATGAATATCTTCTTTAATTCCAAGCTTGATAGCAAGAATTAATGATTGCACACCCATACTGTCACTGTTCATAACAGTTCCGCTTATTCCATTATTGTAAACCGGTTTATGAACAAGAACAAAATTTATATTACCGGTATCGGCAGAAATACCGATTCTATCGGCAGTTAAAAAGCTTTCTTTTAAGTTATAAAACTGCGGAAAGAAATCTTTATTAAAAGAATGTGCAAAAACGACAAGAGTATCCCCCTCCCGAACTTTAACAGTATAATTACCCAAACTATCTGTCACAGTATGATAAAATCTTCTATGGAAAGAATTTGAAGTAATATTATATAATTCAACCATTGATTTTACAGGATTACCGAGAGAATCTTTTACACTTCCGCTTAGAATAAATTTTGAAAGTTGTTGGCGAGGCTCGAGATTAATATCAAAATTTATACTATCATTGGAATGCAAAGTAATTTTTGTAGCATTAAAAATATACCGGGCATCATTATAAAATTCCGGAAAGAATCCTACAGCATTTGCCAAGATAATGTAAGTACCCGAAAATAAATGAGCAGCATAATTTCCGGTGCTATCTGTCCAAACTTTAGTTAAGTCCCAGCCAAAAACCGGAATAAAAGAAACGCTGCCATGCGGGATCATTTCACCGGTAACACTATTTTTTAATGAACCATATGCATATGCAGCAGCACTATTTGAATCTAAAGCAATCTTAACTGTATCGGAAGGATTACTCTCACCATTTCCATTAACGGCTGTAACATAATATGAATAAGAAACACCCCTGGTTACATACCTATCAATCCAGAAATTCATTAAAATATGAGAGTATATTTTTTTAAAGTTTCCCGTATCTGATATAGAACCGTCTTTTCTGTAAATATTGAAATGCTTATGTTTCATTATAGGTCCTGCAGTTTCCCAGTTGAGCTTAACAAATACATAGTTTCCCCAATTGCCTTGTACAGCAGTCAAATTTATTGGAGGAAGGGGTTGTGCAGATATCTCCCCTATAGCAATAATTGAAAAGATAAACACCAAGGCAGTTCTTGTAAGCATTTTCATGTAACTTCTCCATTTTGGTTAGCACTAAAAAATTAAATTATATTTTTTAATAAAATTAATTTAAAATGTTTTTGTTAAATAGTATGTCTTCAAAATCATGCCGCATCCGAAAAACTTATTTTTCTCACTTTATTTATAAAAATCGCTTTATTTCGATATTAAGCAATTGCTTGAATTTCTTTTATTTGCCTGGAAAATTAATTTCTCAGGCATTTCAGTATAAACAAAAGTTATTAATTAAATTCTTTAAATGACTTTAATGGATTGATTATTAAAACTAACTTTAATAAAAAATATTTCTGATGATATTAGAAACAATTTCTTGGCTCAATAATTATATCGCTGTTTTAAAAACATCCTTAATTTAAAATGTCATAGAAGAAGATTAAAAAAAATTCCAATTTATAATATAGAGCAACCTAATCGGTTGCTCATAATTAATTTTTTAGAAATGATCGATAAAAATTGGCTGAATTAATTTCACTTTAAAAGAATTAATTTCATAGTGTATTCCTTTTCGGCGGTCGTTACAACAAAGAAATAATTACCCGAAGAGACATAATTTCCATGATCATTTTTTCCATCCCATGTAAACTTAAATTCCATCTGACCCGGAGTATAACTTGGATCAAATATTTTTATTTGTTGATCTAGAATGTTATTTAATTTGAAAGTTATATTTTGAGGATTATAATCATAGGGTAATTTAATTCTAAGATTTATTTGATTGTTAAAAGGATTTGGATACGTACTTAAAGAAAGACTGTCATTTTCATTTTTTGTTGAATCTTTTATTTCGTCAAAAATTAGTTTGTTTATGTTTAAATCTTCATAAGGTTGAATCCATTAAGAATTTTGAAAATTTCTCTATTTATTCTTCATATTTGAAAACTCTATATGAATGCGGCTTAATTTTTATCTCAAAAGAAGATTCAGGTTTAGAAACTCTTCTCCAAATGTTAGAAGTTTTCACCGGCTGAGTACTTATTTCTTCACCGGAAAGTAAATCTGTCACTTTAGCAGATTTATTCCCTACATCAACTTTTACTTCTGTTTCTTCCGGTAAAAAGGATTCAATTATAAATGTGTTATTATCATAAACAATTAGACTAACCTTCGATGAACATTCCAACCGCAAATTTATTCCACCTGTAAGTATTTGTCTAATCCTATTTAATACTTCTGGAGGAAGATTATATAAATCTGCAAAATTATCCGGGATAGTTAAAACATATAAAGTTCCTTTTGCATAACTTGCGGAAAGCAGAATTGGCCAGCCTAACCCTGAATTTAGCCCCGAAATTTCTTCCCAGGTATCATTTGTTAAATATTGAATCTGGGGTATTAAAATTTTTTCTTTAGAACTGTATAATGTATTACCTATTCTTGATGTTTTAAAATCTTTAACTAAAGATTTCCGGTTTAAATATTGTAGTTCAGCAATATCTTCTATTCCTTTTCCCTGGAGTGCTTTTAACAATCCTGATGTGATAGTAACGTTTTTTCCAGCAACAAGCTGTCCTTTTATTTTATTTACAATATCCGGATCAAATTTAGCCGATCCGGTAAGAATAACCATTTTAGTATCTGTTGGAAATTCAGGTACGATATCCATTGGGATTCCAATCATGCCAAAATAATTTTGAAGAAAATCTTCTCCCATCGAGTTGTAAGGTTTGTAACTTTTAATTCCAACAGGATTACCCAGCTTACCAATAAATTTATCAACTTGATCGAAAGTATAACCTGCTGCTCTTGCTATTATTTTTGGCTCATCGCTTGGTTCACTTTTCAAAGGTTTCATCATTTCATCAAAATTAAAACTTGTATTTTGAGACTGCCATGAAGCCCGCATGTTTTTCGAAATCGGTAATTGAATTGAGCGGAAATCAAAAAGAGTAATTTCCGGGGCTTTTGCAAAAAGTGTAAGCCGCAATTCTTCAGCATATCTATCCATATAATAAATCCCGAATGGATCTACCCATCCACCGCCGTTTCCACCCGGTTTTATATTTTCGAAATACCTGAAAATTAAAAAGCTTTCATACTGCTGCAAGTGCTGATCTGTAAATTCAGGGTCTCGTGTTTCGGTTCCGGTATAAATACCATCGAATATTTTCGGTTCATCTTGCAGGTTAAAACCCAAACCTTGAAAATGTTCATACCAGTTTGGAAACTTAATTACAACTTTAACTTTTGGATTAACTGCTTTTGCAGGACCGACTACAAGCTCTTTAGCAGCATCTGTCATTAGTTTTAAGCGAAAGTCAGTCCAGCTCATATCTCCTTTTGCTTTTATACAATCTTCATTCTTACAATTAGTAAAGAAAAAATCATCCAGTATAAATTCATCAAAATGTTTTGCGGTTAATTCGGCTAATTCTTTGGCTTCTTTTCTTTCTTTAGGAGTGACATAACAAAAGGTTTGAAATCGATTCCCTTCGTTTTTTGTATAGGTAATCCCTCCTGCAGTTTTTATTCCTTTATCATGGAAAAACTTTTTTGCTGTTTCAATGGTCTTATCATCAACAGTAATAGAATCACGGTGTATTTCCAAATATACTTTATCAACCTTAACCTGGTTTGAAATTAATGTCCAAACTGAATCAAGCTTTTTCAAATTATTCATTTGTTTTACTTCATAAGCTCTTATATATACGGATACAATAAAATTTTTATAATTACCTCCAAAAACGAATAAGTTAGATGATATTAATAAAAACAATAGAAAGGCTAAATATCTGGTCTTCATTGTATTCCCTTCTTTATTTGCAATTAAAACCGGAAGAAATTTTTAAATAAACTTAAGTTGAAAAATATTTATGACAAAAATTAGCAAATTAAAACCTTATAAAGGGAAATAATTTTTATTTTTTTTCTGCAATAATATTTGTTACACAACAATTTTAGTTTTGCTTCGTTTATTAAACCTTAAAGTTAACATTACTGCCGAGGCGGTTAAAGCTGTTAATAATCCGATCCAAACTCCCTGAACTCCCAGATGGAATATGAATCCTAACAAATAAGCTATCGGAAGTCCGATAATCCAATAAGCTGTAAAAGTAATTAAAGTTGGAATTTTCACATCGGTTAATCCTCTTAAAATTCCGATACCAACTGCTTGAATTCCGTCGGAAATTTGGAATAGAGCTGCAATAATTAATAACGAAGAAGCAATGGAAATTACCGTTTTATCATCGATATAAAGTGAAGGTAAAAATCTTTTTAAAATTATAAAAGTAATTCCTGAAGTAGTCATTACAGCTGCACCCAGAAGAAGAGCTGTAAACCCGGCTTTTCTTGTTTCTGTAATACTCTTTTGACCGACAGCATTGCCAACGCGAATCCCGCCGGCAGCCGAAATCCCTAAAACTGCCATAAAAGATATTGAAGCTAAATTAATTGCTATCTGGTGAGCTGCCAAAGGTTTCGTACCCAGCCACCCTACCATTACAACGGCAAATGAAAACGCACCGACTTCAAAGAAATATTGAAACCCGCTCGGTAAACCAAGTGATAATATTTTTCTTATAACAGGAAGATTAATATTTTTGAGATGAAAACTAACATCGAATTGTTTGAAATAATCTGTTTTCATTACATAAAACATTAACACCAAAGCCATAAAAGTTCGCGAAGAAAAAGTTGCCCAACCCGCACCATTCAAACCATATGCAGGGAAGCCTAAATTACCATAAATAAAAATCCAATTCCCGATAAAATTAATTATGTTAGCTACTAAAGTTACTATCATTGCCGGACGCATAATTGATAATCCTTCAATAAACTGTTTATAAGTATGAAAGATTAGAGTAGGGATTACTGAAAGCCCCAATATTTTTGTATACGAAGTAGCTTGAACCACAACAGCAGGAGGCTGGTTAAAATAAATAATTAAATCTGCACATAAAAAAGTCACGGCAAAAAGTATTACTGATAAAGATAAATTAACTATTAAAGATTGACGAAAATATATTCCGCATTCATGATATTTTCTTGCACCTACAGCAATGGCTACTAAAGGTGTAACCGCAAAGGAAGTCCCTAACCCTATAATAAAGATTAATAAAGTTAGACTACTTCCAAGCGAAGCAGCAGCTAAAGGAGTAGCACCTATTCTGCCAACCATAACACTATCCATTACTCCCATCATCATAAATCCCAATTGTCCAATCATAACAGGATATGCGAGTGATAGTGTATCTTTTATATGTACTTTAATACTCTGCATTAAAATTAAAAAGTTAGACAATAAAGTTAATAAATTAAGGAGATGATATTTCTTATATTATCAAAAATAATTTTAATTTTTGGTAAGAGAAAAATATCCTTCAATTATGGAATAGAGATATATAATACTAGTAGGAACTACTTAATTATATTTTTCAGTTCGGTAGCAGCAGCAGTTATATTATCGGATTTATATATTGAAGAGCCCACAATGAAAACATCAACTCCGGCATCCAGTGCAGGTTTAATGGTTTTTGTATCAATCCCTCCGTCAATTTCTATTAAATAATTTGCATTTAATTCTTTTCTTAATTCGACAGCCTCTCTGACTTTTGATAATGAATTCGGAATAAAGCTTTGTCCGCCGAAACCTGGATTGACCGACATAATTAAAAGTAAATCGGCATATTCCATAATATATTTTAATACACTAATAGAAGTTGAAGGATTAATAGAAACCCCTGCTTTCATTCCCAGTTCTTTTATTTTATTAATAGTCCTATTCAAATGAATAACAGTTTCAAAATGAACTATTAAATGATTCGCACCAGCAGCAGCAAATTCTTCCAGATAATTATTCGGTTTTTCAATCATTAAATGAACATCGAGAGGAAGTTTTGTCGATTTTCTTGCAGCTTTAACTATAAGAGGTCCAAATGTTAAATTTGGAACAAAATGACCGTCCATTACATCACAATGAATCCAGTCGGCTCCACCCATTTCAGCTAAGCGGATCTGTTGTGCTAAATTTGAAAAATCAGAAGATAATATTGAAGGAGCTAAAATTGCCATTATTATTCCGAAGGTATATTTTGATTTTTTGATTCCGCTGATTTGGTAACAAACAAATCAACCTGGTCGCCTTTATTTGCCTTATTCCCTTTACTTGGATATTGATCAAGAACAGTATTGGGTAAAAGAGAAAAAGAAGGCTGGTAATTTATCTTACCTACACGCAGAGAACTGTCCGCCAAAATTTGTTCTGCCTCGGTTAATGACTTACCTATTAAATCAGGAACTATTATTTCACCGTATTCTTCACCTGCACTAACTGTAACTCCAACCGAATCTCCTTTTTTTAGAGGTGTGCCTTCTACATATTGCTGGTCAAATATCATATTCTTGGGATTAGTGGATGGTATATCATTAACATTTCCCAATTTTAATCCAAGTCTTTCAAGAGAAAATTTAGCATCTCTTACCGATTTCCCTTTTAATAACGGAACTAATACAACCGGTTCGCCGCCGCTTACAAAAAGATAAATTCGCCTACCTTCCTTTACGGTTTCTCCCCCATTCGGCTTTTGAAAGAGAATTGTACCTCTTGGATATCTTTCATCAAAAGTTGTATCGCTTATTACCGGTTCAAGATTTGCTTTTTTCAATACATCAAGAGCTTTTTCTTCTTTCATAGAAATTACACTAGGCACTTTTTCTTCCGGTTTGCTGACATACCAGGGCATAATTACATTATTCAGCAGCACAATAAATGCAACAAATCCTAATAAAATATATAATGTTTTTCTTACGAAAGGATTTTTAAGAATATTTTTCATTGGTTCCAAATATATTAAATGGGTAATATTGTTACAACTAATGGTTTAACACATTATCATTTTATGTGTTACGTTTAAATCTTGAATTTCGGATTGCAGATTACAAATTCATATTTATCACTGCGACTTTTGGGAGGATCTATAGAAAAATTGATGTTGATTTTTTACCACATCTTTGGTACATTTGTCCAATTAAGAAAGGACAATTATCCCATGACAAGAAATCCATCTGTTTCCGGTTCTTCCATTGGAATAGTAAAAGAACTCAATGAAAGATATGCTCTGACGATCAGAGATATTGCCGATATACTTGATGTAACACCAAAGACATTAACCCGATGGACTAAAAATAAGAACAATTCCAAGGTGATTTCACAGCGGAAAAGTGATAGTCTTGAAATATTAGAATCAATATTAGAGTTGGGGAAAAAAGTTCTCGGCTCTGAGGATGAGTTGAATCAATGGCTCCATAATCCTGTATTTGCCTTAAATGGGAAAAAGCCTATTGATATGATCAAAACCGAATCCGGGCGGCGTAAGGTTGAGGAAGTTTTACACCAAATAGAGTACGGAATTTTTTAATTGCTAAAGCTTTATCGGATTTGCAGAAAGGTTTATGATCCAAAAGATCCCTCAGGAGCAATTAAAACATCCGGACGATGGCACATTTTAGGTCAGAGAGTTCTTTATTTTTGCTCTTCTTTAGCTATGTGTGTACTGGAACTTAGAGCTAATTCTATTTCATTTGCTGCCATAAGAAACGAATATCATTATGTCGAAATTGAAATTGATGTAGCTTCAATTATAATTGAGGAAGTACCAAAATCCTTTTACTTAAAGAATTGGATTTTGGAGCGACAACTAACACAAAAATATGGAACTGAATGGTTCAAGAGTAAAGAGTCTCTTTTTTTAAAAGTTAATAGTGCGGTTTTACCTACAGATTCTAATTTCATTTTGAATACAACACATCCGGATTTTGCAAATTTACATTTTTCTAAACCAAGGGTAGTGCCTCTAGATCCCAGAATAATTTAAAACTATGAGTGAAAAATATTTCTTTAATAATTATTACAATCAATAAGGCTTTATAAAAAAATAATATGGAAAACTAAAATTACTTTCCTAAATTAGCGCTTATTATTTTTTCATCACCTGAGCCAAGAGCTTATAAAATAAAACGAGGTAGATAATGTTCAAAAAGCACCCAAAAGGGCTATACGTACTTTTCTTTACCGAAATGTGGGAACGTTTCGGTTACTATTTAATGGTAGGTATTTTACTTCTTTACTTAACAAACACAACAACAGGCGGAAAAGGTTTTGATGTTAGAACTGCTGCTGATATTGTAGGATCATTTATTGCTCTTGTATATTTAACTCCATTTATCGGGGGTTTGATTGCAGATCGTTATTTGGGATATATAAAATCAATATACATCGGCGGCAGTTTGATGGCTGCAGGATATTTTGGATTGGCTTTCCCAGGTGATACTGCACTATTTATTTCTCTTGGTTTAATAATAGTCGGAAACGGATTTTTCAAACCTAATATCAGCACCATTCTAGGAATTATTTATAATAAAGATGAACTAAAACCGTTAAAAGATAATGCATATAATATTTTTTATATGGGTATAAATATCGGTGCTCTCGTATGTAATTTCGTTGCTGCCTATTTACGAAATAAATACGGATGGGGTTATGCTTTTTCAGCTGCCGGAGTCGGTCTGGTAATTGCTCTTATTTGGTTATCTACCGGATTGAAACATGTTAAATTTGCTGACATCAGGAAACCTATGGAAAAAGAAGATATGCCGATGATGAAAATATTTTTATATGTTTTCCTGCCTGCAATTGTTTTTGCAATTATCGGCTGGATAATCCCGAATAACATTTTCGGTTCAAACTCTAACGATGCATTTATATTTGCTTGTGTTCCTATTGTAGCTTTTTATATTTCTTTATGGTTAAGGGCAGGAGGAGAAGATAAAAGAAGCATCGGTGCACTTCTTTTTATTTTTACTATTTCAATAATCTTCTGGACGATTTATAATCAGAATGCGACCGGTTTAACAATATGGGCTGAAAGTTATACTAACCGTGAAATTGCACCTGTATTAGAAAAACCCGCAGGGGCAATTGATATGCTTCAAAGTGTAAATACAAAACCGCGTTTAGTTCCTGAAGTAGATAAATATTTAAGAGCAGTTACTGATAGTACAGGTGAACCGGTAATGGTTGAAGGACCTAATCCATATTTTAACAATTTACCAAAAGATGAGTGGCCGGCTCAAGGTCAGAATTTGAGGCTGGCAAATGCGGAATTGTTTCAGTCTATTAATCCTTTTTTCATAATAATATTAACTCCTCTGTTAGTAGGATTTTTCAGCTGGCTGGCTAGGCGAGGCAAGGAGCCATCAACTGTATCTAAATTTGGTTATGCATTATTTATTTCGGGGCTTTCTTCATTGGTGATGGTATTTGCAATTATGTCGGTTCCATCAGTTTATACGCATAAAACGGCTGCGATCTGGCTGTTTGTTACATACGGTGTTTTTACAGTTAGTGAATTATTCCTTAGCCCGATAGGATTATCACTAGTTTCAAAACTTGCGCCTGCAAGAACTACGGCATTAATGATGGGCGGCTGGTTCTTGTCAACTTCATTAGGTGGGAAAGCCGCCGGAATTCTGGCAAGCTACTGGGATGTTTTCACTGATAAGTCATTATTCTTTATATTGTTAGTTGTTGCAGCTTTTATCGGGGGAGTTTTAATATTCCTAAGAATAAAATCATTGGATGCTATTGTTAAAGCACGAACCGGCTCAGCAACTTAAATTTTATACTTTAGTTAAAACATAGGGTTGGATTTTGATTCAACCCTTTTTTTATGCTTGCTTTTATATAAATTTTAAAACATGTATAAGAATTATTTCTTTTTAAACAGGTTTGTTGTTGAAATCAATTCAATTCTAAAAGATTCTCTCCTTGTATCTGCTTTTTCACAGGAAAAGGATAGATTAATACTCGAAATCAAAAAAGATAGAGAAATAAAATTTTTGGAGATATCTGCAAATCCCGGTCTTCCTTATATAAATCTTAAAGAGTCCTTTCATCGGGCAAAAAAAAATACTATCGATTTTTTTTCAGAACATCTTCCTTTAAAATTGATACAATTTGAAATTGCATCAGCAGATAGAATATTGAGAATAAAATTGGAAATGGGGTTATTGTATTTTGCTGTAAGAGGAAAATATACAAATATTAGTTTTCACCTAAAAAATAATAGACTTGAGAACTTTAAGAATCCACCGGATGATTTTAATGAATCGGAATTCCTAAAAGAAATGGGATCAACTAATTTTATAGAACACTTAAATATCCCGCATTTTAGCTTACAAACAAATGGTGATGTTTGGAAAGAGTTAAGAAACAAGTATCCCTTTATCGGCAAAGAAATTATTTCAGAAGCAAAAACAAGGTTACATGAGGAAAAGGAAGACGAAATAATTAAAACAACCATCGAAATTATTGAAGAAATTTTCAATGATGAACCAACTGTTTTTTTAGACTGGAAATCACTGCAGGTTTATTTGGCTGTTGCTTCATTTAAAATTTTCCCTTTTACAGAAAAAATATTTTTTGATGATATAATCAGCGGATTCAATTTTTATTTAAATAAAAAATTTTATTTTGAGCAGTTAATTGAAAAAAGGAAAAGAATACAAAAGCATTTAGATAAAAAATTATCACATCTGACATCGAAGATGAATAAATTAAAATGGGTTCTGGAAAAAGGAAGCAAAGAAGAAGAAAATCAGAAACTGGGGAATTTATTATTAATAAATCTTTCCTCAATTCATAAAGGGATGAGAAGTATAGAAATTCAAGATATTTATGAAGGAAATATATCCGTAACCATAAATTTGGATGAAACTCTTTCACCAAAAAAAAATGCAGATAATTATTTTAACAAAGCAAAAAATGACAGGATTAAATATGAAAAATCAGAGCAGTTATTTAATAATTCATTGAAAGCATATACCAATCTTAAGAATATTGAACAGAAATTTAATAATATTAAAGATCCCGAGGACTATAACACAATTATGAAAGAATTAAATATAAAAGAAGAAAGAAGCAAAAATTACCAGGAAGATATTCAAAATAAGTTTAAACACTACTTAATTGAAAGCAGGTATAATTTGTTTGTAGGAAAGGACAGCAGAAATAATGATCTGCTTACTACAAAATTTGCCAGACAAAATGATTACTGGTTTCATGCAAGAGGTGTCCCCGGTTCACATGTAGTCCTCCGGGTTGAAAATACTAAAGAAGCTGTTCCAAAGAATATTTTAAAAAAGGCAGCATCAATAGCTGCGTTTCACAGTAAAGCAAAAACAGCCGGAACAGTTCCCGTTTCATTTACTTTAAAAAAATATGTTGTTAAGAAAAAAGGTATGGAAGCAGGAAAAGTTGCTTTATTAAGGGAAGATACTTTATTAGTTAAGCCTGAGATCCCCGACAAA
>Ga0315554_1001398_pt1 | contig 14212 bp, 10 predicted proteins | sample SalMarSW160370MG_FD_202114 | JGI IMG/M metagenome (GOLD analysis project Ga0315554, IMG submission 202114) | Salt marsh sediment microbial communities from the Plum Island Ecosystem LTER, Massachusetts, United States - Salt Marsh Sediment SW1603-70 ... | reverse complement strand
CATCAGCAGAAAGGCTGACACCTGCGATGGCCTGCACCGCCTGGACTTTGTCATCTTCCGTGGCATAGGCATCGTGGCGGACAGAGCCTATGAAGTCGACAATCTGCTGCAGCGTCCTGGCCTGCTGGCGACCCACCCTGGAATCCGGCGGGTCATACACCTCTTTCACGCTCTGTTCGGCATGCTCGCGGGCCTCACTGGTCAGGCTGCTGCTGACATAGGTGATCTGTCGCGGAGCGCGGATGTCTACCGAACTGACCTGCCCGGCACTCAACTCGATACGGCGAGTCGGCAGAAACTCGAAAATGAGGATGAGGCTCAACAGCGCGCCAACGACGAGGCCCCAAAGGACTGCTTTCAGGGCCGTGTTCCCTTTACGGAAGGGATGCGCGGGTTGTCCGTTTCCCGCTGTGGTGGTGGCATGCGTAGCCGTCATCATGACGTGTGTTGCGCCGCGCCTCCTACGCGCTCAGCAGGCGACGGACCACCTCACCGACGAATTTGCCATCGGCGCGCCCCTTCATCTGGGGCATCAGTTCCTTCATGACCATGCCCATCTGCTTGACGTCGGTCGCGCCAACCTGCTCGATAATCTCCTGCGCCATTCCCTCTATCTCTTCGGGAGTGAACTGCCTGGGCAGGTATGCAGAAAGGATTTCCAGTTCGGCGGTCTCTTCGTCCACCAGGTCCTGCCGCCCGCCCTTTTTGTACTCTGCGATAGAATCGCGACGCTGTTTCACCTGTTTCGCAATGACTTCGAGCACCTCTTCTTCGGACAGGGGATGCTGCACATCCACCTCTCGATATCGGATGGCGGAGCGGAGCATGCGCAATGTGGACTTGCGCCGCTCGTCCCCCGCACGCAAGGCCGTTTTCAAGTCCTCCATGATTTTCTCTTTCAGGTCCATGGGATTCCCCCTCTCGAAGACGCGCCTCGTCACATCCAAACAGGCACTCCCCCACTGCATTATAGGGGCGGGGCAACGCCTTTGTCAATCTCGACTACCCGGCCCCACAGGCCGCCTTCCACGGGCTCCTTCAGCACCGTCGGGCTGATTCTGTTCTGCAGGTCTTGAACGGCCTCGGTATAGACGCGCAGGTAGTTGTCGGTGAGACCTGCCCAGCGGCCGTCTTTCCTGCGCTGCTCCCAAAGAACGTCCATGGTTTGTCCGACAAAGCGCATCCTGAACTCCAGCGCCGCGCGCGCTGCCGAGGCCCGCAGGTCACGACAGCGCCTCCGCACCACGGCCCTCGGCACCTGAGCCGCCATCCCGGCAGCGGGCGTGCCGGGCCTTCCCGAGAACGGGAAGATGTGCGTTCTGGCAAAGCCCACCGACTCCGCCAGCGCCACAGTGTCCCCGAAATCGGCCTCGGACTCTCCGGGAAAGCCAACAATGATGTCCGTTGTGAGGGTCACGGCAGGCACGACCTCTCGCACCGCGCGGGCCAGCACGGCGAAGTCCGCCGCTCGGTAGGGGCGGTTCATGCGCTCCAGCACCGAGTCGCTGCCGCTCTGCAGCGGCAGGTGCAGATGCCGGCAAAGGCGCGGGCTCGCCCACAGTTCCAGCCAGTCCGTCCGGAAACTCCACGGCTCCACCGACGAAAGGCGCAGCCGCTCGACAGAAGTCTCGCGCAGCAGTTGCCGAACAAGCCCGCCCAGGTCTGGGCCGCCGATGTCATCTCCGTACGCGCCGATGTTTACGCCTGTGAGCACCACTTCTTTGTGCCCTGCCTCCACGGCGCGGCGAACCTCCGTCACAACGTCGTCGGACGGAGCGGAGCGAGACGTGCCGCGAGCGATGTGGACGACGCAGTAGGCGCACGCGTTGTTGCACCCGTCCTGAATCTTGACGAAGGCCCTGGTGCGCGGCCAGGAGCGCCGCTCTTCCGCCCGTGCCGGAGCAGATTCGCCTGCCAGACCGCGCAGAATCTCCGCCAGCCGCTCTTTGTCCCGGTTCCCCACCACCAGGTCGGGCGCTGCGGCGGCTGCGACCTCGTCAGGCCAGAGTTCTGCATAGCAGCCCGCCGCCACCAGTTTGGCGTCGGGGGCCTGCGCTCGCAGGCGGCGTAGGGCCTGCCTCGACTTCCGGGCAGCCTCAGCCGTGACGGCGCACGTGTTGAGGACGAGCACGTCGGCATCGCGGGCGGAGACAAGCGCCCAGCCAGCCGCCGCCAACTGCCCGCGCAGACGGTCCATTTCACTCTGATTCAGTTTGCAGCCCAGGGACGCCAGATGTACCTTCATCGCCTTCTCGGCAGACAAAGTCAGGGCCTCGATGCAGCATGGCCCTGACTTTCAATCTAGCACGGGTAGAGCAATGTGTCAATAGTACCCAGCAGCACCAACGCTATTCGACGCGCTCCACGGCGATGGTCAGGTCGGTGACCAATGCGGCGACCGCACCGACCGCAGCCCACATGGGAGCGAGCATCGCGGCGGCCGCTGCGCCAGCGACACCGATGGTGAGGGGCATTTCAATCAAGGTCTTCCCTTCCTTCGTCTTGAGGCTGATGCGGCGGATATTCCCTTCGTGCAGCAGTTCTTTCATCTTGGCGATGACCTTGTCGCCGCTCACTTCGAACTCTTCCACACGCACTTTCTCTTCGGTCATGTTAGACCCTCCTTTCGAGAACCTCAAACTGCTTTGGAGTCGCGGTGATGGGGCAACTCCCCGCCGAATCGCTGAAACACTGAACCTTTGAGAACGCTGCACTGCTCACGCCAAGATTCAGTGCCTTCACCCCTTCAGCGTGTCAGCATTTCCAACTCCCTCGCCGCCTCCAGAATCCGGGCCATTTTCTCCCATCCTTCTGGGAAGGTCAAACTCTATCTCTTAGAGTTCATCGGAGTGTGAATGAGACGTTTGATTTGCAGTGTCTTGGCTCCGAAGTTGAGCAGAAGCCCGATGTCGTAGCCAGAAGCCTTCAAGTAGGATAGCGTCTGGACGAAATCCACATCCTCCAGTTGCGCTTTGGCCTTGATTTCCACCATCACGTCTCCAACAATGAAATCAACGCGCTTGCGGCCAACTACTCTGTCCTCATAGTGGACGTCCATCCAGACTTCACGGGCAAAGTCCAGACCGTGCCGCTGCAGTTCTAGCGCCAGGGACCGCTGATAGATGACTTCCTGGAATCCTGGCCCCAACGTGATATGCACGCGCTGAGCCGCCGCAATGATGCGGCTTGTCAGTTCAGATTTCGGGTACTCAGGGTTCACGTAGGGCAAATGCGCTTCTCGCTTGTCCATGCCTGCCGCCTCCGCATATGTGTCGCTGGACAGGTGAATCGCTGAAACACTGAACCACATGAACACTGAGGCGCTGAATTACTGACCACATTGAAACCCTCACGCCCCATTCAGCGCCCTCATCCTCTCAGCACCTCACCGATGCCATCCCCCTCGACCACTGAAACACTGAGCCACTAAGAACGCTGAACTGCTCGCGCCAAGATTCAGCACCCGCAGCCTCTCAGCGCCTCAGCGATGCCATCCCCTCGACCGCTGAAACACTGAACGACTGAGAACGCTGAACTGCTCACACCGAGATTCAGTGCCGTCAGTGCTCTCAGCGTTTCAGCGATTTCATCTCCCCGTCTGCACAATCCGCTCCATCATCTCCGGGTCGTCACGCAGCAGGCCCGATGCGGGCAGTCGCTGCACCAGCAGCGCCAGGTTCGGGTCGCGGGCGAAGACGTCGCGGAAGATGGGCAGGGCATCGTCCAGGTTCCCAATATCGGCCAGAGAAACGGCATGCCAGAAGGGAAGTTCCGCGATGTCGGGGGCCATCTCGGCGGCAGCGCGGTATTCTACCAGCGCCGCTTCAGTCTCGCCCTTACCCAGCAACTCGTCGCCCAGATTCATTCTGTCGTAGGCGCTGTGGAGGGTCACCAGCCGCCGCAGTTCCGCGATGGGCGCCGGATGGTCTTCGACCCGCAGTTCCATGACAACGTCTTCCCAGGGCTTGTCGGTGGCATCGGCAGGGACGATGAGAATTGCCGCGCTCTGCTGGCCACGGACGTCGCCGCCCGCCTCCTGCGCGGCCTCCAGCGTCTGCAGGAGGCGCTCGGCCAGGTCGCCTTGGGCATTCCGATATGCGCGGGCCATGGCGGGCCACACGCGGTCGTTCAGCATCATGTTGGCCTGCACGGAGAATTCGTCGCCTGTGATGTGCCCTGCCTCAGCGATGCAGCGCGCGCCGGTGTGGGCAGCCACCCGCCCTTCCGCGTCCACCACCGCAACCTGACGAAGGTCGCGCCCTTCGTCCTCGGCCATAAGTTCAGCCAGCGCGTCGAACGGAGAGCGTCCCTGCTCCAGCAGGGCCAGACCCTTGGGGCCATAGGCAACCTCCACCACCGACTGGGTAGCGATGGCCCCCACGCCGGCCCTTGCCCAAGTGACCAGCCGCCCCACGCCGAACCAGTGGGACTGGACGGCCACACCCATCTCGCCAGTGGCGGCGTCGCGCGCCACGATGGAAAACGTGTGTGCCATTGGGAACATGATGCACCTTCCTTCTGCTAGATTTCCTCAATCGCCAGCGGGAATTTGGAGAGGGGCTCGCGTCCTTCCTCCGTGATATGGATGCTAACATCCTTCCGCCCGCGTGTCAATTGCTCTGCGGCTCATTCCTTTTGCCTCGCACTCGCCTGACCGGTATAATCCGTTCAAAGGGCGATGTAAAGGAGAGAAGATGAAAGTCTACTTTGCGGGCACCATCATGGGAGACAGACGCCACCTGTCCACCTTCCAGCACATCGTGAGGCACATCCAATCCAAAGGCCATACGGTCCCAACCGTCCACGTGGCGCGGGAGAATGTGCTGGCAGACGAGGCCGTCCATACGCCGGAGGAGGTCTACCGGCGCGACGTGGCCTGGATTCGAGAGAGCGACTGCCTCGTGGCCGAGGTGTCGGCGCCGTCGCTGGGCGTCGGGTACGAAATCTGCTACGCCCTGAGCCACGACAAGCCGGTGCTCTGTCTGCATCAGCGCGGCGAGCCGCTGTCCAAGATGATTCTGGGGTGCACAGAGCCCAACATCGCTGTGCGGGACTACGCAGACGAGCCGGAGGCGCTGGCGCTGATAGACACCTTCCTTCATTCCGTTGCAGGCAGAGCACCGGAGGAGGAGCGAATGTTGCGCGACCACGAGACACAAGGAGGACTTGGAGAATGAGCGAGCGAACTTGGAAGTTTGCCACGAAGGCCGTCCACGCGGGCGAGCACCCACGGCCCTTCGAGGCCACGCCGACTGTCACACCCATCCACAACGCGGTCACCTATACCTACGCCGACATGGAGGCCCTCGACCGGGTTTTCGAAGACAGCAGCAAAGGCTTCGTCTACTCCCGCTTCGGCAATCCCACCAACGCCGCGTTCGAAGCGGCCATGGCGGCTCTGGAGGGCGGCAGCGCGGCGCTGTCCTTCGCGTCGGGAATGGCGGCGATTCACGCGGCGCTGCTGGCCGCCGGGGCGCGGGCCGAGGCGACCGTTGTCGCTGCCACAGACATCTACGGAGCCACCTACACCCTTCTGTCGCGTCTGTTCGCCACGCTGGGCGTCCGGGCTGTCTTCTGCGACTTCACCGACCTGGAGAAACTGGAGAAGACATTGGGCGAAGCGCGCCCTCGCGTGGTGCTGTTCGAGACCCTCTCCAATCCGCTGCTGAGACTCGCGGACACCCCTGAGGTCATTGAGCGGGCGCACGCGTGCGGGGCGGACGTCATCGTGGACAGCACCTTTGCGACGCCCTACCTGATACGGCCGCTGGAGATGGGAGCCGACTACGTGGTCCACAGCGTTACCAAGTACCTGTCGGGACATGGCGACGTGCTCGCCGGCGTGGTCGTCACAAACGAGAGAAACCGGCCGGGGCTGTCCGACATCCTCAAGGCGGTGGGCGGCAATCTGGGGCCCAATGAGGCATGGCTCGCCCTGCGCGGCTTGAAGACGCTTCCTCTTCGGATGGAGCGCCAGTGCCAGAACGCCGCACGCGTCGCTTCCTGGCTGGAGGCGCACCCACGGGTTGCCTTGGTCCACTACCCTGGCCTGCCCAGCCATCCGCAGCATGCCCTGGCCCGGCGGCTGTTGGCAGGCGGGCTGTTCGGAGCGATGGTGTCGTTCGAAATCGAAGGCGCGGGCCGCCCTGAGGTGTTCCGCTTCCTTGAAGCACTGGAACTCTGCCTGCCCGCCACAAGCCTGGGCGACGTGCAGACCCTCGCGCTGTATCCAGCCCACTCGTCCCACCGCGCTCTCACACCCGAACAACGGGTGAACATCGGCATCAGCGACGGCCTTGTGCGGCTCTCCGTCGGCATCGAGGCAGCGGAGGACATCCTGGCCGACTTGTCCCAGGCGTTGGATGCGATTTGAACCTTTCTCGGTGCATCGCTGTACTTATTACAGCAAGTTTCGAGCGGCAGGGTTCGCCCTCTTGCCAGTTCGAGGTCGGCAAGAGGGCTTTGCACGGGCGGAATTGCGGCAAACGCACTTCAGGTATATAGTCATCCAGAACTTCAGGCAGGAGGTTGTTAGGCGGCTCCATGGCTCTCTTCGTGCTCAGGCGGTTGGCATTCATCATCGCAGTATGCTTAGGCATCGTCTTTTTCGCCTTCTTCGGCATGAGAATGTCCCGAAACTCGACCGTCGCATCGCCCTCCTACAACCCCATTCCGCCAGCCAAGTATGCGGCCACGGCGACAGTTGATTATGTAAAGGGTTTGTTCCACGGCGACCTCGGCGAAATGGTGGTTCGCTCAGGGCGCAGCGCGCGCATGGCGCCCGTGTCGGAAATCATCGCGGATACCTACCCGAAGAGCATGGGGCTGCTCCTCATCTCGCTGATACTGGCGGCACTCATCGGCATACCCATTGGCGTCTTCTCTGCGGTGCGCAAATATTCTCCCATATCGCTGGGCACCATGACAGTGACGCTGCTGGGCATTTCTGTGCCCAGTTTCTTCGCCGCTGCCCTGCTCCAAATCGCCGAAATCTACTGGTACCGCTCTTTTGGCTTCCGTCTGGTTCCGGTGGGAGGCTTTGGCTGGGATATGCATCTTGTTATCCCGACCCTCGTTCTGGCGGCGCGCCCGCTGGCCCACCTGGCCCGCATCTCGTTCATGACATTCTCCGACATCCTGGACCAGGACTACATCCGCACAGCCCGCGCCAAAGGGTTGTACAAATCCATGGTGATGCGCGGCCACGCCTATCCGAACGCCGGCGTGCCCATCTTGACTGCCCTCGGCGTCTCGCTTCGGTTCTCGCTGGGCAGCCTGCCCGTGGTGGAATACTTCCTTGGATGGCCGGGCATCGGGGCAGCACTGCTGGATGCCATCCGGGGCCGACAGGATGCGGCCGTCGCCGGAATGGCCCTGGTCCTGGGCCTGACGTTCATGCTGGTCAATCTGCTGATAGACATTCTGTACAGGTACACAGACCCACGCCTGAAAGAACATTAAGTCTGGGAATTGCGAAGAGATATGACTCGCCTCATCGAAGCCGTAAAAAATAAGTTCGGTGGCAACGAGAAGCGCGCCGGAACAGAAATTCCGGACGCGGCGATACGCGAGGGACGATTCCGCTGGCGGCTTCTCACGCTCAACTTTCCCTTTGTCGTGGGAATGCTGATTCTGCTGTTCCTGCTAGGGATGGCTCTCTTCGGCACGCGCTTCGCACGCGAGAACCCCTACCTGTCGGCGCAGCGAACTGCCGAGATGGTGAACGGCGAACTGGTGTTCCCGCCCTTCGCGCCCTCGCCTGAGTTCCCTCTGGGTTCCGACCAGTGGGGGCGCGATATCCTGAGCCTTCTGCTGTACGGGGCACGCAACACGCTGGTAGCATGCCTGTTCGTGACGATGGCGCGGCTGCTCTTGGGCCTGGGGCTTGGTGCTCTCGCGGGCTGGCGGGCTGGCGGTTTGCTCGACCGCGCTATCATGGGATTGGTGGAGATCCTTTCCTCGCTGCCCATGCTCCTCACCGGCATGATTCTCATCTTTGCCCTGGACATTCGCAGAGGACTGTCTGCGTTTCTCATCGCCTTGTGCCTGGTGGGATGGGGCGAAATCGCTCAGTACATCCGAAGCGAGTTCATGTCCCTGCGCGAGAAACCGTTTATCGAAGGGGCGCGCGTCATTGGGCTGACCGATGTGGGCATCATGGTGCGCCACATCCTGCCCAACGTGCTGCCCTCGCTGGTCGTGCTGACCCTGCTGGAAATGGGCGCCGTGCTGATGATTCTGGGCGAGTTGGGGTTTGTCGGCGTGTTCATCGGCGGCGGGAGCCAGACCACCACCGCCGCCGACGCGGGTGCTGCCATCGCCGACATCCCCGAATGGGGGGCCATGCTCGCCAGCGCCCGCGCCTACGTGCGCAACTACCCGTGGATGGTGCTCTGGCCCTCTCTGGCCTTTTTCGTTGCCGTGCTCGGGTTCAACCTCCTGGGAGAGGGCCTGCGCCGCATCATTCGCGAGGCAGGCGTGAACACCGCAGCCCTCGTCAGCAAGCGAATGATTGCAGCAGTAGCCGTCATCGGGCTGATGACCTGGTACATCATGAACCAAATCAGCCCCGGCGTCTCCTATGCGAAACTGGCGGGCCAGTTCGATGCCGCACGCGCCATGGAGCACGCGGAGGCCATCGTGGAACTGCAGCAGGACGACCCCGGCTTCGGCACCGAAGGCGCGAGGCGCGCTGCCGAGTACATCGCCGAGCAGTTGGAAGAATACGGCATCCTGCCCGCCGCCGGAGGGCAGAAGTACTTCCAGGACGTGACCCACGAGGTTGCCAGACGGCTCAGCACGCCCGAACTGGAGGCAACGGCCGCGGACGGCAGCGGCAGCGTGGCGCTGATTCACGGCGCGGACTTCGGAGAACAGGTATACCGTCACGGCGGATCGGGCACAGCCGACGGGCCGCTGGTGTTCGTCGGATTCACGCGAGCGAACCTGAACTATGCAGACTTCCGAGGGTTGGATTTGCGCGGGCAGGTCGTGGTGGTGCTGGAGGACAACGAGCCCTCCACTTTCGACAACGAAGCGCTGGTACGCGGCGCAGAGGCCGTCCTGGTCGTCACGGAGAACGCTCAACCCCACAACGACTGGGTGATTGACACACAGAACGATTTCATGGAGCAGCCGACGCTGCCGATTCTCCACGTCCGCCCCTCAGCCGCCGAGAAGTTGCTGGCGCTCGCAGGGTACACCCTCGCTGACCTGCAGGCGGCTGTCAGCGAGGCCGATGCTGCTCCCACCGAACAGGGGTGGTTCACGGTGCCGCTCGCTCTTGACATCCACGCGAAAGTGGAACTGGCCGCGCCTGAGGAAGTCACCAGCTACAACGTCCTGGGCATTCTCCCAGGCAACGACACCTCGCTGGACAAGGAGGCGCTTCTGGTGTCCACCCATTATGACATGCCTGAGCCGGACCCGGGCCATCCCTTCCTGGCGTACAGTGACGGTCCCGCAGGTGTCGGCATCATGCTGGAGATTGCGCAGTTGTGGCAAGCAGAGGAGTTCAAGCCTCGACGAACCCTGCTGTTCGGCGTTTGGGTGGGTGGATACTCCGATGTCTCCGGGGCCGCCACCTACCAGCAGCGGTACACGCCCTACAAGTCGCTGGAACGAAATGCCGTGGTGCATCTGGCGAGCGTCGGCGGTGGGAATCCTCCGCTGTTGCTGAGCGCCACGAGCAGCCAGGTTCTTGGTCTGCTCACCCGCAGCGGCCAGGTCACGGGAGTCTCGATGCAGGAGGCAGCACTGGAGCCCCACGCCTACTCCGAGGAAATTACCTCAAGCGCCGCGGTATTGCAGTGGGAAGCCGCGCCCGGCCCGTTCCAGGGCGACGACACTCTGGAAAACCTGAGCCAGGAGCGGATTCAGCAGGTCGGTCAGGTTGTGAACCTGGCACTCATCACAGCCAGCAGACAATATCACTACTAGGGATTTCCATGGAGAACTACGAGTCGCCCGACAAACTGAACACGTGGCTCGCACGCATCGCGCTGGGGCTGGCCGTGCTGGTCCTGGTGACAGCGGCCATCACAGCGTACCTGCGGCTGCGCCCGCCAACCACCGGGTTTGCCGCACAGGAACTGGTCTTCGTCACCGGCCAGTACGGCGAGCAGTTGGACCTGGTGCTGTCCGACGCCTCCGGGCGCCACACGACCCGCCTGACCGACACCCCCGACATCGAACTCTTCCCTGCCTGGTCTCCAGACGGCAACACTTTGGCCTTTGTGCGCGCAAGTCCGTCCATGGTCCTGGGTCGCGGACAGGGAGGACCGGCAAGCCCGTCTTCCGGCATCGTCGAGATGACCTTCGAGGACAAGACGCCCAAAGAAGAACTTCTGGTGAACGCAGAGGAGGCGGGGCTGGGCGCGCCAGCCTGGTCGCCCGACGGACGCACCATCGCATTCCTGACGCCAGCGCCCCAGACCGACGAGGGTGCCCCCCAGGTCACCTACCTGGTGCTCATCGATGTGGCGACCAAGACCTACGAGACCGTTCCCTTGACAGTCACCGTGTCCATGCTTCAGGAAGCCCCCTCGTGGTCTCCCGACGGTGGAGCCTTGGCGTTCGTGGCATATCCCGGCGTGTTCGTCGGCGAAGGAGGAGATAGCCAGCCACAACCGCCCACTGCAAGCGCCGGGTGGGTATACGACCTCGCCAGTCGAACCCTGACGCGCATCGTGGAGGAAGCCAGCATCGTCCGCTGGTCGCCGACCGGAGAGTTCCTGGCTTATGCAACCGGACAGGGGGACGGTGTGTTCCTGGTGCGCCCCGACGGAACGGGCGTCGTCTCCCTGATTGACCAAGGCCATATATTCGACCTGGCCTGGTCGCCCGATGGCGCGCGGCTGGCAACCTGCGGCTGGAGCGAAACACAGCAAGCGTATCAGGTGGTCATTGTCTCGGCAGAGACCGGGGCCATCACCGTCTTCCCGATAGACAGCGTGGACGCCGCGCCCCAGTTCCTGGCCTGGTCACAGGATGGCACGTACCTGGCCTATTCACTCTTTGCGGAAGGCGGCGGGCAACTGCCGGAGGCAGACCTGTGGTTGATAGATGTCCAGGAAGGGAAAACAGCCCTGCTCTCTGACCAGCCTGGAATGCAGGCTATCGTGTCGTGGAGGCCCATCGTCGAAGAAGCGGAACCCACGAAGTAGGACAGACTGACATGAAACTGACGGCAAGGCTCCGAAATCTGAATCGAACCGTATTGGTGGGCTTGATTGTCGCACTGCTGGTGATAGAAGGAGGTCTCATCTGGGCCAGCGTGCAGGCTCTCCAGCCGCACCACCAGGTCGCTGTCCAGGCTCCGACTCCTGTCGGAGCATTCCCCACGCGCCCCAGCACGACACAGGACAGAGCCACTCCTGAGCCGGTGCAAACTCCTGTCGTGCAGCCTGTGGTGCGCGCCCCGGGACCTCTCGTGGTCGAGGGCGACCTGGCGGCAGTAGCGAGGCTCACCGATGCCGAGGAGGCCATGTCCTTCGTGGAGACGCTGGCCGACCCGGCATGGGGCGGCAGGCTTCCTGGCTCACCTGGAAACGAGTCAGCGGCGGAGTACATCGCCGGGAAGTTCCAGGAATACGGACTGCAACCGGCAGGCACCGACGGCTACTTCCAGCCGTTCTCCGCCCCCTACGCCCAAATCACAGCCGTCCCCACCTTCGTGGTCACCACGACAGCAGGCACGGTGTACGATGACTTCATCTTCCGCGAGGACTTCGCCTTCTGGTGGGGCGGCTATGCAGGCGGCGGAGTGGCCGATGGGCAGGTCTTCTGGCTGAACGAGGGGAAGCACGACGATTACCGCGGCCTCGATGTGGCCGGGCAAATCGTGTTCTGCAAGTTCTCCTTCCAGGACATCGAGGAAACGCTGCGGCAAGCCGTCGAGCACGGAGCCAGCGGCCTGATACTGCTCACCGATCAAGAGGTGCGAATCACCATGCGCCGCACCTACCGCGAAGCGCCCTACCTGCCCAAGAGCCTGCCCACGCTGCTGGTCCTGCCTGATGTGGGCGAAGCGCTCCTGGCGGGAAGCGGCTATTCGCTGCAAGACCTGTCCCTGCTGTATGCAGCCCTGCCGCTGCCGACAACGGCCCATTTCGAAATCGAGATGGACGAGCCGGGAGAGATAGAGGTTCGCAACGTGCTGGGCGTGCTTCCCGGCACCGACCCGGACCTGCGAGACCAAGTGCTCATCGTTGGCGCGCACTACGACCACCTGGGCACAGACCCCAACGGCGACATCTACGTTGGGGCCAACGACGATGCGTCGGGCGTGGCGGCCGTGCTGGAAACGGCCCGCACCTGGCAGGAAGCGGGATTCACCCCGGACTGCACGGTGCTGTTCGCCGCCTGGGAAAGCGAGGAGCAGGGGCTGTTCGGCTCCATCTATTATGTGCAGAACCCGCGCTACCCGCTGACTTCTACCATCGGCATGATTCAATTGGACATGGTGGGGCTGGCCAGCGAAGGGGTCATGACCCTGGACGGATACGACACCACCGTGGGGCGGCAACTCCGGGCGAGCGCCGAACTGCTCGGCGTGCCAACCAGGCCCGTGAGTCTCCAGGGCGGGAGCGACCACATGCCGTTCCAGACGGTCAACATCCCAGCCGCGCTCCTCGTCTGGGACGATGCTGACGTACCCTACTACCACACGCCACAGGATACCCCCGACACGCTGCAGCCGGAACGGCTGCGCGAGGCGGCAGCGATGACTTCCCACGCACTCATGGCCATGTCCAACGTGATGCCCCGTCTCCGAGATGTGATGCTGGCGCAGGTGGAAGCCATTCGAGCCGGCGACTTGGAGGGCTACGCCGCCACTCTGGACCCGGAAGACCCTGCGCTGGCGCAGATGGGACGCGACTGGCTCGCCTCGCGGCCCGCAGAAGCGCGGGAAGCCTTCACGGCGACGCTGAGCGCCCTGCAAGTGGAGGACGACACCGCATACGGTGAGGTGGCAGCCGCGACCGAGCAGGAGGGACGCAAGACCGTCCTCGCGACGTACCGCACCCTGTTCGTCCGGCGAGGCGCCGACTGGTACGCGGCCGGGCCAGCGACAGAAGCCATTACCACATCGCACGTCGCGGCGCTCTTCCTGAGAGCAGGCGAAGGCGATTCCGAATGGGTCCAACTGGTGAACGATGCCTACACCACCCTGACGCCTGCTCTGGGCTTGGCAGAGGCTTCACCCATCACCGTGACCGTCTACCTCAGCGAGAGCGCCCTGGCGTGGCTGGCCGGGCCGGGCGAGGGTGAGGGTGCCTCCCCAGTCCCTGGGTTCCACATTGCCCGCACGGAGTCGCCGACCTCGACCGCGGCCAGTCTGGTCCTGAGCGAACTGGGCCTGCCGCCGGACCAGGGAGACTGGCTTCGGGTGGGGCTCGACGCGTGGGCCGAGACGGTGGGCGACCCCGACGCCCAGCGCGAGCAGGCGATGCAGTACACGCCCGCCCTCGACTCGACCGTCTCCGCGACCAGCGTCTTGACGCAGACGGCTTCCGAGTTCGCTCAATCGGATACGGCTGCAGCCTGGAGCATGTTCAAACGGCTCGAAGAGACCTACGGCGGTGAAGGGCTGGCGCAGTTGTGCCAGGCGTGGGGCGAGACAGGCACCCAGGAAGGGGCGTTCGCCGCGCTGGGCACGACACCGGAGGCTTTCGTTGCGGACTGGGAAAGCACTGTGGTGGGGCCTCTGGCCGAGGCACGCCAGGGCATCGGAGCGCTGCTCACGCAGCGCGAGCAAGCCGTGCTCGCGGGCGACAAGGCCGCGTTCCTGGTAACCGTCAACCAGAACGACTCTGTCTTCCTCGCCGAGGAAGAGCACTGGTTCGACGACCTGACGGAGCACCCCGTGGACTCCTACACTCTCGACGCGCGGGTGCTGGCGCTGGAAGGAGACGGCGCGCTGGCCCGCCTCGGGACGACCGCGAACCTCGCCGACACGGGAGGGGCCATCCGCGCTCAATATGACGCGCGGTTCCTTCGCCTGGACAATCGTTGGGTGCTGGCCGGGCCTGACTGGAAGACGGCGGAAGGCGAGCACTTCGTCGTCCGCTACACCCACGCCACCACTGAGACGGTGAGTGTGGTCCTGCAGACGGCAGAGCAAGCCTACACGCAAGTCACTGCCGACCTGCAATATGCGCCGGTCGACCGCACCGAAATCAAACTGTACGAAGACGACGATGTGATGCGG
>Ga0315554_1001397_pt1 | contig 14217 bp, 9 predicted proteins | sample SalMarSW160370MG_FD_202114 | JGI IMG/M metagenome (GOLD analysis project Ga0315554, IMG submission 202114) | Salt marsh sediment microbial communities from the Plum Island Ecosystem LTER, Massachusetts, United States - Salt Marsh Sediment SW1603-70 ... | reverse complement strand
AAACAATGAAAGGAATAAACGATAACACAATTCATGCAATCCCTCAAGAAAAACTAATTGAATTATTGAAAAAATATAATAGAATACAGTAATAGTGAGGAATTATCAATCACTGATATTTACTGGCTTTTTTATACAATATTGAATTTAAAACAGATTTTCATTGTTTTGTAAACACTGAGTCTAAAAAAATATCTTTATAGATATGAGACAATACTGTAGAGATCTCCCTTACTTCCAAAGGAGTAAGGTATATTTCGAGTGGAAAAAAACAGTAATGGTTTGTATTCAAATTGATTCTGTTTTATACTAAAATAAAGTTTATCAAAGGAAATCAAAACATTTAATCATGCCAAATAAAAACAGGTCTCACAAGGAATATGACTTGCTTTTAGAAGCTACAAAATCAGTTTTAGAAATTGAGGATTTTGAGAAAACTGCTAGAAGGATATTTAATAGTTGTAAAGAGTTAACAGGAGCAACTGCTGGTTACGTTGCTTTGCTTAGTAAAACAGGGGAGGAAAACGAAGTGCTCTTTTTAGACTCAGGTGGAATGAACTGTAGTGTTGATCCTAGTTTACCCATGCCAATACGAGGATTAAGAGCGCAAGCGTATAAAACGCAAAAAACGATTTATGATAATGATTTCATGAATAGTGAGCATATAGAATTTATACCAAAAGGGCATGTTAACATGCCTAACGTTCTATTTGCACCTCTCAATATTCAAAATGAAACAGTTGGTGTCATAGGTCTCTCTAATAAAAAAACAGATTTTACTGATGAAGATGCACAAATTGTTACCACATTTGGGAATTTATGTGCAATTGCTCTGCGAAAAAGCTTGATATTACAGAAAGAAAAAGAGATGGCTAAGAAAGTAACTTCTCTAAATGAATCCCTTGAACTAATTAATAATATCTTAAAACACGATATCATAAATGATCTACAATCTGTAATGAATTCAGTTGAATTATTAGATACAGTGAATGTAAAAAATGATATTTATTCTAACATAAAAGAACAGTTGTCAAACAGTGTTGGTTTAATAGTCAAGATGAATGAACTCGAAAAAGCAATTAGAAAGGATATGACAAGAACTAAAAAAATCGACTTAAATGAAGTTGTAGAGAAGTGTTTGGAAAAATATCAAAATACAGGAATCATCTTCGAAATTGAGGGTGAAGGAGAGATATTAGCAGATCAAGCTATTTATTCAGTTGTTGACAATCTAATTGGAAACGCAGTTAAACACTCAAAAACTGAAAAAATCAAGATTCAAATATACAAGAAAGAAAACAAACTATACTTTGAAGTAATAGATTATGGTATAGGATTACCTGAGGATGTAATATCAAAAATAAATACGAAAAACTATAAAATAGATAGAACAAATATCTCAGAATTAGGTCTCTTTATAGTTCTTAAAACAGTAGATAGATATGATGGAGAATTGGAAGTCATTGCAAATAAATCTAATGGAACAATTTTTCGAATCATCCTAAATGATTTAGAACAAAAAAAATACCATTAGTTTGAATGGAATCTTTCAACAAAAACAGAGCTCTTATTTTGGCATAAGCTTGTTGAGATCGATTATCTTCCTTTACGTTTAAACTTCAGAGATAACTTGCTCTTGCCACTCCAAACTCTGATATACAAAATATTGATTATACAATGAAGCATATTTACCTTTTTTAGCTAAAAGTTGTACATGTGTTCCTTCTTCGACAATTTGACCGTTTTCCATCACAATAATACGATCAGCATTTACTATTGTACTTAACCGATGTGCTATTATGATAGCAGTCCTATCTTCAAATATCTTTTCCAGTGCTTCTTGAATCATTGCTTCTGTGTATGCATCAACCGAACTTGTAGCTTCATCTAGAATAAGTACTCTGGGATTAAGAAGGATAGCTCGAGCAAAACTAATTAATTGTCTTTGACCTACTGAAAGATCGCTACCACGCTCTCCAATATGAGTGTCTAATCCATTTGGAAGTTTTTTAACAAAATCGCTTAATTGAACAACATCTAATACTCGCCATATATCCTCATCTGTTGCCCCTCCCCTTCCATAACAGATATTATCTTTAATGGTTCCTGGAAATAAATAAACATCTTGTTCTACTTTTCCAAGTTGTCTTCTATACGACTCTAAAGTGTAATTACGTATACTTTGACCATCAATGAGAATTTCTCCCCTTTGATATTCATAATAACGAGATAGTAAAGAAACTAACGAAGTTTTACCTGCTCCCGTATGTCCCACGATGGCTAATTTCTCTCCTTTGGGTATTGTTAAGTTAAGGTTCTCAAAAATAAGATTCTCTTGATCATACCAAAAGTCAACATCTTTAAATTGAATTTGACCTTTTATCTCTTCTAAATATTGAGCATCTGGGTTTTGGTGTACAATAGGTTTACTGTCCACAATACTTAAACAACGTTCAAAAGCAGCCATTCCAGCGCTTAATTCTGGGAAAAAGCGAGCTAATTGCATTACAGGTTGGAAGAAATTCTCAAGATAGAGGATAAATGTAACCAATGTTCCAGCTGTTATACCTAAATTTAATCCAAAATATAAAACCAAACAAAGTATAACTGCAGCTACTGTATTAAGCAGAGGTCTCCAAAAATGAGTTGTAGCTGTTAATCGCATCCAAGAACTGAAGTAGTTCTGGTTAACTTCTTCAAATTGATTGGCAATATTGAGCTCTTGTCCGAAGCTTTTTGATATTTGAATACCTTCAATTGCTTCAACCATCGCTGAATTTACACTACCAATTGCTTTTCGATAGGATTGACTAACTCGTTTAGATAAGTTTCGAAGAGTAAACATTAATATGAATAAAATGGGTATCGCAGCAAGAGTGATTAGGGCAAGTATGTAGTTAAAATAAAAAAGAATTCCAAGTGTTCCAAAACTAATGATTATACTTCCAACGGTGTTACTAATGAGTATTGCTGTGTCACTAAAATCTAACGTATCATTAACTAAAATACTATTAAGCTTCCCACTCATATGTTTATCAAAGAAAGTCATATCTTGTTCTTGAATTTTAGTAAACAGCTCAAGTCGTAAATCTTCAAGAAAGTATGGTACATATTTTCCAGATTGAAGTTGTTGCATAGAGAAAGCAACCCAATTTAACACGTATAAAAGTAAAAATATTGATCCTGCAATGATAACCAATACAAAACGTGGTTTAGTTGCTATTAAAATAAAACCGTTCTCTTCAAGAAAGCTAACTACACGACCAGGATTAATTATCATTTCGTCTGTGACAAAACCTGCTAGTAAAGGTGTAATCACTGCAGCTATTGCTTGAATAATCATAAAAATCGCTATTAGAATGATGTTCTTTTTATACGGAACTAATCGTTTAAGATATCTCTGGAATAGCTCTTTTTCTCCATAAGTTCGATCATACTTATCTCTCATTGAACTGCTAAATAAGCCCATTTATGCAACCTCCTGAGCCAGTTTTCCATCGTCTAAATACATGCCAAAAACCTTTCTATAATCATTGGAACTCTTAATTAAATCATCATGTTTACCTTGAGCTACAATTTCGCCATCTTTCATTACCAGAATCAAATCAGAAGTTCGGATTGTATGTAATCGATGGGTGATTATCAAAGTAGTTCGATCTTTTAAGATGTTTCTAATAGCTTTACCAATTTGCTCTTCGGTTTCGCTATCAATTGCACTCATTGAATCGTCAAGTATCAACACATCAGGATCTGTAAGAAAGGCACGAGCTATTGCGATTCGTTGTTTTTCTCCACCAGAAAGAGTCGTACCTCTTTCACCTACAATTGCATCATAACCTTTATCAAAATTCATTATGAAATCATGAGCATAAGCTAACTTAGCTATTTCGATAACTTCTTCTTTTGAAGCTTCTGGATAGCCGAACTTGATGTTTTCTTCAATAGTTTGAGAGAATAAGTAAATATCTTGTTCAACAAGTGATATTCTTTGTCTAACTTGTTCTAAAGGGAAATTTTGAATTGGTTCATCATCCAATAAGATAGTTCCTTCTTGTGGTTCATAAAATCTTAACAGAAGTTTAGCTAGCGTCGTTTTCCCACATCCAGTCGGACCGACTAAAGCTACACGTTGATTAGGTCTGATACTAAATGTCAGATTCTTTAACACTTGTGGATTTTTAGGATTTCCATTTGGATAGGTAAATGAAACATTTTGAAACTTTATTTCTCCTTTCAATGAAATTTGCTGTAAAGGCTTTGATATATCAATTCCAATGGATTTTGCTGCAAGTTCTGCTTCACCTGTTGAAATGATGTTAAACAATCTCTCACTTGCTCCAAAACCTCTAATCATATCTCTTGTTGCCCAGAAAATCATCTGTGTAGGATTAATCAAAGTAATGAACAGGAGTATCACAGCTGTCAAATGACCTACACTCATCAGATTATAGCTGATTAATATTGCACCAAAAACTAAGGATGTCCCTATAGCAGCATAAAGAGTCAATAATGGAAAGAAACGAGCTTGAATCCTAATTTCTCCTAGTCTGTTATTTCTAAAAGCTTGAACAGCTTGTTTGAATTTGCTATATTCTACTTCTTCTGCACAAAATGCTTTTGTAACTTGCACACTATTCAAACTCTCTTGTAAGGCAACAGCTACATCAGCATGTTTTCTCAAGGAAGCTTTTGAATAGGGAAGCAGCTGTTTACGATATCTGAGCACAAAATAAATGTATATACCAAGGAAGGGTACGGTTAATAAAGCCATCCAATAATTAAAAGTTTGAATTTGAATCAAAATTACTACAGTTTGAACAAAAGGATAAATGTAAAACGACCCGTGAGCTATCAGAGTGTTAACTACTCGTAAGTCGTTGGTAGCCAATGCTTCTAAATCACCAGTTTTTATTTTATCATGAAAACTCAGAGGTTTATTATGTACAGTTTCAAAAAACTCTTTACGCATGGATTGTTCTGTTTTGCTTCCAAGTTGATGTCCTATCATCCAAGTAGCATACTCGACTGCATTTCTAAGAAGATAATACCCTAACAAGATCAGCATTGTAACCAATAAACTATATAAAAAATACCTTTGAATGATGGAGTCAATTATATTTCCTATTTGAACAGGAATCATTGTTCGTAAATAGGTTAAGCTTACAATCCCGATGAAATTCAATGTAAAAAGCACTTTATGGTTAAGTACATGAACAAAAAACCATTTAACATATGGATGCTCTTTCTTTGATTTTTTGTTCTTCTTCATCATATTCCTTCCTCGATAAAAGATAATTTGAAAAGAGGCTATCTATTTTAAAAGTTTTTTAATATTCTATAAATTTTAAAAATAAAAAGAAAGTATCTTGTTCACGTTAAATATTGATTTTCTTTTCTACAACTAAAGATCCAATCCCTTTATTCTTTATAAATCACCTTTATTTTCAAAAATTTTTTATTTAGATAAGATTAGTATTCGTTAATATATTGTAGGAGATGAAATCTCTATTGGGAAGACAAAGCTTGACCTGTCCTATTTGTAGGTGTATTTTTAGTAAGGAATTCTATCAAAAAGAGGAGCTCTATATTGAATGTCCTTGTTGTGGGAACAAAGAAAAAACTGAGAAGTTCAAGGAAATTGATTACGAAACCAATCCAATTAAAATGATTGGAGGATTTAAGAGTGTACTCCAAGATGGGGAAAGAAATCAACTAATACAGTATTTTAAAGAAGTTGTAAAAATTTACACCATCCATTTTCACAATAATGAATATTCTTTTACAAATTTTGAAGGGAAAAAAGTCTCTATCAATGAAGTCCATGATTATATTAAAGCTGAAGAAAAATTATGGGAAAGACTCTACAATATTTACATGACATTATATCGTTAACTCTTTTTATCTGACTTACAGCTATATTTGTCATATAATTATTTTCTAAAAAAAGAGTCAACTTTTTTCTCCTAAATTCAAATTATTTAAATTTAGGATATTATTTAATAATAAATCTCTTCCTTATTTATATCATTTTGAATCTGGCTGTAAGTTATTCTTCTCGATAATTGTTTTATGAACACTCTCTATTGCTGACAAGATAAAAGCAGTACAACCAAACATTGCAACTACGATTGCTATTAACCACAAATCTGGTAAAAATGCTGCTAAACATATAGAGATTATTAAACCTATAACTCCTGTAGCTGATAATACTATGACATCAATAGTTTTACTTCTTGCTTCCTTCTGCAACATCATAATTTTAGTTTGAGTAAACTATTTAATTAAGATTCTTACTAAACTAGCTTAATCAAGTTTTTAAATTCAAAAATTAGTATTAAATCATGTCTCTTAATCAAAAACTTGGTAAATGCGGAGTGTATTGTGGACAATGTCGATCTTTTAACTCAGAGGTTTCTCAAATAGCTTCTAAATTTCAAAAATGGGTTCTCCAAGATTTTTCTTGGCTAAAAGAAGCCGAACAATCTTTTGATTATGACAACTTTATCAAAGGTTTAGATTGGTTCAAAGAAGCGAATTGTTTAGGATGTAGAGCAGTACAAGAGAGCTGGTGTGATGTTAAAAAATGTGAAAAGATTCAAAACGAAGAGATAGATAATTGTCTCCTTTGTGAAGAGTTTTCGAAATGTCCTTTCACCGATTATCAAAGAAATAGATATTCGTATTTATTTGAGCATATCGACTTTATAAAACGAGAAGGTTTTGATAAATTTCTAGAAGAGGAAGAAAGGAAAGCAGAAGAAGGAATACGAATTCAAGATATCAGAGATTATTAATCTATTACAAGAGATTCCTTAAATGACTAAATTATTTTAAAACAATAAAAAAAAAGAAAAAAATAATCTTAGAGTTTTTTCTGTAATTTCAAATGAATAGCTTGAAGAAATCAATATCGTTACTTTAACGCAACTTTTTGTAACAATCACAAAATGTTTTTAGAGAGCGTAAAAATGAATTTTATGAATTTTTTTCGAAGAATTTTTAAGTGTGCAAGAATTCACAAAGAAGAGGTAAGAAAATGTATATTGATACTCATTTACATCTTTGCAATCGTTGGTGTGATGATATTCGTCGTCCAAAAGCAATTGTAGATATAGATAAAAACGAGATAATCACTTGGGCACAATCTTGGGACATACCTTCATATACAGCTGCTTTGGAATATTCAAAACAATCTAAATATATCTTTCCGGCTTTTGGTGTTTTGCCATGGGAAGCTTTTGATTACAAGGATAGATTTGATGAAATAACTAAACTCTGTGAAGATGCTCTCATGTTGGGAGAGATAGGATGGGATGAGATGAATGCTCAAGATAAAAGAAGTTTACCTTTTCAAAAACCAATGCTCGAAATTTTTCTAGAAGCAGCAGAAAAACACAATTTAATTATGAACCTTCATTTTAGAGGAGGTTTAGAGAGAGATGGATTTGAGCTTCTAAAAAGTTATAATAGTAAAAAAGTAATTATACACTCTTATTCAGGCTCTCCTAAAATGATTAAAGAGATTAATGAGCAAGGATTCTTTGTTTCATATGGTTCAGCTCGGTTTGATTTATTAAATAAAACTCAATATGGTTATTTTAGAAATAGAATAGCTGAAGTACATGAGGATTTACTTATAATTGAAATAGATGTGCTTCAAAGAGATAAAGATTTCAGACCACCTTCTGAAGTTTATCCAGGAATCTTGAAAACAATGGCAGAGATAAGAAAAACAACTTCTGAAGAGATTGAAGCAATGAATCAGAGAAATGTTTTGAGACTGATAAGAGATGATCCTAAGTTAGAGAAAATGAGAAAATTGATAAAATAGAAAAAATAAAATTAAGGGAGAGATTTAATCAACTTAAATTCATTTTTACATGGTCTCCCTGCACATAGAAGTGATTCTTTTTCTCCTAGTTGTAGAATGTATGACCAACAAATTTCTAATCCTTCTGGACCATGCGAGCACATTTGGTGCTCATGATTTCTCAGTACATCTTGAATCATCTGGTTGTTGATACTTCCTTTGTTTTCTTTAAACCAATTCTGAAGATATGTTTGTCTTTTTGCATGTACTTCTGAACAACCATCAAAGCTATCATTAACTAGAGCCAATAACTCTGGTGAATCATACTGCAATGTTGCACTCTCAAATCCTCTCTTAGAATAGTCTACGATGGTTTTAGTAGCATGACTTTGAACTTTAGCGATAGTATTGTTCTTGTCTACGATAATATAAACTTCTCCCCACACTTTAGGAATCTTCTTGAAGAACTCTACAGCTTCTTCAGTAGTTTTACAGTTATCTATTATCCATCTTATAGCTATGTTGAGTATTATACCAGGTCCTGAATTCTTGAAAGTTGCTGAAGCACCAGAAATTGCTAGTCCAGCTTCATTCATTCCACCATATCTAGAAACAAGTGGCCAGTAGAATGTGAATCCTAAGCTTTTCAATTTTCCTTCAGGTTTAGTATAACACACAGTTAAGTACTCACTCTCCTCTTCTTTCCACTCATGATTACGTCCAAGAATAGGTAAACCGCTTTGTGTGTGCTCTCCTGAGACTGCGAAAACTAAGCATTGAGCTTGAAATCTGTAAGGAGTCAACTCATTTGCAAGAGGTACATAATAATCTATGTCGAGTTCATCTGATAATCCTCTGAATTCTTCAAGTAAATCTGGCGTATACTTCTTTGCTTCTTCTTCATAAGGAAGAGTTTTCTCTAGCACCTCTTTAGAAAATTTTGGTGGATAACTTGTATCTGTCGATAAAGCTTTTCCTATCTGTCTACCGATCTCATAATAAGATCCTTTTAATTCTAGTGTATACATAATATCCTGTCCCTTTTCAAACATTAATATAAGTTGTCATAAAAAGAAAAACTACCAAATTTAGTTTTGTAAACACACTAAAATACGTTTTTAGTTTTTTCAATTCTGATAAAAAATGCAACGAAATTAACGATTAATTTCTAGTTTTTTTATTGTTGTACACAGATATAAAAACAGAAATTATTATGAAAAATGTTGGAAAAATAGTCATTCCACTTTCTTCAGTTGATAAATCTATAGGGACATGACCTTCGACTATTGCGAAATTTATATAATCTGTTGGTGCAGGATAGGATATCAACGGAGCCATTGGTGATTCTTTCATCAAACTCGTTATGACATATGCATAATCAATATCATCACCTGAACAGAAATAACTAAACATGTCATCTTCTGCAAATACTAAAGATTGAGTGATATTCCAGCCATTCTTATCATGAATTGCTACAACAATTCCCATACCGTATGGATCTCTGGGAGAGGATATTTGTAAGGTGAATTTATTTGAAGGCTCAAGTAGTTTCTTCACTTGAAAGCCATAATATTTGTACAGAGCATTGGTTTCATGATATCTAGTATCTAGAACCTCGTAATAGTTATTAATAGTAAAATTTGCATTATCAAAAGAATATAAGTTATTCTCCACACCTTCCAAATCTAAAGTACAAGCTGTTATCCAGTCTAAATATACATCATTAAAAGACACATTATATCCTAAATTTGTTAAAACTAATTCTATTGCTTGAACTCCGTCCGCTTCTGTGTGTATTAATTGTTGAGCTGCTTCCAAACCATACTTTTCAGCAAAGTAGAAGAAGAACATATAAGAGCTACCATAGTGAACTCTAGTGTCATCATTCTCTCTATCAAAACAAAGAAGGGAAAGTTGAGGATTGGTTTGAAAGAAAGGTGTTAAATCTGTAAGATTGTAATCTTGACCAGCTATTAAGTAAGAGGAGTTTGCTAAATAACCTGTGAAATAGGTTGCATATTCTGCTCCTCCTTCCATTAAGAACATAGCATCTTCTTCTTCGTTATTCCCCCAAATTAGGTGATTAAACTCATGAGGTAAGGTTATCATAACTTCAAATAAATTAATTGTAGTATCAATAAATATCATCTCTCTATTGTTTGAATAGTAAAATACTGGCATTTCATTAACATGAGCATAATATCCTGTAGCACCATAAATTGGAGAAAAAACTAAAGTTACATGTGGATCACCATCAATGTCCCCAAAATTACCATCAGGACTACCAGCAAATTCTACAGCTTTTGGATAAATAGTAGAATCAAATTCATCCCTGTAAAAATTACAATTTTTTATCCATAAATCTATTCCATCTTGTTCGATAGTAGTGTTTTCCACATAAATATAGCACCAAGTTCCTACAGCTAAAAGTGTTGTATTTATCTGATAATTAGTTTCTGTTAAAAAATTATATGTCCAAAAAACTTCTTGATTACCAAATTCTTCATAATTCATGGAAAAATCTTGTTTTACTTTAGTATCTTGTACTTGAACCTTGAAATCTTCATCACAATCCATCTTTATAGGGATGTTAAGATTAGTTTCAATCATATTGTTTGGAGTTTTGAAACTAATTAAAATAAGAATAATAAAAATAAGTACTGATTTCCTTTTAAGATTCATCAATATTCTGGTTCACTAAACACTAATAAAAGTTAGGTATTTTAATGGTTAATTCTCTCTTCTCTTTATCTGCTCGATATTAGCATTAATCAGTCTTTTCATGTTTGGTGTTATAGCTGATGTATCAACATCAAATACAAGGAAAGGCACTCCATGTTCCAAATAAATTGGTTTTAGTATTGCTTGTGAGATTTTATAGGGGAGACAGTTTATCGGACCTGTTAATATCAAAGAGTCAAAATAACCATTTTCTAAAGTTTCCATTCCTTTTCCAATTGTTGGGATAGCTTCACCAAAAATTAAAGGACTTATTAGAGGTTTGGAAAGTTTATTTATTTCTCTGAGATTATTTCTTCCTGCAAATAGAAGACCTGTTTTCTTGAACTTCTTTCTGAATCTCTTCTCAATAGTATGCATTAGAGGAACAGCTATAATACCGATGATGTATAGTTTTGAATTTCTTTGCCAGAATGTTGAAAATGCTTTAAGTTTAGTAGTGAACTTATATGGATCCCTTTTCCACGCTTGAGAGATTAGCAATCTCAAATTTATATTTCCATAGAGTGTGAGTTCGTAAAGATCTGTAGATTTAACCAAAATACCATGCTTAGCATAAAGATCTTTTAATTCACCTAGGAAGAAAGGACTGAATCTGACAAAGAAATCTCCACTAACTAGCACTTTAGGCAAGTTTTCTGGATTTTCTTTTCTAGGTATTTTGGAGATCTTAGTTGCTAGTTTTTTTACATTATTATGAAATTGATTCAACTCAGTTGTACTTGTTAAGAATTCTTGCCAATATTTCTGAAGAGTCTCACGACTACCTTTGGTTCCAACTACCTGTAAAGCACTATCTATCTCCAACATTACATCACCGAGTAACGCAGTAGCAGGTGCAAATCTTGCTATGGTGATCCTATCAATTCCAAGAAAATCGGTAAATTGATCAAATCTATATAGAAACACATCTTTGAGCTGATTCTTCTCGATAAAGTGTTCTAAATAATTAAAGTAGCTATAGACAGCACATGGAGCACCACCTCTTATCATAAAGAAACCAACTAATTCTCCAGGTTTTCTTTTCTCAAGAACTGATTGAATATGTCCAATAACTATTGGTAGTGGTATACATTCCTTTCCTGAACTATATCTCAGTCCTATAACTGGATAGTCTATCATCATCCCAGTTGTTTCTCCAGTGTGAAATCCAAATAAATCAAATACCTTTGTCATAACATCTGTATGAAACTGAGAAAATGGAAACAAGTGTAATTTTACTCTTGGATCCTTAATATCCAGTTGTTGATTATCGGAAGAAATTACTACAATTTTTCCACCTCTCTTCTTCACTTTAGCAATTTGAAAAGGTTTGTCTTCTTCTTTTTTCTTGCTTTTTTGGAAATTTTTAATTATTTCAAGAAAAGCTTCTAATCGGGTTTGAGTACCAGCATCAGCTGTATGAGCATCAAGTTCCAGAATCAGATAAGGTTTGGTATCCATCTCATTTCTTACATGATTTTGAACAAATGCATCTATAGTACAACTAAAACTGTTGATATAGAGTAAAAAGAGGTTATCATATTCTTGTGTTAATTCTAGAGCTTTTTGAGCGTAATTTGCAAAGAACCAAGGCATATCTTCTGCTGTATCCTTATCCAAGAAATCGAATGGAATAACAGTTACTCCCATACTTGCCAATTTCTTGGGAATAGATTGTGAGGTTTCTACTGGAAATGCATTGTAACTTCTCCCAACTAGTATGATACCTATTTCACCTGATTCTTTAAGATTGTCTAAGGTATCTCTACCTATTCTTAGGAATTTGTTTTCTATTTGTTTTTGTACCTCAACTGCAGTAGTATACGCTTTTTTAACAAGATTCTTTGGTTGCTTCAATTTACTTATGGTCATATCAATAAGTGACTCATTTTTCTCATATCCTTGTCTGAAATCAAGTACTGGACTAAGAAATTCAGCTTCTTGAAATGTTTGAGAAATGAAATAAGGGCTTGCTTGAGTTATTGGACAGAGCGTAGAATCTACCCAATTTTCGCCAGGTGTTCCAGCATGAACATGTGGCAGAAAAATAAATGAAACATCACTTTTAATTAAATCTAGAACAGCGCCATGTAATATTTGAACAGGATAGCAAAATGAAGCATTTGTCATTAATTCTTTATCTTCATCTATTCCAGATAATACGACTTCATACCCCAGTTCTTCAAAAAATGTAGAGAACAAAGGATAAAGTGAATGGGTTAACAACGCTCTAGGAATTCCAATTTTCTCAGTTTGAGTAATTTCTCTTTTCTCTGTTTCAGAATTTATATTAAATAATAAATCGTTTCGGATAAGAACTAGATCTTCCTTTTCCTCAATTTTATCTGAACCTTTCCACTGATGTTCGTACCTAGAACATCTTCCCCCAAATGGGAATTTTCTCCCACCTACTTCATATCTTTCAATCTGACAATAGTTGGTACATGCTTTACATGTGAAACTTCCTAAATGTTTCATTTCTTCTTTAACAAGCAGTTCTAAAGTCGTATTTTGAGGCATTGGTTTAATTTCATGTTGTTCATATTTTGTCTTAGCTATCAAGGAAATTCCAAATGCACCTATCAACTCAGGATTTGGAGGTATAATGATTTGCTTTCCTGTCGTTTGAGCAAAAGCGTATCCAACAGAATTGTTTTTCGCAACTCCACCTTGGAAAAAGATTTTCTGTCCAACAGGTCTTAATCCTTTTACTTTATTCAGATAATTGTTAGCTATAGAATAAACCAATCCACCGACTATATTATCAGTTTCATATCCTTCTTGAGCAGCAGTACGAATATCAGTGTTAATAAAGGCAGCACAATCTGCTTTGAATCTAACAGGATTATTTGCTTTCATAGCTACATCTGAGATACTAAAAACATCAATTCCAAGATCCCCTTGAGAGCTTTCTTCAAGAAATGAACCGGTTCCAGCAGAACAGCTTGCATTCATTGCATAATCGACTGGAACACCATTTTGTAGAAACATATACTTGGAATCTTGTCCTCCAATTTCGAAGATTGTATCTACTTCTTCATCATAGTAAACAGCTCCTTTAGAGTGAGCTGATATTTCATTAAAAACTGCTGGAGTCCCTAAATATGCACCAACAATTTGTCTGCCTGAACCTGTAACTCCAACTAAATTTACTTTGCAATTCCCTACTTGACTGATAATCTCTGTAATACACTTTCTTGTAGCTTTTATAGGATTACCACTTGTTCGTCCATAATATGAAGCAACTACTGCATCGTCAGTAGGATCAACCAAAACAGCTTTTGTTGTTGTAGAACCAACATCTACTCCCAGTAACAGATGAGAGTTTCTGTCAAAATCCTTTTTGTATCCATTTGCTTCTATTATTGTAACTTGATCACTAAATTGTTCAAGTGAAGGTAATTGTGAGAAAGTTCGACTTTTTATCAATTTATACTTTTCATGTTTTGGTGATTCTTTAACTAAAAGAGAAGTACCATATGCTTCAAAGACTGGACTAACATCTTTAATAACTACTTCTACATTCCCTATTTCCTCTCTCAAAATTTTAACAAAAGATCCATTAAGAGAGATACCACCTATTAATAAAAGCCTTTTTACATCAACTCTAGATTGAGTAATCAATCCTAACACTTTGTTGACCATACTTGCTAATACTGAAGCTAAAATGTCTTCTACAGAAGCTT
>Ga0315554_1001390_pt1 | contig 14254 bp, 11 predicted proteins | sample SalMarSW160370MG_FD_202114 | JGI IMG/M metagenome (GOLD analysis project Ga0315554, IMG submission 202114) | Salt marsh sediment microbial communities from the Plum Island Ecosystem LTER, Massachusetts, United States - Salt Marsh Sediment SW1603-70 ... | reverse complement strand
TGATTTTGGAACAATTACGATAGAATATATACCCGATAAATTGTGTATTGAATTAAAGTCACTAAAGTTATATTTAAATTCATATAGAAATGATGGGATTTATTTCGAAAGTGTAACAAATAAAATATTAGATGATCTGGTTGAGGTATGCCAGCCGCGTTATATGCATATTACTGCAGATTTTAACGTTAGAGGCGGGATATCATCAACGGTCGAGGCAGAATATTCAAAGGAAGATTTTTTGCCGGAAAACTATAATTAATTTAAATTGAATGTTATGACCAATACTCTAACACAAAAAGAAATATTCTTTAATAATCGCTCTAAGCTTTTTCAGCAGAATCCAATTCAAAAAGATGCGTTGAAATTTAGTTTGGAATTAAGTCTCCTTGTAGAAGATTTTGTTCATTCTCTCCTGGTAGGGAAGAAATATAATTTTGCAATTGCTTCTTGCGGCAGTTTTGGAAGGCGAGAATTATCACCTTATTCAGATATAGATATTATGTTCATTGCGGAATCGATTGATGAAAATAAAGGAAGTATAGCAGAAATAGTAACAAAGCTTTGGGATAATGGAATCGAAGTCTCTCATACATTAAGGGATTTTTCGGATATTAAAAAATATTTAAAGGAAGACCTGCATACGTTTACTCAATTTTTTGAGACACGCTTTATTTACGGTTCAGATAAAATATACAACAAGTGGAACGAAGAAATATTCTCTTTTATTAATGATAAAGCAGCGTTAAAACTTCTGGATGAATTCTTGTCGGATACTGAAGATAGGTATAATAAATATGGATCTTCACCTAAAACATTAGAGCCGAATGTAAAATTATCTGCAGGCGGTTTAAGAGATTTCCAGGTTATTGAATGGATGTATATCCTGAAAAATAAAACTCTTCTTAATAAACAAATTGAAGCAACCCAGGCGGAAATATTTGTTGATATTTTAAAAAAGAATAATTATACAACTCCTAACGAATGCAATCGTCTTATCCAGAGTTACAAATTAATTATTGCTGTTAGAAACCTTCTTCATCTTTTTCAAAATCAAAAAAACGACAGGTTTGAATTTAATGCACAAATAAAAATATCCGAAATGTTTTACAGTCAGAATGGTGCTCTTGAATCTTTTATGAAAGAGTATTTTAAGGCTGCAAATATTATTAACCGGTTTTCTAAATCCATGCTTAAAAGATTCCAGGATGAAATTTCAAATCCATTACCTGATTCTTTAGCAATAAACCTTGATACTGATTATGTATTGAAAGGTAAGACTATTTCGTTAACCAATCCTAAAGTAAATCTTTCGCTTTCCGATATTTTAAGGGCATTTTATTATCGAGGCCTTCATAGTGCTCACTTCGATGAAAATTTAAGATCTGTAATTATTGAAGAAATTGAAAATTTTTCCGAATCGGACTTAATAGCTTCCGAATCGTCGGTTTTTTTTAGAGAGATTCTTAAGCTCCCTAAAAATGTCGGACAAACACTTACCGTTATGAACGAACTTGGAGTATTAAGTGTCTTTTTACCTGAGTTTAAAGATCTTGTGGGATTTATGCAGCACGGCGTTTATCATTGTTATACTGCAGATGAACATACCCTTATTACAATTCAAAATATTGAAAAGCTTGAAAAAGATACTTCACCTTTAGGCAAGCTGTTCAATAGTTTAAAAGAAAGAGAAATGTTATATCTTGGTTTACTGCTTCATGATATTGCTAAACCTATCGATATTTCAGGTCATGAAATTATCGGAACCGAGATGGCTTCATCCATTATGCATAGGTTAGGTTATAGTGAAGAAGAAATAGACATTGTCACTTTTCTGGTGCATAATCATCTTGTAATGGAACAGGTTGCCTTTAGAAGAAATTTAAATGATCCTGAAACATTAAATAATTTTACTTCGAGATTCCCTTACACAAAATATCTGGATTTACTTTACCTTGTTACTTATGCTGATTTATCTGCAGTTAATCCGGCTGTTTGGACTTCGTGGAAGAGTGAACTTCTTTCCGAACTTTATAGAAAAACAAAATCTATGCTTGAAGATCAAATTACCGGAGAGGAATTACTGGTCTCAAGCACTTATGTTTTACCTCAGGAAATAAGCAAACATTCTCCCAATATTTCAGAAGATCACGTTCAGGAACATATTGATTCTATTAATGATATTGCTTATGCTCATCAATTTTCCGATAAAGAAATAGCAAGGCATGTTGAAGAAATTTTAAAGGGAACGAAACTTTCTACCTTGTTTAATGAACTAAATGATTTTACTAACATTACGGTTATTACTAAAGACTTCCCTGCATTACTTTCAAAGATTTGCGGTGTACTTTCTATAAATGATGCAAATATTCATGATGCAAAAATCTTTACTCGTAAAGATGATATTGTTATCGATACTTTTAACGTAACTGATTTCAGAACCGGTAAAAAAATCGATCCAGGCAGGTATGATAAAATAACTAAAGATTTAAATAATGTTTTAGGCGGCATGCTGCAGCTAAATAAAGAAGTTGCTAATATGAAATCAAAATGGTGGAGAATTGAAAGCAAGTTCTTTAAGAGATCAGGTAAAATAAAAATTGCATTTGAGAAACATGAAAAGTATACAATAATAGATGTCTTCTCCCCGGATAGATTGGGATTTTTATATAGAGTAACAGCAAAAATGAACGAGCTTGGCTTGATGATATATTTTGCAAAAATTTCGACTAAAGGTGATGATATTGTCGATTCGTTCTATGTACTTGATCGCGATGGAAAGAAAATCTCTCCTAATGGATATGAACTTATAAAGACAGAGTTAAACGAAACAATTTCACAAATGCTCTAATTTTTATTTCTATTTTGTTAAAATATTTTCAGCAATTAAAAAATATAGCAATTAAAATAAATTTTCTTAAAAAAACTATATTACAAGATAATATAAAGATTATAAATTGAACTTCATGGAAAAGGAAAAACCAATAGGAGTCTTTGATTCTGGAATTGGAGGTTTAACAGTAGTTAAAAGATTAGCTTCAACACTTCCAACCGAAGACATAGTTTATTTTGGAGATACGGCACGGGTTCCATATGGTTCCAAATCAAATTCAACTGTTGTGGAATATTCAATTCAGGATACAAAATTCTTAATTAATAAAAATGTTAAGGCTGTAGTTGTAGCATGCAATACTGCATCATCGATTGCTTTGGATGATTTAAAAAAGAATTTTGACTTACCAATTATTGGTATGATTAATCCAGGTGCAAAACTTGCAATCAGCAGTACAAGAAACGGAAAGATCGGCATAATAGGAACAAGAGCTACTATTAGCAATAAAGCATATTCAAATGAAATAAAAAAAATAGAACCATCAATATTTGTCTATGAAAAAACCTGCCCGTTATTTGTCCCGTTAGCCGAAGAAGGATGGATTAATCATGAAGCCACTTTTAATATAGCAGAGGAATACTTAAAGGAATTAAGGGAGCTGGAAATTGATACGCTCGTTCTTGGCTGTACACATTATCCGATTTTATCGGATGTAATACAAAAAGTGATCGGAGAAAATGTTGTACTTATTGATTCGGGAGTTGCCTCTGCAAGTTTTATAAAAGAAGTACTTGACAGGACAAATCTACATACAAATAAGCACTCGAACGGAAATCATGAGTTTTATGTAAGTGACATTCCGGTAAAGTTTAAAGAAGTAGCCGAGTTATTTTTAGGAAAGCCAGTCAAAGAAGTCCATAAAGTAGATCTTGAAACACTTACAGTTTAATTATAACCGGAGATAAATTGCATAATTATTTACAGCCGCGTCTTAATATTCTAATAAATGAATTAAGAAAGAATTTCGATCTGATTGCTTCAAAGAATAAAGATGAAGAATGGAAAAGAGATAACTATAGGTATACTTTTACTGTTTCTGTTCAACGAATTTATAAACTGCTTAATACTTCATTAACCGAACAAAAAGTTTCCGCAATAAGGTCATCTACTAAAAATGAGTTAAAAATTTTAAAAGATATAGTTGATGAAATGATACTTTCTTAATGAGATACCAGGAATGTTAAATTATTTATACTTTTTTTAATTCATCGAATGCATCATTAACTGTATTGCACACTGGAAGGACACGATCTAGTTGTGTTATCTTTATAAGAGAGTATACTTTTTCGGATGGAGCAGCAATCCTCATACTTCCACCAGTAGAATGTAAAATACGGTTTGCGACAAGTATTGCACTTAAACCGCTGCTGTCACAAGTTTCGACTTCGCTTAAATCTAAAATAAGTTTTTTATTCTCTTCAACTTTTAAAAGTAGAGTAAATTCACCTTTAACTAGCCCGGAAATACTTGTATCTAATCTTTTTTCGTTCAGTTTAAATATTGTAATACTATCAATTTTTTTAATTTCAAAATTCATTTTCATCCTTGAAATATTTTAAGACACTCTAAGAAATTCTTGTAAGAAATCTCAGCCTCCGTCTCTTTGTCTTTAATTTGAAAATTATAATATAAATCAGAATTTGTTTTGGAAAACCCAACTCTAATCGGAACATCTACCACTGATGATATATAGCTGTAGAATAAATTATCTTTCCTATTTAAATCTAAAACAACCTGAAACATCATCCCGTTTAATTTTGAAATTATTTTAGTGGAAGGAAGCTTTAAAGCATTTGCATCGGCAAGTGTATGTTCCACAATTCTATTTCTAAATCTTAAAGGTAGCAGGCTTACCCTAAAATCATAAGTCATTGCTGTAGCATGCTTTTTGTTATCCTCTAAAAAATAAAGTACTTGTACAGAATGAGCAAAATCTGTATCATCCTGCGGCATTAAGACTAAGAAATTAAAAGATCTTTTAAAAAATTCTGTAAATGTTTGATTTTTATTCTGTTTGTCTTTTAATTTCCAATCAACAACGGTATGAGCTATTTTTTCTTTTATTAAATCAAACATAATTTACTCAAATTCATTTAACAATTTACTAAATTCTTTTTCATTAATCGTTTCCACACCTAATTTTTCTGCTTTGCTCAGCTTAGAACCGGGATTTTCTCCAACTACAACAAAATTAGTGCTTTTACTTACATTTGAAGTGACCTTTCCACCCAAACTAACTATCTTTTCACCTGCTTCTTCACGGGAAAAGCCTGATAAAGTTCCAGTTAATACAAAAGTTTTTCCGGAGAAGAATGTATTTGTTTTTACTTTACTTATATCTGCAAACTGTAAACAGTGTTTTTTTAACCTTTCTATAATATGAAGATTATTTTTATTTGAAAAAAACTTTTTTACGCTTCCGCTTATGCTGGGTCCTATTTCATGAACCGCAGATATTTCTTCTTCAGAAGCATTAATAATTGCATCAATATTTGAAAAGTTATCCGCTAATTTTTTAGCAGCACCTGAACCAACATATCGAATTCCAAGAGCAAATAAAACTTTTGAGAAAGGTTGCTTTTTACTTTTTTCAATAGAGCTTAATAAGTTACCAACACTTTTTTCGCCTAGTCGTTCAATATTAATTAATTTTTCTCTCTTGTATTTCAGATCAAAAATATCAGCATAAGTTTTTAAAAAACCCATTTCAACAAAAAGGTTTATTAATGCTTCTCCCAAACCTTCAATATCCATAGCACCGCGGGCAGCAAAATGTTCTATTCTTCCCTTTACCTGTGCCGGGCATTCTGAATTTTCACAATAATATGCAACCTCACTTTCAGGCTTAAATAATGATGAACCACAAACAGGGCATTTTTCAGGAGGCTTTACAGGTTTGCTCTCTTTCTTCCTTTCTCTTAAAATAACCGAAACAACTTTAGGTATTACATCTCCGCCTTTTTCAATAACAACCTTATCCCCCTCCCTAATATCCTTTCTCGTTATCTCATCAAAATTATGAAGAGTTGCTCTGCTTATTGTGGAACCGGACAGGAATACCGGCTGTAAGTCTGCAACAGGAGTTATTGTTCCGATTCTTCCAACCTGCCAAATGATTTTATTTATTCTTGTAAAAGCCTGCCGGGCTTTAAATTTAAAAGCAACTGCCCACCGGGGAGATTTTGCAATGTTACCTAAAATTTTTTGTTGCGAAAGTAAATTGACTTTTATAACCGCCCCATCAATTTCATACCCTAATGAATCTCTTTTCTCTTCCAGGGTGTGACATGTTTTTAAAACTTCATCTATATTTCTGCAGAGTTTAACTTCCGGGTTAACTCTAAAACCGAGCTTCTTTAATATTTGAAGATTTTCATTCTGCGAAACGAGATTATCTTTAGGTGAAATTAATGTGTAAACAAAAATGTTAAGAGGTCGCTTAGCAACTATTTGAGGATCCTGCATTTTCAAAGTACCTGCAGCAGAGTTACGTGGATTAGCAAAAAGCTTTTCGTCTTTTTCTTCCCTTTCTTTATTCAGTTTCAGGAAATCGTCAACGTTCATAAAAATTTCGCCGCGTACTTCGATATCATCCAATGAATAAGGAATAGAGCCTGCTTTTTTGAATTTGAGAGGGATTGCTTTTATTGTTTTTGCATTAGTGGTAATTTCTTCGCCTACAAACCCATCTCCTCTAGTTGCAGCAGTATTTAAATATCCATTTAAATAATGTAGACTAACTGAAGCACCATCAATTTTTAATTCAACGATGTATTCAACTTTTTCATCTTTTGGCAAAGCTTCCTTAACGCGCCTGTCAAAATCAAAAAGTTCTTCTTCGTTATAAGTATTGGCAAGACTCAACATTGGTATTTTGTGAGTAACAGGATTAAATACTTTTGTTAAATCTTTTCCAACACGTTGTGTCGGTGAATCGGGAGTAATAAATTCCGGATGTTCTTCCTCAAGTTTTTCAAGCTCTTTAATCAGCTTATCATATTCTTGATCGCTAATTGAAGGTTCAGCCAAAACATAATATTTATAATCATGTTCTCTAATTTTTTCTCTAAGGTTTTCAATTTTATGTTCAATATTCATAAAATTATAACCTTACAAAGCAGGCGGATTAGTTAAATATTTAAAACCGCTTTTATCAATTAAAACATATTTTACTCCGTTTTTCTTACCTGAAAAATTCAGCGGTTTGTTATTTAGCTTAAGTTCAATACCCCCGGAATTTCCAAAAGTTATTTTGTAATTATTTTCAGCCGAAACAGTTTTTTGCGATTGCGGGAATAAAATAAACTCATCTGTTTCCTTATCATCCAGAATAATTTTAATCCATGAAGTATCTTTGGAAAATATAGTTAAGCTTAGACTATCGGATTTTTGAGACGATTTATTAGCTACAGAATCCTTTTTTTCATTATCTATAAAACGTTGCTGATTTTCTTTCATTACTTCTTCATAAGGTTTTTCCGGGACAATTATTTCATGGGATTGGCGGAGAAAGAAAAAGTAAGCAACTGCAAAGAGTGCTATTATTCCAACAAGCATACCAATTAAAGTTATTCTTTTTTTATTTTTATCCGAAAAATCGGGATTAGTTATAGGCGATTTAACAGCATTATAAACATGCGCTGAATCTTCATGTTCTACCGGAGTTTCTTTCTTTGATTCTTTTGCAAGCTCAATTGGTTTCTTTACATCCTGTTTGGGTGGTTTCTCTTCATATGAAAGTCCCTTTTTTATTGCTTCATATTTTTTGATAATTATATTTTCATCTAGATCTACAGCCTTTGCATATTGTTTTGCAAATCCTTTTACATATAACTCCGGTAAAAAAGAAAAATCCCCGCTTTCCATTGCTTCAAGAAATTTAATATCAATACGTGTTATGGTGGAAAGCTGCTGGATGCTAATATTATTTTTTATTCGCGCTTGTTTTAATTCTTCTGATAATTTTTCAAACATTGTATAATTTTAATCTTTAACTATTTAAATGAATTACTATTTTTTTGTAATGCACAATATTGCAAGCCGAAATGAAACTTTTAGAATTTTACAATATTTAGAATAGTTCATTCCTTTAAACGGAACTACGCTTCGTTTACAAATTCAATTTAACTTATCCTAATTAATTTTGCTGCAAACGCACCATCCATATGATGAATGTGTGGTAGGGTCTGGATGCAGCCATTTTCATCAACCAACTCAGGCGGAAAACTTTCTTTAGCATTAACCAACTTGAAATTTGGATTTTCATTTAAAAACTTTTTAACTATTTCAAAATTTTCCTCAGGCTCAATGGAACATGTACTGTAAACCAGTATGCCGTCAGTTTTTACCAAGGTAGATGCTTTTTTCAAATACTTATACTGCATATCGTTCATGGATTTTATATCAAGGAGATCCTTCTTCCATTTTATATCCGGTTTTTTTGATAATGTTCCGGAACCAGAACAAGGCACATCTGCAAGTACTCTATCAAAAAGCCCGGATGAAAATTCCATCGCATCTGTTGGAACTGTTTTTATTGAATTAAATCCTAAACGATTTATGTTTTTTTCAACCAGCTTTAACCTGCTTTCATATTTATCAACTGCAACAATTTCCCCCCGGTCGTTCATTAAGCTTGCAATATATACTGATTTCCCTCCGGGTGCAGAAAATAAATCAAGAACCTGCATATCAGCCTCTGGTGCTAGAAGTTTGCAAGCAAGACCGGCACTTTCATCTTGAATATTAAAATATCCTTTCTGGTAATATTCCCATGCCGTAATGTTTGTAAGATTTAACAATTTAAAAAATTCAGGTAAATATTTCCCGGGAGTATATTTTAAATTAACCGAATCCAGTAGTGTTTTAAACTCATCCGGTTTTACTTTTATTGTATTAATCTTTAATGTCAAAAAAGGTTTTTCATTATTTGCCGAAAGCAGTTTCTCTGTTTCTTCTTTCCCAAAGCGAGCCAAATATCTTTTTACCATCCATGATGGATGAGAATAATAAGCACTTAAGTATCCCGGCAAGTCTTCATTCGGATCCGGATACCTAATACCATTTTTATTCCTGATAATATTTCTAAGAATTGCATTAGTTAAATCGGCGGGTTTTTGCCCCTGGAGTTTTTTCACAAATTCAACAGCTTCATTAACAGCCGCAAAATCGGGGACTCTGTCTAAAAATAAAATTTGATAGAGTGCTACCCTCAAACCATTTTTCAAATTCGGAATAGCTTTGGAAAATTGCCCTTTATAAAAGCCGTTCAACACCCAGTCAAGTCTTCCCATCCACCTTACAACGCCGTGGACAATTTCATAAAGCAGAGCTTTGTCGGCACCGATAAGTTCCGAATCGCGCATTTCATTATCTAATAGCTTTTCTAAATAGGCATCTGTCCGTTCAACCCTATTTAGAATTTTTACTGCTAATCCTCTAACCCCGTCATACAGATCAGTAACTGTGTGTTCTTCCAGTTTATTGTCTTCAATATGCTCCATAAATTAGTTAGAATATCCTCTTTCTATACGTTCATTATTTGTTAAATCAAAAATTTTTCGGAATAAATGTTCTTCCGGGTTATTCATTTCTATATTTCTTCTTTGTAAAACTTTTTTTGCAGTATTAATACTTTTTTCCGATTCGTAAGTAGTCATAGAATCATACCCGCCCCATGAAAAAGACGGAATATATTTTTTCGGGAAACCTGCACCAAATATATTACATGAAAATCCTACAGTTGTTCCGGTATTAAACATAGTATTTATGGCTGTTTTTGAATGATCACCCAATATTATACCCAGAAACTGCAGTTCAGTATCAATCTCTTCTCCGTTAACATATGCCTTAACATTTCCATAATTATTTTTTAAATCGGAACAATTGGTATCAGCACCAATATTTACCCAGCTGCCGATGTATGCATGTCCAATAAAACCGGCATGCTGCTTATTTGAAAAAGGAAGAAAAATAGTATTTTCAATTTCACCCCCAACTTTACATGTTTGTGCAATAGTAGAATTATCATAAACAATGGCACAACTTTTAACCTGTGAGTTTTCTCCAATATAAACCGGCCCTTCAATAACAGCATTAGGATATATTCTTGTATTTTTGTCAATGTAAATTGGTCCAATGGATGCATCAAGAACAACACCAGGTTTTATGATTACTCCTTCATCTACAAAAATATTTTCTTTCTCTATTAAATGAACTCCGTCAAAAATTTTTCCTCTTAAATTAGTGTCGGAATTAATTTTCTTTTGTTTTATAAAGAATTGATAATCACTCAATAATTCTTTCCCGTTGTTACTTATTAAGTCCCATATAAAATTGAAAACAGGAATATCAATTGCTTCATCCGGCAAATTATCAAAATCAGAAATATTTAACGGATCATTTATTTTTCTCTTAATGTTTTCAAGGTTTCTACCTGATACTCTGGCTGCTATTATTGTATTACCTTTTTTATAAAGTTTATCATCTCCCTGCATAGGAATAATTTCCGCTAAGTTTAAAGGTGCTAAAATTCTGCCATTAATAAATAGACATGCTTCATCATTTATTTGATTAATATCAATTCCCGGATTTTTACTTTTTACAAAATCTTCATGATATTGTCTGCAATGAAGAGTGAATTTTGTTCCTTTGTATGCACTTAGAATTTTATCACGGATACTTCTCATTCCGCAAAAAAGATCATACACAGGACGGTAAAAAACTAGTGGTTCCAATCTATTGAAGTATGAGTCTTCAAAAATGCAAAGTTGCAATATATTCCTATTATAATTAAAAATATAATTTAATATTTTTTACATTAAGAATCTTGTAAGAATAACAGCAGCGGTAATTATTTGGAATGACTAAGTAGATTGTAATAAGCAAGAATAAATTAAAATTATTATTTTCCTAAAGAAAACTCAGAATCAAATCTATAAGTTGGGATGGTATAAACAGTCCTTTTAGATGTTCCCGTTACTATTGAATCTGAGTGCGAAGCAGTTATTGAAATTAATAATGTTTTAACTATAATCGTTAAATCAAATAAAGCGGATTTTTTCTTATCATATTTTTCATCAAGTTCAATAAGATTTGCAACTCCTTTTAATCTCTCACCGAAAACTTGCCAACAACCTGTTATACCAGGTTTAGAATTTATTTTTGTTCTCCTATAATAGTATTCAGGATGGGTTCTTTTCATTATAATTAAATCGTTATTTAGAAGAGGACGTGGACCTACAAGCGACATTTCACCTTTTATTACATTTATTACCTGCAATATTTCATCTAAACCTGTTTTTCTAAGCCATCGGCAAAATGAAGGCACATACCTCATATAATCATTTTGAAAAAAAATTTCTTGAGATAATTTTTTCAACTCTAAAAATTGTTTTGAATTTCTAATCGTTCTGATCTTAATAATTTTAATCCCTTTTTTATCTAAAGATATTTTCCTTTCCTGTAAAAGAATGGGATTTTCTTTTGTAAGCAAGAATACAAAGAATAAAATTGCAAAGATAAAAGGGGAGAAACAAATAATTACAATAAGAGAAACAAAAACATCAATGACTCTCTTTAACATACTTGTATATCTGTTAAAATTAAATTAATTGAATCCAAATAAATAATAATTTTAATTATTTGCTGATATAAATTAAAGGTAATAAATAATAGAATTATTCTCTTTTCAAAATCAAAAAAATGAAAATACCTTAATTTTCATCTCCAGAATGTTACTTAAAAAATACAATTCTAAATAAAAATTACTTAAACTTTATGTCCCCCTAAAAATTTATTAACTGAAGATTTCCCGGTCATAATAATTAGTATTATAGCAAGAACAGCTAAAGATATAATAATAGTAGTGAATCCAATAATTACAATTTCAATTGCAATATCAATTTCTGCTAAAGCCATTGCTGAAAAGAATAGGATGATTATGAATTTGGTAAAGCGGGAAACTAATGAATAATGAGGTACATTCTCTTTTGCTAATGCATTAAAAACTGAAATAGAAACTCTTCCTGATATAATCCATCCAATACTAAAAATTATTGCAGCAACAATTAATTTTGGTATGAAAAGGACACCTCTTTGAATTAGATTAGATAAAATAGTCAATTTCATTGCATCTAGTGCCGAATTAATAAAGATAAGGAAAACAATAAAGAAAAATATATTGCCTATAAAACTGAATATGGCAAATCTAATATCTGCTTTTGATAAAGCCTGCCGCCATTGCATACGAATAAAAAGTCTTTCAAATTTCAGCGCGGTCATAAGCTGGACTATTATTCTTTTAACCAACCAACCGGCAAGCCATCCAATTCCCAATAATAAAATACCTGCAAGTAAGTTAGGCAGATAATCAATTATTTGCTTTCCAAAATCAAAAAACGGACCTTGAATTGCATTATCCATTTTCTTCTCCAATTTGTTTTTTTGGTTTTAATAAGAGCTTCCAAAAAGATTCACGTTCCTCAAATTCTTTTACCCAAATAACGGGGCATGCTGCCTGGTCGGTTATTTCAACAGCAAGTGAACGACCGAATAAGAGTTCAAGAAAATCACCCGTTCTCCCGCCCATCAAAATCATATCGGCGCTTTTTGATTGTTCAACAATCCCGGTTAAAATATCTGTATTATGTAAAATTAATATTTCTGCAGGAAGATTATTTTCTTCAATTAATTCTTTTACCTTATGTTCTCTTTTTTCTTTTTCCAGGCGTGGGGTATCAGGTTCATAAACCATTAATAATTTTATCTTACAATTAAAATAATTAATAAAAGCCGGTGCAATTTCTGTAGCCAGAATAGCGTGTATATCTGCACGGAAAGGAATTAAAATAGTTTTGATTTCATCTTCACTAAAATTACCATGAAGCACTGCAATTTCTCCAGTAAATCTCTGCATCACGCTATCAATTATTGAGGAAAAAAACCTTTCAATAAAAGCAGGGTTTTTTTGCCTGCCCACAATTATAAAGTTACACTCTTCTTCTTCGGCTGTATGGACAATCCCTTCGGATATCCTGTGTGAAACAGTTACCACAGATCTAACTTTAATTGTCGATTCTTCAAAGGCATTTTCAGCTATCTCAAATAATCCCTTCGCATTTTTTATATCCCCGGTACCAACTGCTAAAGGATCATTTTCCCTAACTTCATTTACATGTAAAAAAATTATTTCCGCACTATTTTTTATTGCGAGTGCCTTAGCAATATGAGTTAAACTTGTAACTGTTTTTAGGTTTGCCAAGGGAACTAAAATTTTGTATTCTTTTCGTTCCAGTCTTTCGAGAGATCTTACTTTTCTAACATGTCGAATTTCTCGTTTAGAAGCATAGGTTTTATATACAAACAAACCAATTGAGACCCATATTCCTGTGACTATCCATGCAGTAGGACTGTATTCGAACATATAGACTGCTAGAAACAGAAGTAAGAGAATTCCTACTATAGATAAGTACGGAAATAAAGGTGTAAAAAATCCGCGGTCAAGATCTGGTCTTTTCTTTCGTAGTTTTATTAAAGTGATATTTACCTGCAGGAATAAAAGCAAAAACATTATATCTGCTGCACTTGCTACATCTTCAATAGGTAAAGAAACTGCCATTATTACAACAATAAATAATGAAAATAGAATGGAAAGATGAGGCGAAAAATTCTTTTTATGAACTTTACTAAAGAATGTTGGAAAGTTCCTATCCCGTCCCATCGCAAATGCAACACGCGAAGAGGAAAAAATAGTTGCATTAAGTGCTGACATTGTTGAAATAATTCCGCCTACTAAAAGCATTATACCACCGCCGACAAAAAAGGATTTTGCCACTTCAACAAGTGCGGTTTCTTTATTTGATGCTAAATATGCCCATGGAGTCATACCTTCGGGTTTTACCGAACCAAGTGCAGTAAAAGCGACTAAAACATAAATCGGAACAACTATTACTAAAGAAAGAAAAACTGCTCTCGGAATATTTTTCTTCGGATTTTTAATTTCTTCGGAACATTGTGAAATAACTTCAAAACCCTGGAATGCAATAAAAGTTAAACCCATTGCTTTAAAAACGCCACTCCAGCCATTGGGAAAAAATGGTGTAAAAGCTTCTTTCCAATCCGGTCTATGAAAAATTAAATTAATTCCAAATCCAATAAAAATTGCTAAAATAACAATTTTAGCTATGGTTATTATATTGCCAATCTTACCAGTTTCAGAAGCCCCTCTAAAATTAATATATGCAAAACCTATTGCAGTAATTACTGCAAGTATTTTTTGAGGCTCTAAAAATCCCCAATGCGGCATAACAATATTAAACTCATGTAACACTAGTTCAAAATAGGCTCCGAAGCCTAATGCAT
>Ga0315554_1001385_pt1 | contig 14272 bp, 10 predicted proteins | sample SalMarSW160370MG_FD_202114 | JGI IMG/M metagenome (GOLD analysis project Ga0315554, IMG submission 202114) | Salt marsh sediment microbial communities from the Plum Island Ecosystem LTER, Massachusetts, United States - Salt Marsh Sediment SW1603-70 ... | reverse complement strand
TCCTTGACATTGGAAAAAAACGTTTAAAGGAAGCACAAAACGAGGGGCTCATCAACAGCTATTACGTGTTCAACGCAGGGGACGACCTTGAACTCCTCATGGTTCACCAGAAAGGAGAAAGCAACCCCAAAATCCACAAACTAGCATGGAACATTTTCAAAGAGGCAGCAGACAAAGCCAAAGCCATCAAACTGTATGGTGCAGGGCAAGACCTTTTGAAAACCGCTTTTAGCGGGAACGTTCGGGGGATGGGTCCTGGCGTGGCTGAGATGGAAATCGAGGAGCGCGGCTCAGACCCCATAGTTGTTTTTGCCGCCGACAAAACCGAACCGGGCGCCTTCAATTTTCCTATGTTCAAGATATTTGGCGACCCAAATAACACTGCTGGGCTTGTGATCGACCCGAGTATGATAAGGGGCTTCAAGTTTGAGGTTCTGGATGTGATTGAAAACAAGAAGGTAGTTATGAAGTGCCCTGAAGAGATGTACGAGTTGATAGCTCTGATAGGGACGCCTGAGCGTTACGTGGTTTCGCATGTGTGGCGAGCCCGGGATAATCTGATTTGTGGCGCTACGAGTACAACTAGGCTGTCGCTGATTGCGGGTAAATATGTTGGAAAGGATGATCCTGTCTCGATTGTTAGGGCTCAGCATGGTTTGCCCGCGCTTGGGGAGATTCTGGCACCTTACATGCACACCTTTTTTGTTGAAGGATGGATGCGTGGCAGTCATTGGGGTCCGCTTATGCCCGTGGGCTTGAAGGATAGTCGATGCACTGTCTTTGATGGTCCGCCGCGGATTGTGGCTCTTGGGTTTCAGGTCGGAAATGGGATGATTGCCAGCGACGACAACGGTGAACCCTTAATAAGTGATCTGTTTGAGGATCCAGCCTTTGATTTGGCTCGTCGAGAAGCTGTTGAGTATGCTGCTGTTTTTCGGCGCATGGGAGAATTTGAGCCTGCGCGTCTGAGTTCTCATGCCATGGAATATACTACTTTACCCAAGGTTTTGGAGAAGTTGAAGAAGAGATTCGTGAAGATGGACTCCTAACTCTTCCCTCTTTTTTATCTAAAACGTCTCTGTGATTAGTTGTGGTTTCAGACTGTGAGCTTCGTCAGCTCTTCGCATCTAGAATTAACGGTTTCGTAGACCTCTTTTCGAAGGTTTTCTCCAGACAAATGTCTCATTCGCAGCAGTTCCAGTTTCTTGTAGAGTTCTAGGTCTCCCAGCGAGCGAATCCAGAGTTCAAAGTCTTTTCGTGGAATATGGAATTCGATTGACTTCAAATCGATGTTTTGGATTTTGTCAACAAAGTCTTTGAGGCTATCTGCGTAAACGCCTGAGTGCTGGTTGAGACCGTAATAAAAATGGAATGCTTTTTCTATGGAGAGTGGTCTCAGAATGTTCAAGGCGAGTTTCTTGTCTACTTTCGGCAGCCCTATCGCCTGTTTGCCCCAATTTGTTATGGCATAGTAATGTTCCTGAGGCACAGAAACGTATTTTGCGTTTATGAGCCCTGACAAGTATTCTGTCATCGAGGAAGAAGTTAATCCTGCTTTTTCGGCTATTCCTTGGATGGTCATCGGCTTTCCCGCAGCCCACAACTCCATCAAAATTTTACCCCTGATCTTACTTGCGCTCATCCTCTGCACGTTCCAAAGAGTTATCATCCATCTAGATTATTAATTTATTCGGTCTTTGCGACTGAGCAAGAATCATTGTTGTGGGCTTGTGAACTTTCACAAAATATAAAAGTGTACATGCGCAAATATGCTGTTCATGAATTATTTATGTTTGGTCACGATTTCCATTTTGACCAATTTCAACATTAATCCCCCTCAAATTTTGCTATTTCCTTATGAGGAGAGTGATGAGTCTGAATGATATTGAAGTAGATTCAGTGACTAAACGTTTCGAAGATATGGTGGCTGTTGACAATCTTTCCATGAGCGTTGAGAAAGGAGAACTGTTCGGTCTGCTGGGTCCCAATGGCGCCGGCAAGTCTACCCTTACAAAGATGATTTCTGGGATGCTGAATCCCACATCAGGCACAATCAAAGTAGGAAAATACAGCATCCAAGACGACCCCATGAAAGTCAAAGAACTGCTAGGCGTTGTTCCCCAAGACATCGTATTGTATGACTACCTGAACGCTCGAGAAAACCTCGCTTTTTACGGCAGACTCTACGGCCTGTCAGGAAAAAAACTGAAAAATAGAATCAATGAACTGCTGCAGTTTACACAATTGGATGAGAAGGCAGTGAAACGTCACGTCTCTACCTACTCTGGAGGAATGAAACGCCGCGTCAACATTGCTGCTGCCCTGTTACATGAGCCTCAAGTTATGCTATTGGATGAGCCTACCGCGGGACTTGATCCACAAAACAAGCATGCACTCTGGGAAATCATCCAGTCGTTAAACAAGCAAGGGAAGACTATCGTGTTGACGACGCATATGATGGATGAAGCAGAGGAACTATGCGATAGAGTTGCAATCATGGATCATGGCAAAATTATCGCATTAGGCAGCCCAAGCCAGTTAGTTAAGAAAGTCAAGATGGAGAACACAATAACTGTGGTTCCGGACAAAACATCACCCAGCTTCATTGAACAAATTAAAAGCATTGCCGGCGTCAAAAACGCCTACACTGCCCAAGATGAAAATGAAAAAGGCGATACCATAAAGGTGATTACAGATAATCCAGACGACATACTTCCTGATGTAGTATCCACAATTGTAAACACTGGAACAAAGGTTTTGTCTGTTCAACTTTCACGAGTAACGCTTGAAGACGTATTCATTATGCTTACAGGAAGAAGCCTAAGGGAGTAGAAAGGATATGAACCTCAAAAGATCAATAAACCAAATATCTGCAATAGCAAAAACCGATTTTCTCGGAGTCCTCAGAAACAAGACTGCCATCTTCTTCACTTTGCTCTTTCCACTGTTCTTCATAATTATAATCGGGTTCACTTTTGGTCAATCTGGCGAAGAAGGAATGAGTGGCATTGTTGTCGGTGTGGTTAACCTTGACGGCGAGGTGATTGCCGTAAACGCCACCAGTTCTAGCAACAGCACAATCGGAGACCTGCTTGTTCAAGCATTGGAGATTGTCAACTTCACAGTTCATGGATATGGCGAGTACGGCGATAGAGACACGAATGGAACGGCTGCTTATGCTATCAGTCGGGGAGATATCGATGCAGTTGTAATTATTCCTGCCAACTTCACAGAAACACTTTCCTTCCAATACACCAACAATTTAGGTGCACCAGTCCCAACAAAGGCTCACCTTGAGCTATACATCGACCCAACTGATACTACTGGCGCCTTGATAACACAGCAGAGCGTCTTTGGCTTCATCTCAGGGTTTGTAAAAGAATATCAGGAGATTGCCATCGAACAGGCTCCGCCGAACATGAAAGCCTATGTTGAAGTCCTTGCCGACCCACTCACAGTTTCAATCAGTGAGGCTGATGTCACAGGAGACAATTTGAAATGGATTGATTACATGGTTCCAGGCACGCTTGGTCTTGTTCTTCTGTGGAGTGGATTGAACCATGCTTCCATGACAATCGCGACTGAACGCACGAAAGGGACTTTTCAGCGGATGGTAATAGCTCCCGTTTCTCCCATGGTTGTTCTGTTGGGAAAGCTCATCTCAGCCTTGGCATTAGTCTATATGTCTGCGTTCATTATGCTTTTGAGTGGTGTTCTTCTCTTCCAAGTTAATCTCTACTGGAATATTCCAGTCATACTTTTGGCGATCTTCCTTGGGGCACTCTCAGCGATTGGAATTGGGTTAATAATTTCTTCCCTTGCAAAGAATGAGGAGGCTGCCAATTCGATTGCTGTCATAATCAGTGTTCCGCTCCAGTTCTTCATTGGAGCTTTCTTTCCTCTCAGCATAATGCCAGAGGCTGCTCAAGACTTCGGCAATGCTCTTCCTTTCACAAAACTAGTCAATGCCATGCAAGATATTATGACAAGAAACCTGCCGTTTGATGCTGTGATACCCGAAATAGTTTATCTTGCTGTCTCTGGTCTGATTTTGTTCCTAGTGGGGACAATAGCATATCGAATATCGCTGAGAAGGCTATGATGGACGTGCAGCATCTTGGGGTCATTTTAAAGAGAGCATGCAACGGATATCCACGTCTACTTACTAATTTCCTCGTTTATGCATTCATTCTTTCTGGTTATCGACCTTATTTTCCTCTTATGGAACATTTTCCGCCTGTTGGACAGAACTTTTTTTCATGATTCTCAACCGCTTTGAAGAGTGCACCGATAGTTTCTCTGTTGGCAGAATAGATTCGTTTTTTTCCCTGTCTCTTAAGGTAAACAAAATTGCATTCAAGCAGAGGTTTAAGGTTATGCGAGATCATGCTCTGTTCCTGCCCAAGGGCTTCAGCGAGTTTATTTACGCTCATCGGCTTTTTCATTAACTGTTCTATTGCAGCTAACCTTGTAGGATTTGACAAATTTGAAAAGAACCTGTAGCAGGTTTCGCTTAACCCTTTTTTCATGGCTGTCTCACTTTTTGTTTATCCAAGTATTGCTTTAACGTCTTTCTCTGGTGAAGTTATTTGCATAATATTAAGTATTCTTCATATGTATTATCGTTCATATAAACCCATTGCTTACTCCGGGAAAACGAAAGCACAGTCTCCACAACTAGCCTATTCTATCTTCGGTTGCTTATTCTAACAAATATTCGCAGTTGCTACAACAATCTTATATAAAATAAATTAACTAATGAGTGAACGAACTCTAATGCCTAGAGACCCAGTCTGCGGCGTCATTCTAAACGAAAAAACAGCAAAATTCCATATGCGGCACGAAGGCGAAATATACTACTTCTGCAGCGTGAAATGCAAGAAACGATTCAAAAAGAATCGAGATAAATTTGTGAAGTAGCCTCAATGTTGCTTATGTGCAAATAGAAAAAATATATACGTTCTTTTCGAAGTTTTTGGGCAGTTACAGGTAGGCTTCTGAGGCGTACCTTCGCATCATCCTGTGGCTGTTGAAGTAGTATGCAACCTTTCCAATCGAGTTCTCCATCAAATGTATCCAATCATCCCTATTACTGTAGAATTTGGGGATAATCAGATACTCCAGTTTGTCGTACAACTGCGTAATCTCCCGGCGTCTTCTTTCAGCCTCGTCCAAATTTTCTTTCGGGCAAGGACCAATAGCCCAACCCGTGACACCCTCAACACAGCCCTCCACCCACCAGCCATCCAAGACACTGAAGTTAATCACCCCATTATGCGCTGCCTTCATTCCGCTTGTGCCAGAAGCCTCGAAAGGTGGAATAGGCGTATTCAACCAAACATCTACGCCAGAAGTGAGCTTAGCCGCCATCTGAAGATCATAATTTTCCAAATAGACAATCGTCATCAGGTCCTTCAGATTCTCTTTCATTTCATAAATCTCTTCGATGAACCGTTTTCCCATCCAGTCCCGCGGATGAGCCTTGCCCGCATAAACCACCTGAATCTTACCAACCCTGTTGATTTCTTCAAGCCTCTTTAGGTTCGAGAATAACAAAGTTGCTCTCTTGTAGCCAGTGAATCTACGAGCAAAACCCAACGTAAGCACATCCGGATCAAACTGGACACCTGACCGTTCACGAACATAACGTATGAGAATTTCTTTCGCTTCCATGTGAGCCTCCCAAATCTCCTCATCTGGGATGCCGTCAACTCTGACCAGCAACTCAGGTTCGTTAGCCCATCCTGGCAAATATTTGTCATAAAGCCTTCTGAAACTCTCACAAGTCCATGTGAAGGAGTGGACGCCATTAGTTATAGCTGAGATGTTATAGCCCGGAAATAGAGTCAACGAAAACTCTTTATGCCTTTTTGCTACGCCGTTCACATATTTGCTGCTGTTCAGTGCCAGACGCGTCATATTAAGCTGATCGTTTCCCCCAAGCTCCTTCAGGGTTTTGAGAGGAATTATTTCACCCAACAATTCTTGGACAAGATCGTAAGAGAATTTGTCGTGACCCGCTTCCACTGGAGTGTGAGTAGTGAATATGCAGAGGTCTCTGACATTATCCAGCTCCATATTGTTATTTCTCAGCAACTCCAATGTGAGAAGGCAAGAATGCCCCTCGTTCATGTGATACTTTCCTATCTCAAAGCCTGCGGCTTCAAGCATCTTCACCCCGCCAATTCCCAAAACAATCTCCTGCTTCAACCGGTACTCCCTGTCGCCACCATACAGGAAAGAAGTGATTTCTCTATCTTCCGGGGAGTTGCCCTCAACGTCTGTGTCAAGAAATAATACCGGAACTAATCCTCCTGTAGGACTCTGGTAATCGTAAAGCCAAGCCTTCACTTTGACTTTCCGATTCTGTATTTTCAACTCAACTTGGGTTGGCAATTCAGTCATTAATTTGGACGGCGTCCAATCGTCCGGATGATCAATCTGTTTTCCGTCCCTGATCTCCTGTCTCAGGTAACCCTTCCTGCTGACAAGAGTGACTCCCACCAGCGGAATCTTAAGGTCAGCGCTGGACTTTATCACGTCACCAGCCAACACGCCTAAACCTCCGCTGTAGGTGTGAAAATCGTTGTTCAATCCGATTTCCATGGAGAAATACGCTATTTTCTTTCTCCGCAAGAAAGCATGTTTACAGTATTCACCGCAGAAATAGTATGTTCTTCCCCTCACTTCAGCTTTGAATTCTTCTTTCGGTTCAGTTAAAGGCATCCCGCAGACAGGATCTCTGATCATAACCAAAAACCTCTTGATTCACACCCACTTTTCACAATTGTTGACCTGTACCCTTTCTTAGTTTTCCTTCTCCTTTAAGCTGGCAGAGACTTTAGCAAGTTTTTTCAATTGTTTTATTCTTCTTTCAGTTATGGCAAGAACTTTCTTGCGTAGAGCCTCACCCTTCAGCCTTCTTTTTGACCGGTTAACTTTCGCTATCTCATCAGCTAGTTTATCATCTCCGACAACATGACGTAGCCAGCGTTCGAAATCTCCTCTTTCCATGTGGAACCGAATAGAACTCAAATCAACTGTTTTCAGTACTGAAATAAATTCGTTTAAGCTGTGAACAGTCAAACCAGAGGAACGGGCAAATTCGTAAGAGAACGTGAATCCCATTCCAGATGGAAGACGCCTCAATATTCTCTTTGCTGCCAGTTCTGGTTTCTCAAGTTCTACACGTATCCGGGCTTCAAGATCAGAGAGAATTCTGGAATAGACCGCGAAGGCTTCTACTGGACTACCCATGGAACTGAAGTAGTTGTGCACGTCTCCGGGTCCTCCCCCCTTTATGCTGAGGTAATACAGGTGGTCACTCAGTTGGAGGTAACGCCACAGCTGAATCAGGTCTTTGTCGCCTATCCCCTTCACTAACTGTTCCAGTTCCTTAAGAGAGTCGTAGCAGATGTTCTGCATGGGATTGCCAATCCATGCGCTGGGGTCTCGTTCAATGTCCGCCCACGAGACGGTGTTGTATTCGTGAACGTCGATTTCGTCGACTGGAGCGTGCCGTTCAATGACTTCTGAGGGAGTTCGCCAATTCAGGTGGTGCCATTTATTCACTTCGCTTGGTAACGCTCTGAGGAATTCGTGGATTCCGCCTTCTGGCCAGTGGTGTTCCCCAAAGGTTTCGTAGTCAACGAAGATTACGATCACCTGCCCTTGGGTTGAGGCTAACCATCGGGCGTATTTTGTTGCATCTAGGGGATATTCGTTCCACCCTGTTGAGGAGAAACGGAATCCTATGTCGTCGGAGAGGCGGTAGTTGCGGAGCAAAACGCGGAGGTCAGAGTCTTTGGCTTTGTAAACATAATTTGGGCTTCTCCACCAGAGAAGCCTCTCGATGCCTTCTGTGACGGTGCCTTTGTAGCCCATCCCTTCCATGGTCTTGGCTATGGCGTTGTTGTATAGCAGTTCAGTGTTTTCGACTATTTGTGGTTCGTAGTTGAAGAGGTCTTTTATGAGTTGACGGTGCATTTTGACCTGTTCCACGAATTCTGAGAGGTCGGTTCCGTAGAGGCTGGCTAATGAGTGGTAGTATGTTTCGTCCATGAATTCGACGCATCCGGTTTCGGCGAGTTGTTTGAAGGATTCGATGAGGTCTGGGTTCCACCGTTCACATTGTTCAAGAAAGACGCCGGATATACCGTAAGTTACCTTAAACGGTTTTCCTGCGCTCTTGCTTTTGTCGATCTGTTCCAAGATTATGCTGTTTGTTGGAAAGTAGCATTTTCTTGCGGCTCTCTCGAAAACGTAACGGTTAAGCCCATTGTCAAAATAGAGGTCAAAAAGGTCCTTTTTTACAACTTTTCCCTTAGACAGTAGGTCTGAGTGAAAATTTCGGTTCAACCTGAATGGCTGATGAACCTCAAACATTAAACAAACGTCTGTCATGGTTGACCACTAAAGCTAAAGGATACAGGCTTACGAAGAGCAAGTGTATTTCTGCCCCTTTTATAACTTCTTATTTACCAATACAGTGGAGACATCACACAAACTCCCACCAACTCCCTTTTTTAAGGTTAAATTTTAACCCCAAACCCAAACTGAATACCTATCAAAATGACAACCAATAAGATATAGCTGATGCTGTATGTTTACATCTGCCTACTCTTTTCACCACAAAATACCTGGAATAACATATTAGGATTAGTTTACGGGATTTATCAACGGATGGTCGTCTTTATTGTATGCGTCTATAGTGTATGGTGTATTCCATGTTCCTGATTGATCTAATTCTTCAGCATCAGGATACTTTGTTTCGTAGTCACTCCAAAAGTTACCCATGCTCAGATTTTCATTATCCCAAACGTTGTTATCAGAATCGACGGTATATACTTGGTTTGTGTTATTTAGAAAATCATTAGCGTAAATGCTGTTGCCCGATGTTGAATTCAGGTAAACGCCATATTCATTCTCACTTATTGTGTTTCCTGTTATCTGATTGTTTGAAGATTCTATAATCCCAATAGCAATTTCACTGTTTACTATTGTGTTTGCAGAAATAGTGTTTAATTCAGACTCGAAGATTATGCTAATACCATAATCGTTGTTTGTGATGTTGTTGTTTGCTATTTGGTTATTTGATGAATAAGTGAGACCCACTGATCCTTCACAATCTGTTATTAGATTCTCAGTTATGCTAATTCCTGTAGAATTATCTAACCTGATGCCCTCTGTGGCGGCTTCAATAACATTTTCAAAGATGCTATTGTCATCCGAATTGTAGCTTAGTCTAAGTGCTGCTTGACTGTTCTTTATATTGTTATTTTGAATATTATTTGATTTTGAGTTGAAACTAAGAAAGATGCTGTAAGTGTTGTTCATCAGATTGTTGTTTGTTATCTGGTTATTTGATGAATAAGTGAGACCTATTGCTCCTTCAGAATCATTTATCGAGTTCCCAACTATGCTGTTGTTTGAGGCCTGACTTAACGTTATTGCTTGTTCATTTGTTTCCAAAATATTGTCATAAATACTGTTATTGTTTGATAATTTATCTAGAAACATACCGCCTTGGCTGTTGGTTATTGTGTTTCCAGAAATTGTGTTATTGGAAGACCCATAGTCCAAGTTCAATCCAAAGTCGTTATTGTCCAGATTGTTATTCAATATGGTGTTATTCGATGATATAGCGAACAAAATTGCGCCCTCACAATCTGTAAAAACATTGTCAATCACCGTGTTATACAAAGAAGAATCAAGAGCAACACCATACTCGGTTGTTAAATAGTTTTTAGACAAAACAATATTTGTTGATGAATTAAGAAAAACTCCATACCGAAAATCATCTATTTTCAAATTCGACACAGTGACATTACTTCTTTTCTTCAGTTCGATTCCAGTGGAGTTAGTGCCAACATCGCCATAAAGGACATTATTAGCGCCATCAATTACTATATTGTCCCTTTCAACAATAATCGAGCCAAAAATGTCAGCAGTAAACGTATACTGATTATCACCCAAATTCGTTAATGCTGCCGAAGAAGGATCAACAGTTCCATCTGACCTGATGTAAATTGTCGTGAAAGTTTTTGTGTTAAGTTGCCAAACCAAAATGGCTCCAACTACTATTATAATTAATGAAATTGCCAGTAAAACCTTCTTTGACGGCAATTTTCTTGGATTTTTCTTAGCTTTAGCATCCCTGCGTTTTCTTTGAGCCTCATCTGAACTTTGCTGTTTCTTTTGTCTTTCCTGTTGCCTTTCTTTCCAACTTTTTTTGTTTGTCAACTAAATTCAACCTCTACGTTTTGATCTCACAACATTAGTAATTAGACTCTTAAAAATTGAACTCTAAAATATTAAGGATTTTCAAGTTTAGACCAAACTTGAGAAAGAATCATTAACGACATACACGTAATGAGGGGAAAGGGATAAATGGCAACTTGGGTTTGAGGATTAAATTTTAACCCTTAAAGTTTACTAATACGCAAGATTCTCTAGAACTTCTTTTTCGTGACGAGGTCTAACAAAAGCTACGTCCTCAATGTATGCTCTTAACGGCTCAGCTACGCTCCAAGCCTGAGAAATACAGCCTCTGGAAATGTGAGGCTCATCACCATCAAAGATTTCGCTGATCGTTCCCAAGCCAGCTCGGTGTATTTCTTCTCGGAAAAGGGGCTGCAAGAAACTCTTGAACGCAAATTTCCGCCAATATTCATCATGATTTTTTGTCTTTAAGAAGGCTGTGGTGAAGGGTCCTAGAAGCCACGCCCAAACCGTGCCGTTGTGATATGCACTATCACGATGAGTCCAGTCACCAAGGTATTCTCCTATGTATCGCGGATCATACTCAGGAAGAGTTTTAAGCCCGTATCTTCCCCACAAATTTTTCCAGACAGTCTCAACGACCTTCTCTCCTCTCTTCCTGTCAAGTATGGGAAAATCCAACGAGGCAGCAATAATCTGGTTTGGTCGTAACGTTGAGTCAGCGCCAACATTATTTACCACATCGAAGAGGTATCCGTTTTTTTGGCTCCAAAACTTCTCTGAAAAACTTTCTCTAGCCTTCTCAGCCATAACATAAAATTTTTCTGCCTTGTCCCCTTGATTGAAACGTTTTGCTAGCAGCTGCATAGTTTTCAGGGCGTTATACCATAAGGCTTGAATCTCCACTGCCTTCCCGTCTCTAGGTGTAACAAACCGGTCAATCGTGGTGGCGTCCATCCAAGTAAGTTGTGGACCATGAGCAATCAACCCATCTCCTTCCATGTGTATACCAAAGGTTGTTCCTTGGACGTGATATTCAATAATCTCGTTCAATGTTTTCCACAGCTTTTCTTGAACAAAGTCAAAGTCGCCAGTGTATTTGAGGTATTGAAGAACCGCGTTGAAGAACCATAAGGTGGCGTCCACGGTGTTGTAGAGAGGGATGTCTCCAGCCTTATCTGAGAAACGATTTGGGATGATGCCTTTATGGCAGTAGTGCTCAAAAGTTAACAGTATTTCTTGTGCATCCTGAAATCTTCCTGTGACAAGCGTCAGCCCGGGCAGGGAAATGAGCGAGTCCCTTCCCCAATCATCAAACCAAGTGTAGCCAGCGATCACCGACTTCTTTTTGGTTGAAGCTCTAGAAACAATGAACGAATCCGCCGCTTGGATAAGCCACTTCATCCAGTTCTCCATTTTTAAGTCAGCGTGGCGTTCCCTGAACTGTTCCAACAAGCCTTTTCGCCGCTTTAACTCCTCACGATATAGCAGTTCAATGTCTTCTATTCGTTTACCAAAAGATGAAAAGAGGCTCTGCGATTCTTCCCCATTTTTTCCAGCTGCGGCGAGGACATAAAATTTTTTCTTCTCTTTGGGATCAACAGAAAACTTGAAGCATCCCGGTCTAAAATAGTCTTCGCTGCTGCTTTCGCTTCGGGAGGCGTCAACTCTGAAGAAGATTTTCTCAACCCACCAGCTCTCCTCCACAAACGATTGGTCATTGCCTGAGGACAGAATCAGGGATGAAAGCGAATCTGATGTCTCAATTACCACGGCTTCTCCGAAGCGCTTCTGAATAAAGCTCCACGGTAAAGTGTCCTTATCTGTTATGCTGTAGATGTGCCTTGAGTTGACGAGCGGTGAGACGCGGATAGATACTTTTTCTTCCAAGGGATTAGAAACTTCATAGATTACTGCTGTTGCATTTTTCATGTAAGGCATGAAAATTGTTTTCTTTAGACTAACACCCTCCACAGCATACTTGTAAGTTGGAAGAGGACTGAGAACAAAATCGGAGAGAAAACGGTAGCCTTCAGGGTGCATGACATCCCGGAACTCGTTTGCCCCGAGAGCGTAAGTTTCAGTTCCAATCTTTATCTCCTCATCAAGTTTTGTTAATAGAACCCAGCGATTAATTGGAGGATTAAAGGCTGCAACAAGGAGACCGTGATATTTTCTGGTGTTGATTCCCAAAACGGTTGAGGAAGCGTATCCGCCTAACCCGTTGGTTACAAGCCATTCTCTACGAAGAGCTTCATTAATATCGGAGAGAACCCTCCGCCCAAGACGCATTCTAGGCAAATCCACTTCTTTTACATCCTGTTGGAATCAGAATAGAATCTTAGCAACGTTTTTTCCTATATCAACATTAAGGTGACTGGCTACCGTACAACACTTCGTCCGCAACAGTAAAGCATGGGGAACCGGAAGCTGAAGTTCCGTAAGGGTCTCAGCGTGACCCATACCCTTCGCCACTACAAAATCCACAGAATTGTAAACGTTTAGGAACTCGTCTGAACAGTCTTCGGGAAACAAGCCAACGGCGTCCGAGCCAGTGGACATTATCTTATCTGCTACTTTGTCCATTCCAACGATTTGAGCATCTTCCATGGTGGCATCGTTGAGTATAGGACCGTCTTTAACCGCTACTGTAACATGGGCGCCAAGATTTTTCAGTTCTTGGACAAGCAACGTGTCGAAGGCTATTTCTCCAGCGTTGTCAGTTAAGTAGAGAACCCGTTTCGCCTTCTTTGCTTTGTTGAAGATTTGGGGGATTTCATCCAAGGCTATGTCCTTTTCAGCCTGTTGAATCAGCTTCTCAAGATCCGTGAACTTGAAGGGGTTGTCGGGAATGTCAAATTCCATGATGTTGCCTACAATGGCGGAGAGACAAGCCTTCCTAAACCGTAGCTCCGGTGAAGTTTCCTTCGAGATTATGCTTTTTGCTAGGGGAACGACTTCTAGAGCTTTTTTGTTGCTGAGTTGTTTCTTTTGTTTGTATGGGTCAGGGTTGCCGGTTATCTTTTGTATCAGCCGGTCCCGTTTTGTGCCTAAATAGGCGGGATTGGCTGTTGGTTTGAATTCTTCAGCCAAAAACCGTAGAACAGCTGACAGAGTTTTGAATCGGAGAGATGTGTCGTCTGTGGCTTCTTGGATTTGTAGGTAGCCACGATTGAGAATACATGAGATACATCTGAGTTCAACCTTCAATCATCAATCCCCTAGACCAACAATGTTGACTTGTGAAGCTTAACACGGTTAGCTATTTTGATCACGTAGAAGGGAATGAAGCCAAAACAGAAGATATAAAGGTTATCAATCACCCGACCGAGTTACCGTAATTTACCTGTGATCTTAATACTTATGCCCAATAAACCGATTATAACTAGCGTTAATGCCAGCACCTGCTTCTCAAAAGGAATCTCTTGCCATGCTGTAAACATGCCTGAAACAGGAGCGTCTGACTTCAGCAAGATTAGAACCTGCTCACCCGGTTCTACGACAAAATCATAACTGGTACAATTACATATATACTCACTATCGATGTAGAGTTTTACAGTGTCATTAGTTTGTAGGGCTAAATGAAGCCTAGTATAAGCTAACCATGGTATCTGAAAAGTGTAGTTTTCGGTTTTGCTAAGAGTAACTCTCTCTCCGCCACCATAAGAAGGTACGAGCCCCGGAAAAATAACATTCAAGTATAGCGAATAACTCAAACCTGCAAAAATCATTAATAAAGAAAAAACGAAAACCATCCAACCCGTTTTCGATTTCATTGAAAACATGAGACTCCAATAAACATTTAATGACAACACGATTAAAGGCTTTGCACGCCTTTGTTATCCCCCTTTCAGTATCTTGTTAAAGCGACAATGTGAGCATTCAGAATTTTTATACGCAGAATCATGTTGGAGACTAAAAGGGTGAAGGCTTCACTGCAAAGCCTCCTAAGAGACGACCGTAATCTATGATTGACTATAACAATTTAGTTATGGCTTCTGTGAATTCCAGCAAGATTTTGCGTGGGTCTTTGGCTTTCACTATTCCACTA
>Ga0315554_1001382_pt1 | contig 14293 bp, 8 predicted proteins | sample SalMarSW160370MG_FD_202114 | JGI IMG/M metagenome (GOLD analysis project Ga0315554, IMG submission 202114) | Salt marsh sediment microbial communities from the Plum Island Ecosystem LTER, Massachusetts, United States - Salt Marsh Sediment SW1603-70 ... | reverse complement strand
AAGCACGGTAATAGGCAAAGCGAGGAGCAGCGACATGATCAGGTCGAGCAGATCAAGCAGCGTCTCAAACGTCCATAGGATCAGCTCGCCCATGTACTTCGCCCATTCACCCGCTTCTCGGAAGAACTCGTCGTAGCAGTCGCGTGAGCTTTGGGTAAGTCCGATCGAGAGGATGTCCTCCCAGCTGCACGTACTCGATGGAGGGTCAGGCGGCGATGGAGGACTCTCCAACAGGTCGCTGAGCGCGTCGTTGAGGATGTCGAGCACGTTCGAGAAGGGTTCCTCCGGAGGCTCAACACCCATTTTTTCGAACACCGACAGCACCGTGTGAAAGGCCTCATAGCACGTGTGGATCTCGCCCTGAGTGTAGAAACCCGGATCCCGGAGCAGATTGGGATGAAGATCGGCATACGTGGTCCTGAATGCCGAATCCAGCATTTGTACGATGCCGTCCGGCAGCTGAGAAGGTACCGGGAGCTGCAGCGTTCCGGCAAGCTTCTTCGATACATCGGCCCCGTTGCGATACCGAGTGTACGCCCATGAGTCCAGGTAGTTTTCCATCGTCACGTGTCGTTGAATATTGAGGCGATACGGTCCGCCGACGATCTGGTTGACGAAACCGTGCCCGACAACGTCGGTCGCTATGTGCGAGAGGTAGCCGTACGCGTATGCCCTTTCCTGCGACGTACCGGCCGCTGCGATCAGGTTTTTTGCAAACAGTCCTGTGCGCCGATAGTGAAGCATGTCAAACCAGTACCATTTCCGCACGTCAAGCGCTTGTCCGGCCTTCAGCTGATGCTGCATGGGAGGCGAAAAGAGGTCGAACAACTCCGCAGACAGCCTCGGCAGGTGAGCAGCCTCTGCAAACAGGTCGCCGATTCCGATGACGCCGGCGAAAATACCCGTCGTGACCGTCGCTTTGAAGTCGGCGGCGGTTTCTTGTACTTCTCTCACGAGATGCTGCACCAGCTCGAGCGTATCGGGAGCGAGCGACCCGACGACCGCCTCTGTGGCTTCGCCGACCGCGTCCTTCACCTGCCTGATCGGCGCGACCACCTTATTGTACACGTCAATCACTTTCTCGATGTTCTTATACAGCGTGAAGAGCTTGTCCACCGCATCGTAGTCTGTTCCCCAGAAAAACAGATCGGGACCGATGGCGCCGAGGTTTGCGATGCCCTTGTTCTGCTCGATGTCATGTGCGGCGTCGCTCGCCCTTGAGTTACCTGAGTTAGCCAGAACCGCTGAAGCCCTGTTCAACACGATTTCATGCACTCCGTATTTAGGCATAGTATTATCCTCCAAACCATTGTTGCCAACTGAAACCACCGCTCTGTCGGAAGTATTGTTCATAGGCAGCCGCGCCGGGATCCAGAACCGGATCATAGCACCGCACAACCACGGAACCGTTTGTCGCCCGCGTCGCCTGCCACCGCATCACTACCTCCTTGTCCTGCCCGGGCAGAACCGAAGTCATTAATCGGCTCACGAGGCGCATGTCAGAATATTTGACATGAAAAGGGACGAGAGGTCCCTCAAACATCTCTACGTAGCATGTTGACGAAGCCCCATTCCCCTGGTTTCTTACGCCGACATACACGTCCGCCCACTCGCCGAGAGGGATCTGCCTGAATTGTTCCATGAGATAACCCCGGGAGCTTTCACTGATGTCAAATGCCAAGTAAGGGTATGGGGTGTTCACGTCTGGGCGTTTACCTTCTCTGCGGTCTACAGCTCTTTGCGCCTTACGCTTCTGAACTCTTGCGGTCCAGAATTCTTTTGCTTTGCTTCTCCATTCGTCAGTCGCCTTGGGCGAGATGCCGAAGAGGCGTCGCAGCGCGGAACACCCGGGGATCAACGTGAGCACGGCGGCAGAGCCCATCATCAGACCCAGAATCTTACGCCGACTTAGGATAACCATATTCAACCTCCTTTCGATGATCTCTTGTTGTACCTGGTGAATTCCCCCTTTGTCAATCTACAACCTGTTGTCACTCTCTGTCATCTGCGACAAAGACCTTCGCGGCTGGATGTTTCTGTCGCAACGCACTCTGATCGTCAAACTGCCGTTTGAAGGTCTCAGCCGATGGGAGTTAACGAGAGCCACAACGTCTCGTTTATGGTTCTGCCGAAGCTGGAAAGACGTGCGCCTCGCACGCCGTAAAAAGGTAAGAGCCCCTTGTTCGCGCCGCACAAATCCAGAGGTCTATCCCCTCAACTAGATCTCTCCTGGATTTTGGTAGGTACTCTTGTGGTTTGCTTGGCCACCCGGAAATCCCAAGCGGCCACGGTGCTGCACGTGAATTTACACGAGTTTGTGAAAAAATCAACCAGGTGAGAATCCGAGCCGAGGCCCGGTCGTCAAGATCGACTCGCATCTCCCCTTCGGATGTCCATCCACCGAAGCAGATGCCACGGGTTCACGGGAATAAGCGCAACACCGGTGACTCGGTATTTTCTTGGATGGAATGAGAAATTGAGAAGATAGACTGGAGAGGTGAGAAGGAACAGCCAGGAAGTAGTAAGTGAAGAAGTGGCAAGTAGAAGGAAGTAGGCACTAAGCAGAAGGCAGTAGGCTGTAAGCAGTAAGGAGTAAACAGTAAGAAGTAAGCAGTAGGAAGAAAGCAGTAGGAAGAAAGCAGTTATGAGCACCTAAGTAGAAAGCAAAAAGAGAGGAGAATTCCCAAAAGTGCACATTGTAGCCAGAAAAACGCACGTTTCTGAAGCCTGTGGCGGACCGAATCCGGCTGAGGGGTATCCAAACCCGGACCGAACGGGTCGCAGCGTCTGGAGCGGCAGGTGGAGGGGTTTGGCGATGGTTTGAGATGGATGACTGGGCGCGATGTGTCCTTTTTGTGCGGTTTTTGCGGATTGGAACCGCCAAGAGGCCGAGAAAGCGCTCTGGGAACCCCCTATCCTAAATAGATGACCGTCACCCTGCGCAGGCTTTGTCGCGGACCAGGAGACGGTCATCTGCACTGCTAGAGAGCCGCTCAGCGAGTCTCACGCAAATCCCGAAGGGATCACTTCGTGAGACGCAAAGGCGCGAAGCGAATACCCTACAAATCATTATGCATATGCCCTTGGCGTGCTTTGCGACTTTGCGAGATGCTTTCATTTGTAGATGACCGTCACCTCGCGAGGGCTCCAGCGCGGGTTAGGAAACGGTCATCTGCTGTGCTCCGTGGCGGGGGTGAGGATTCCCAAGGGAATCCGATCAACCCACCAGTGGAGGCTCGGTTTCTACTTCACCAGGAGCATCTTCCTCGTCTCAGCGAAGGCGCCTGCCTGGAACCGGCACAAGTACATGCCGCTCGGCATCTTCGATGCATCCAACGTTACTGCGTGCACGCCGGAACTCTTCTCTTCGTTAACCAGAACAGCCACCTCCCTTCCGAGCGGGTCGAAGACCTTGAGCGTCACGAACTCCCGACTGGCGATTCTGAACTCTATCCTCGTTACCGGATTGAACGGATTGGGGTAGTTCTGCGCGAGGTAAAAGTCCCGAGGCACCCCGGCATCAAGATCGCGCGTGACGGAAACGACCTCCGAAAAAGGGCGGCGCCACACACCGGTCCCCGCAATCCCCGCGAAGAGATCGGTGCCTCCGACGCCGAGTGAGTAGATCGGATTGCCCGGCAAGCCGGAGCTCACCAGGCTCCAGCTAGCACCGTTGTCCGTGGTGACGAAGAGGTCTCCGTCCATCGTGCTTGCGAAGAGATTCGACCCGTAAAGCGCTAGGGCCGTAACGTTGGTGCTCGTAAGGCCGGTATTGACCTCCGCCCAGTGGGTACCGTTGTCCGTAGTGGCGAAGACCCCTCCCTCCGTTCCTGCATACAAACGGGAGCCGCTGACAGCGAGCGCGCTCACATTGGTGTTCGTCAGGCCGTAACCGATCCTCGCGTTCCAGCTTCCCCCTCCATTAGTAGAGACGTAGACGCCATTCTCCGTACCGGCAAAGAACGCTGACGCGCCGGCGACAATCGACGTCACCTTCCGGCTCCCCGCGCCCGAGTCCGCTACCCACCAGGACGTCCCCCCGTCTGTCGAGTGGTAAATGACTCCGTTATACGATCCTGCAGCGAGGTTCGAGCCGCTTGCGGCAATCGAAAGCAGTGAGGCCCCCCTCACCGCGCTCGTGACTTCGGGCCAGCTTTCGCCTCCGTCAGCAGAGGCGTAGAGGCCGGTCTGAGTCGCCGCGAAGATGTTTGCAGCTCCCCCGCCGGCGGGGGTGCTTGTTGCAAAACCGATCACGGTGAGAAACGGCAGGCCGACGTTCGTCCACCGCGCACCTCCGTCGGTTGTGCGAAACACTCCACCGATCCCCCCGGCGAAGACGGTCGAGCCGCTGAAAGTGAACGCAGTAATGAACGAGCTCGGGAATCCCGTGCTTCCCCAGCTGGCGCCATTGTCTGAGGAAACGAAAACTCCGGCAGCGAGCGTCCCTGCCAGCACATTGGTGCCGCTGGCACCCAGCGCGGAGATCGACGGGAACGTCAAGCCCGAGCTCACACTCGCCCAGCTTGCCCCATTGTTGGTGGAACGGAAGACGCCGGAGGTGAGCGTTCCTACAAAGACATTCGATCCGTTGACGGCAAGCGCCTGCCCAAACATGTCCGTCAACCCTGTGTTGGTCGCGCTCCAACTCGTGCCGCCATCCGAGGAGCGATAGACCCCGCCCCCGAACGTCGCAGCGAAGAGATCGGAGCCGCTCGCGGCCAGCGCCTTCACGAACGTCATCAGCAACCCTGCATTCGCCGAAGTCCAGAGTGCGCCGTTGTCGGTTGAGCGAAACACCCCGGCACCATCCGTAGCGGCAAAGATGTTCGAACCCGCAGCCGCCAGCGCACTGATGCTCAGACCCATCAGGCCGGTGCTGGCCGTCGACCAGCTCGCTCCGTTGTCGGCGGAACGGTACACTAAACCGCTCTCCGCGCCGGCGAAAAGATACGACCCATTGGCGGTAAGCGCTGTCACGTTCACAGTCGTCACGGTTGTCTTGACCCACGCAGCTCCGTTGTCCGTGGACCGATAGACATCTCCACCGTCGGTCCCCGCGAAAACCGTGGAGCCGCTGAACGCGAGTGAAGAGACCGGTTCTGCCAGGCCGCTCTTCGCCCAGCTGAGGCCGTTGTCGGTGGAGAGATAGACCCCGCCGTCGAGAGTCCCCGCGAACAAATGGGTGCTCGAGGCCGCGAAGGAGGTCACGATTCCTCCATGTGGACCGCTCGTCTGTATCCACTGTGTGTAGAGCGGACGCGGCGTGACCACCAGCAGGCCGCAAGGAATTAGAAGACAAAGCAATCGTTTCATATCGGTTGACCCCCTCGAGAACGGTTCCGAGTGACTTGCGAGCTGCTGCCGGGCACTTCTCCCGCACGGTGCATGCGGAGAGGCGTTGCAGGCATCACGGCTTGTGTCAGTATAGACGGGCTTTATCCCTTCAACAAGAGTCCAATGATGAAGAGAAGGACAATGCCGATCAGGATGAACAACAGCCGCAGCATTTTCGTCCGCGAGGCGACCGGGGGCGTCGTCGTGAACTGGCGGGTCTGCATGGACTGAGCCTGCGTCTGAGGCCCTGCCGCCGGCCATACGATACCGACTTCATTCCGAAGTTTCTTGGCCTTGCTCGAGAAGCCTGCGGCAATCAGAAGCCCGATAACCCAGAGGACGAGAATAGCGACCGTAATCCCGATACCGGTCTCTGCTGAATATCGAGTTCCTGAAAGGGTAAGAAGAAGGAGAAGCTTGATGAACAAGGCGCCCCACGTAACGCCGAGGAAAACATCGGTGGCTGCGATCTGCGCATCATGCCACGTGGTGAACTTCTGCGGGTCGACAGTGGGGAAATTCTCTGCCTTCAAGCGCTTGAGCTTTGGCCTCTGAAAAGCCTTGAAGATGCCGACGATAAGCAAGACGATTTCCAGCATGGTTGGTTCTCCCTGTAGTGCTCCGTATTACCGTGATTTGCTCCGGGGCGAGGCCTGCAACGTAACCGACTCGGCGAGGCTGAATCATCCGAGCGGTTGCGAACGGTGGACAACCACCCCTAGACTAGCATACCTGCATTTCGCTGCTGATGCGGAATGTTCGGAGGACGGACCCACGTTGGGTTTTCAGAAATGGGAAACCAGAGGAGCAGAAGTCGTCTGGTTCGAGGAATCAACGGAGAGATTGAGCTGAAGGTGCATCAGCCAAACAGCGCGGCGGACAGGTCAGCCTATGGCTGAGAGGGGTGTGCACGGCTCGAGTAAGTTCTCCACTCCGTCCCGACAAGTAGATGACCGTCACCTCGCGAGGTCTATGCCGCGGATTAGGAGACGGTCATCTGCCGTGCACTGTGGCAGCGGTGAGGCGTCATCGAGAGGATCATCCCTTTGGAGACCCCACTCCGCCAGAGAGAATGGCGGACAGGCGTACCTCCCCTAGTAGGGGAGGGGCTCATTTTCGAGGGTGAGGGTCACTTCTTCGTGGTGTCCTTCCTCGCCTTCGCCGCGGCGATCTCGGCCTTCGCCCCCGCGATGAAACTCTGAATTCCCTGCGCCGAACCGTAGTCGCGGCCGATGAGATCCACGGCCTCCAGGGCCTTGTCGTACTCCTCCAGCGCCTCGTACGCCTGCATGAGAATGATGTAGGGATTGTACTGCGAGAGCTGCTCCGTGGGACCGCTCTGCACCATGGGCGCCAGCTGCTGCGTGAGCTCTGCAAGGTACTCGCGATACACCGCCTGATTCCCTACCTGATTGTACACCGTCGCCATATCCCACTTGAAGCGGTAATCCATGGGATGGAGCCGCCGGGGGACGACCTCCTCCATCCGGGCGAGCACCTTGTTCGCCTCCACAGAGTCCTTCTTCTCGTACGCCAGGTACAATGAAAGCGAGAAGAACGGCTGCCGGTAGCTCGAGATCATGCGGCGCTGGTTCTCGTCGAAATGGACCGTCGAATCCCGCAGGCCGCGCCAGCGAAATCCGTCCGAGGGCCCGAGAGAGGGCTGCTTCACTTCCGTCATCACGTCTTTGGTCGTCTCATCCTCATTCACCGCCGCCCAGAACATCGGGAACCGCTTTGGGACGAGCTTGTACGCCATCCCGCGCATCTCCAGATAGTCGCGCAGTCCGATCTTCCCGTCCTCAGCGACACTGATCGCGAAATAGATCGGCCGCCGCCAAGCCGCCGTGCGGATCATGTCGAACACGACGATGTCCTGCACGCGGAGCGCGAGGATATTGCCGATATGAAGCGTGACCGGCATGACCCACTTCACGGTGTCGACGATGGAGGTGCTCCGGCGATCGTTGCTGTCCGGCTCCTTCCCCTCCTCCGCAAAGCGGGGCACGGGGATTTGCATCCACTGGTTCTGCCACCGGATCGGCAGAATGCCCTCGATCTGATCATCCGGGATGCTCAGCGGGACGGTCTTCGCGCCGAACGGCGTGCCGTGCTTGAGCTGCTCGATGTACCAATCGGTGTTCGCGAGGCTCAGGTTGACGATGCGAACGTCGCGCCGGACGCCTTCGACGTCCTGCAGATACCAGAGCGGAAAGGTGTCGTTGTCCCCCTGCGTGACGAGGATGGCGTCCTTCTCGACGCTCTGGAGCAGATTGTAGGAGTAATCCCACGCGAGATAGTGACCTTTGCGCGACATGGGGTGCAGGTTCGTCCGGAACATATTGGCAGGAATGAACGCGAAGGCCAGGACGAGCACTCCGTAGCTTGCCAGCTGCAGGTTCCTTCCCTGGAGCCGCTCCTTCAGCATGTCGAGAAAACCAAGGACGCCCATGCCGATCCAGAGACAGAACGCCCAGAAAGAGTAAACGAAGAAGTAGTCGCGCTCACGGGGTTGCGGCTCCTGCATATTGAAGTAAACCGCGAGCGCCAGACCCGTCAGGAGAAAGAAGATCGCGATAATGAACGCCATCTTCTGGTCGTTCCGCCAATGGAAGTAGAGGCCGAAGAGCCCCACGATGAACGGGATCGCGTAGAGCTGAGAAAACGTGACCCCCGCATCCTGCCAGTCCCCTTCCTTGCCGATGAAATTCCAGCCGAGGTACCGGAGGTACATGTGGTTGATCTGGTACCGCCACATGTAGTCGAGGTCGCTCGAATACTTTTTGAAGCTCTCGATCTTGTCGGGCTCGTTCGAAAACCGCCGGTCGATGAGAGGCGTCTCACCGTACTGCTCCCGCTCCAGGTAGGTGACGAACCGGCTGAGGGTATTCGGGTTGTTCTCGTTGATCGGCGGATCGGCGTTCGCGCGAATGAACACCGTGATGTAGGTCGAATAGCCGAGAAGGATGAGGAGGAAAGAGAGAGAAGCGATGTTCAGGATCCGGTTGTGCTCCCGGATGGAATAGAAGACGAGGTAGATCGCCGTCACGACGATCCCGACGGCCAGCACGATCCAGAGTGAGCTGTGGATGCCGAAGACCTCGCTGTCGAGCATCGAGGGAAGCCATTTCACAATCCCGGGATAGGCGGTGAAGAACATGAGCGACGCAACGACGCCGAACTTGACCACGTCCATCGAGGTGAGGAACTCCCGGAGCGATTTCTTGTAGCTGTGGAAGTAGACAACCAGAATGGCGACGAAGAATCCGAGGAGGCCGTGGATGTGCACCCCCGTCGTCAGTCCCACGAGGAAGGCGATCATCAGGAGGTACAGATCGCTGTGCTTCTCGTCGGCCCTCTCGTACCATCGTAAAGCAAGCCAGATGATGAGGGCGGTGAAGAGAAGGCTCGTGTTGCGCGTTTCCACCTCCACGGAATTGAACCAGAACGTCGTGCTGAACGTCAGCGCCAGGGCGCCGATCGCCGCCGAGCCGTGCAGCGAGATCCGGTCGAAGAGGGTCGCCGGCACGGGACGCCACATGAGCATAAACCTGATCGCGATGAGGTAGAGCAGCATCACATCGAGCGAGCTGGCGATCGCATTGACGATGTGCATCCTGACGGCGATATCGGCCGCGTAGGGAATCATCGACGCGACTCGCATCGCCAGCACGAGCAGCGGCGAGCCGGGAGGGTGCTGCACCTGGACCAGGTACGAGGCGGCGCAATGCTCCCCGACGTCCCAGAAGACGACGGTCGGAGGAAGCGTGTAGAGGTAGTTGCCGAAGGTGATGAGGAAGATGATGAAGGCGACGATCCGGTTGAGTTTCGTGTGATCCATAGTCTCCGTTTATCTGGCTGTGTGTCTAATCCAATTGAGTCGTATGAGGAATCGCTCGTCCGATTGCCGGTCTCTCCGGCTCCGTGCGTTCTTACCTCCCATCCCTTGACGGGAGGGAACTGAGGGGAGGGTGAGGCCCAACAGAGCTTTCGTCATGCTTCACCCTCTCCCAGCCTCCCCCGTCTAGGGGGAGGGGATAATCAACCATAAGTCACAGCTAACAGGCTACCGCTTCACCGAGGACTCGTGCGCCTTGTGCAGCACGAGCATCACCGTCTCGAAAACACGTTCGTACGTGATATCGTTCATACAATCGAATGTCTTGATCGGGCACTTGTCCCCGCCGTGGATGGAGCAGGGACGGCACTTCAGGTCTCGTGTCTCCACAACGGCGTCATGGCGGCCGACGGGTCCGAACCCGAACGCGGGCACCGTCGCTCCGAAGATCGCGACAACGGGGGTCTCCATCGCCACGCCGATGTGCATCGGCGCGCTGTCGTTCGTAACCAGCGCTTTGGAGCGGCGGACCAGCTCGGCCGACTGCAGGAGCGTGAGCTTGCCGGCGGTGTTGTACACTTTCGAGGAGCCGCTCAGCTTCTGGATCTCGTCGCACAGCGCCGCGTCCTCCTTGCCGCCGATGAGGACGACTTCGAATCCCCCGTCATCGAACCTTACGGCGAGCGAAGCGTACCGCTCCTTGAGCCACCGCTTCGTATTCCAGATCGTGCCCGGCGCGATGGCGATGAGATTGTCGGGGCGGCCGACTTCGTATTCGAAGAGCAGCTTCTCCACCCTTTGGCGGTCCCGAGCCGAAGGATAGAGGCAGGGGAGCTCCGTTTGGGAGAGCGCGATCCCCATCGCCCGCAGCAAGGAGAGATTGCGCTCGATTTCATGAACCTCGCGACGGTACTTCACCGTCTGCGAGAGCAGGAATTTTCCAGCGCTCTTGTCGAACCCGATCCGGTGCGGGACCCGCAGGAGCCACACGAGCAAGGCGCTCCGGAGCGATCGGTGGGGAACGAGAGCGACACTGTAGTTCTGCCCGCTCAACCTCCGCTTCATCCTCAAGAGACCGCCGAGACCCCGGTCAACGCCGCGCTTGTCATAAACGACCACCTGCCGGATGTCGGGATGATTGGCGAAAAGATCCTTCGTGCGCGGCGCGACGACGACATCGACCGGCGCAGCCGGGAAGAGGCGCTTCACCACCTGCACCAGCGGAAGCGTCAGAATTGCATCCCCGATGAAGGCAGTCTGAACGATCAGTATCTTCTCAATCCTCTTCATGCTCCTCGACAGGCAGGTGCAGTTCTTCGTCGGCCGGGACGTGCTTCCATCGCTTGTGCATCCACATCCAGTGATCGGGGTGCTCGCGGATGAACTCCTCCGTCAGCTTCGTGTGCCGCTTCGTCAACTCAACGACGTTCTCCGGCGTGTAACCTCCGAGGTCCCGCGTCGGAATCTCTCGAACGCGCACCTCATAGCTTCCATCGGATTGGCGCACGGAGAAGAGGGCAACGAGCGGTGATCCCACCTTGAGGCTCAGCACGGCGGGGCCTTGATGGGTGGGAACCTTTCGGCCGAAGAACTCAATGGCGACGTTCTCACGCGGCGCGGCCTGGTCGGCAACGATGCCGACTGCTCCACCGGCGCGCAACGCCTTCAGGACCTCCCTGAGCGATGTCTCCATCGGTATCACCCAGTTGCCGAACTTCGTCCGCCGCCGGTTGATTTTCTTATCGACGAGCGGATTCGACTGAGTCTTCACGATAATGTGCACGGGGATGCCCAGGTTCGTCTTCACGCTCTGCGCGAGCAGCTCCCAGTTGCCGAAGTGCGCGGTGAACAGGAGAAGGCCGTTCCCCTCCGCGTAACGCTCTTTTATCAGGTCCGGCTTGTCGAAACGCACCAGGCTCCGAATCCTATCGGGGGTTATTCGGGAGAACCAGACAAGCTCCAGCAGAGAGATCCCGATGTTGCGGAAGGCGCCCCTCGCAATGCTTTCAAGCTCCTTGCTCGATTTCTCCGGAAAAGCCTTCGACAGGTTGTCCAGCGCCACGCCTCGGCGGCGTCCCCACAAGGAGTACGCGCCTGTGCCGAGCGAGGCTCCAATGCCTTGCACGATCCGGAGCGGCAGCAGATGGAGAACCGCGGCCATCGTCTGGAAAAGGATGTATTCGAGAACGTATCGAAGGCGCATGTTTCGCGATGAACAATCAGCTTTCAGCAGTCAGCGGCCGGCTGCCGGACATTATTCCGTTACTCCAACATTTCCATCCATGGTTTCACCGCCGCCATCCACTTTCACTCTTTCATCACCCATTTCCCATCTCCTAGCATCCTTCTCAGCCATAGGCTGATGCGCCTCTGGCGCAGACTTCGCTCAGGATGACTGATGGTTGTTTTGTCTCTCCGCTCCCGTCCCCCCCCTATTCCCCCATGATCTTCACAATCACCCGTTTCCGGCGCTGGCCGTCGAATTCGCCGTAATAAATCTGCTGCCAGGGTCCGAAGTCGAGCTTCCCGTCGGTCACCGGGACGATGACCTCGTGGTGCATCAACAGGCTCTTGAGATGCGAGTCGCCGTTCGTCTCCCCTGTCCGGTGGTGACGGTAATTCGGGTTGAAGGGCGCGAGCTTCTCCAGCCACTCGTCGATATCCCCGATCAGCCCCTGCTCGGCGTCGTTCACATAGATGGAGGCGGTGATATGCATCGCCGAGACGAGGATCATTCCCTCCTTGATACCGCTCTTCTCCAGGATGCGCTCCACGTCCGGCGTGATGTTGACGTATTCCCGATGCTTCTTTGTGTTGAACCAGAGGTACTCCGTATGGAATTTCATTTCTCTTCTGCTTTCCTCGATGGAAGGAATATCTTGAAGTCGAAGGGACGCAAGCTCAGCGTCAGCTTGCCCCGGGAAAGGCGTGCGTTCTCCCCCGTGAAATATTCCTGCAGCCCGCCGACGCTGCCCTGCGGAAGCGTGACCTCGACGGATTTCGGTCCATCGGCAAAATTGACGATGACGACGACCTGATCGCCGCCGCTCCGTCGCAGGAAGGAATACACTTTTTGGTCGTCGGAGTTCACAAGGCGGACGAATTCTCCGCCGCGCAACGCCGGATGTTCGAGATGCAGCGCGCCGAGCTTTGTGTAGAATTCGCGGAAATCCGGGTGCTTGTTCCAGTCGATCTCCACCTTGTCGAAGAGGTCCAGCTTCCTGTCGTTCCCGACCTCCTCCCCGTTGTAGATGAGCGGAACGCCGGGATAGGTGAACGTGAAGACCGCAGTGGCCTTTGCCCCTCGCGGCGTGTACTTCGTCACGGCCGGCGCATCCCAGGCGTTTTTGTGATGATTCGAGTTGAACCGAAGCCGCAGCGACCCTTTCGGGAACTGGTTTGCTTCGTTCTTCAGGATGTCATCGAAGATCGAGACCGGCGTCGAGCCCCTCATGACTTTCGCAAAAGCGTCACAGACCGCCCAGGAGTATGTTATGTCGAACGCCTCCACGTGGTGCTCCGGCAGAGTCCCCTCCGACAACATCATGACCGGCTTGATCTTGTCCAGCTCCTTCCGGGCGCGCTCCCAGAAATCGGTCGGCACAAGCTCGGCGACGTCGCACCGGAAGCCGTCGATACCGACATTCTGCACCCAGTACTCCATCATACTGATCATGTACTTACGCAGCTCGTGGGAATCGTAGTTCAGGTCCGCCACGTCGGTCCAGTCGACGTTCGGCGCGACGATGGCGCCTTCCGCGTTCGTCGTGAACCATTCCGGGTGCTCCATGATGAGCTGGCTGTCCCACGAGGTGTGGTTCGCAACCAGGTCGATGATGATCTTCATCCCCAGCTTGTGCGTCGTCTGGACGAGCGATTTGAAATCCTCCATCGTACCGAACCGCGGGTTGACGCCGTAGTAGTCCTGCACGGCGTAGAGGCTGCCGAGCTTTCCTTTCCGGTTGAACTCGCCGACCGGCTGGATCGGCATCAGCCAGATCACCGTGACGCCGAGATCCCTCAACTCGGGCAATCGCTGCTCGAGCGATCTGAACTTGCCCTGCGGCGAAAACGAGCGGAGATAGACTTCGTAGATGACGGCGTCGCGCACCCACTGGGCGCTCGGACGTGCGTTCAGGTCGGCATACTTCGACCGGAGCAGCTCCTGCACGCGGTCGAGGGGAACAAGCGTGACGGGCTTGTAGATTCCACCCGGACCGCCCCGATCGTTGACGCGGACAACGACCTCGTTCTTCCCGCGACGCAGGCTGTGCCCGACATCGAGGGAGAACATCTCGCTGTATCCGACGTGAGCTCCGACCTTCATGCCGTTGATCCAGACGTCGGCATCGTCGTCCACCCCTGCGAACACGAGCGCCATGGGGCCCGAGGTGTCGGCAACCTCGAACGTTCGCGCATACCAGCCGACTCCGTGGTACGGTCCCAGGTTGTAGCGGTCCCAGTGGTCCGGAACATTCACCTGCAACCAGTCCGACCGATCGAAGCCCTCGGCGAACCACCGCGCCGCGAGACCTTGATCGGTTGAGTCTATCTTGAAGAGCCAGCCTCCGTTCATTGACATCTCGTCAGCTTTCTTCCCCGAGCACCCCAGACCGGCGACAAGAACGCACGCCGCAAATACCGTTAGGAAGCATTGAACGCAATCCCACCTCAAGCCGGCCCTCTTTCTCGTCCCGCGCACCAACCGCGAGGAGCGAAGACTCGTGCGCTTCTGAGTCTCGAGCCAGGTCACAGCAATGGGTGCCTCACCTCTCGAAGGAGTCATCAGGTTCATATCCTGCCGAATCTATCGAGAAGCACCTGCCGTGAGCCTGGCGGTGCGTCAATTCGGAACGTCCTGTGCGCGCCGGGTAGTTCCTCGCCGGGATCCCAGCTCCCTTCAGCACCGCTGTTGGTGTACTTGTACTGGATCTCAACGCCGGGCGGCAATTGCAGCTCAAGCGTCCAGATGCCGTCGCCTTTCGTGTCACCATGCGTCCCGTCGTCGTACATCCTTACCCTGTTCGGGACCCAGCTTCCGAGCAGCTCGTGATTGCCCGCAATGTAGATCGACCTCCGCACGTACATATCCCTGCAGTCGACCTGGAAGACGACGGTTAC
>Ga0315554_1001380_pt1 | contig 14296 bp, 9 predicted proteins | sample SalMarSW160370MG_FD_202114 | JGI IMG/M metagenome (GOLD analysis project Ga0315554, IMG submission 202114) | Salt marsh sediment microbial communities from the Plum Island Ecosystem LTER, Massachusetts, United States - Salt Marsh Sediment SW1603-70 ... | reverse complement strand
ATAGGAGCCAACGGTTGACCCTTTCCCATTGGGAAAAACCAGTATTTTGCCCTTCACACTTTTTCCTTGCAGCTCATGCCCTTTCTCGATTATTTCACCCGTGTTTGGGTCTACTCCACCGTAAAACGAGATTGGCTGCGAAGTCGCCAAGGCTTCTTCTTGCGCCTTTCCTTTTAAAATTATTCTTCCTTTCAGCTCCATTTTCCCGTCACCGCCGCTTCTATGCATTCTTTTATACTGCCCATCTTTGTGAGCATTTGGTTGTGTCTGGAATAGTAGCATCCTTTCGCTGAGGTTGTTGCCACTGACTTGAATCTTCCCTTCAGCGGGGCTACCGCCATACAGGTGTCGCAAGCGAACTTTCCTCCCGCTCGCTCAATTACCTCAGTGTAGCCGCGTGCGTCTGCAAGTTGTTTCGCAACCCTTGAACTGGCAACCCAGAATTCCGTGTTCGGAGATGTCTTTTTGCCTTTCAGTAGTTCGGCTATTTCGGCGATTTCTTTAATAGAGCAGTGAGGACAGCCTATGCATACCAACTCAATATCGGTAACGTCGTCGTTGATGTTTTCGTACGCTTCCTTAATGTCCCCGTCTTCGACCGTGACCTTCTCTTTTGGGGGCTGACGATTTTCTGCTCCGGGAGTTATGCCTTTCATGTAGAAAAGCGGTTTTGAACCATAAGTCACTACCGAAGCACAAAAAGACTTCAACTCGTCCACTTCAGCGTCTTTTATGCCCGTTATGTACGGTATTTTGTTTTCCGCTTTTTTTCCGATGCTGTAACCGAGCGCACCCCAATCTGAGACCTTTTTCAAACTGGCGTTTACTTGAACGTGGATATTCGGCGCTCGATTCTCATCTAAATGAAGCCCGTAACAAGGCGTTTTGCCGACGAAAGCCGCTGCCAGAGCTGACGGCCCGCCTTCTCTGTTTGTTTTGGCTCCGATAACAGAGTTTGCGAAGGTCACTGCCGAAGATTCGGACCAAGCAATGTGTTCTCCGTATCGGGGCAAGTTACCTATTAAGTATGGTGTGCATGTGCATGAGATGAGTATGCCCATTTTCTTGAATGCTTCTATTACCATGTTCTGTTTTTCTGCGAACTCTTCGCTGATGCCGAGTTGCCGCCAGTTCTCTAAGTCCATTCCCGCAGGGTTCAGAGTGGTGAGCACTTTGACTTTTCCGTCCTTTGCCAATTCGTTTAGAAATTCCAGTCCCGCATCGCCGAGGTTGTGGTATGACACTCCTGCCACTTGGACAGAGCCCACTTTTATGAGGCGTTCAGCGCCGTAGATGTCGCCTAAGGCAACGAGTATCTCCATGGACTTTTTTACGGCGTAACCTTCCTTGCCTTCCAGCATTTTTTGTTCTTTTTCTGTGAGGTACATGAGAATCACAGGAACTTGTTTAAGTCAACTTTTCTGTATTTCTCTTTCGCGAAGCTTTTGTCTGTTTTCCCGAAGGGAATTGTGGCGTCTAAGCCCATCTTGCATGTTCTCGCTTTTTTTCCTTCAGTTAAATCTCCAGACGGGTCAAGAGACGAGCCTCGCTGGTTTGGTAAGATAACGGCGTTCTTATCTGCTTGGAATCTCGTTGCGATAGCCCATTCAACGTCATGAGGATTGTATATGTCTATGTCGTCGTCCACTATGACACAGTGCTTCAGCGAGTTGTGACCTTCAAAAGCTGCACTGATCGCTCTCTTTCCATCATCTGGGTTCTTTTTCTTTATTTGCACGACTGCATGTAGCCAGCTGCACCCGCCGGGAGTTACGTAAACGTCTTTGCACTCGCAGACTTTGTTCACTTCGTTAAAGATTGTTGGTTCTCTAGGCATCCCCATTAAGAATTGATGTTCTTTTCTTCCAGGGAGCAGCGCTTGATAAATTGGCTTTTCTCTGTGAGTTATGCATTTAATTTCTATTGTTGGTTGCTGTCTTATCTTATCAATTGTTCCTGTTGTGTCTAGGAATGGCCCTTCTGATGTTTTTTCTCGGGTTATTCGTCCTTCTAGCACGATCTCGCAGCCTTTTGGAACTTCAAGATCAATAGTTTTGCACTTCACCAACTGTGTTTTTTCTAATGCATTAGCCATTCCTAACTCGTCAACGCCCTTCGGCAAGGACGTAGCAGCAGCAAGAAGAACAGCAGTTGAGTTGCCTATACACATCGCGATGTCGAGTTCTCCGCCAGCCTTCTTAAGAGCAGTGTCGGTTCCTCTGTCTTCCACGATTCTGGCTACAAACTTGTTCTTACTCAGCAGCATTAACCTGTGAAAACACATGTTTCTGCCCAATTCAGGGTCCTTTACTATCGCAACGGCGGATGTTATGTATTTTCCGCCATCTTTTTCCGTATACCGCATTATTGGGAGCTTTGTCAAATCAACAACTTTCTCGACGATTTCTTGGCATTCGTCTTTCTCCGCAACTTCTGGAGGTACAGGATTTTCTATGGCATTAGATAACTGGTGCAACAATTCGTCCCTCTTTATGCCTAAAGCTCTAGCAATCCGTTCTTTAGAAGACAACAAGCCTGCTACAACGGGGATGCTGGATTCTTTCACTTTTTCAAAGAACACGGGCTTTTCGCCGAGAGCCTCTATTATCCCTGCCATTTCGTACTCGGTTGACACTTCTTTGCTTATGCGAGTTAATTCTCCGCTTTTGCTGAGCTGTTCGAGGAAACTTCTAAAATTCAAATCGTACTCGACCTTGTTCTCTAATAGGTTCAAATTATCTTTATAGCTTTTCGACCCCGATTTTAGTTCGTAACACTTCAAAGCCCTCTTTTTCGATGGCTTTTGCAACTTTTTCTTGCAGTTCTTTTCCAGGAGTTAACGCTGTCATGCAACCTCCGCCGCCCCCGCCAGTAAGTTTTGCTCCAAACGCCCCTTGCGCTCTAGCCAAGTCCACCAGATGATCTAGTTCTTTGCAGGAAACCTCGATTTCTTGTAGCAAACGGTGATTTTCGTTCATTAACTCGCCAACTTTTCTTAGGTCAAACTCTTGGAGGGCTTTTTTTGCTGTGAACGCTAAATCTTCCGCTTGCTTAAACAGCAAATCGTATTTTTGTGGGTTTTTCTTCCTTCTTTCTGCAACGCCTTCAACCATTGCTTTAGTGTTTGCTACGATTCCCGTGCTGCCTATGATAATTTCAACTGGTTTACGTATGCTTAACTTCTCGATGGTGTTTGGGCCGCCGTTCATGTTCTTCTTGAACCAGAGTAACCCACCGTAAGTGGCTGCTGTGTTGTCAATGCCTGAGGGGTTTCCAGCATAAGCCTTCTCAGCTTCATAAGCTATCGCATTAATTTTTTCATTTGACAAGTCTTTTCCAAACTCTTCTGCTATGGCTCTAGCAATCGCCACGCTGCTTGCTGCAGAAGCACCGAGTCCGCTGAAGCCCGGCAGGTTTCCTCCTAGCCAGATGCTAAAGGAGGCTGTTTTGGGCTCAATTCCCATTGTTTTGAGCATCCTTTCTATAGACTCTATCTGTTGGGCTTTCTTTTCTTCAGCGTAGCCCTTAGAGCCTTTTCTTTCGTCTTTGATGGTGATTCCCTTCGCGGTTTTTGCCACTTCCGCGTCAGTTGTGGAATCAACCGCCGAGACGATTCCTGGCACGCCGTGAACAACGAAGTGTTCGCCGAACAAGATTACTTTTCCGAAGCCAGAGCCTTTTCCCATTACAGAGCACCTTGAAAGAATAGCTATTATACAAATTAGATAAAAACGTTCTTTTAACTGGGCAGTTTCAAGCACAGCAAACTGAAAAGTCAATGTTGCCTGAAAAAGCAAAAGTGGCAAACATCTGCAGTTATTACTTACGTTTATTGAGGTAGACTGACAGGCCAACGCCGACAGCAGCCACTAACACTACAGCCGCAACTACAATAGCAGCGGCTGCTACCAAGCGTATCGGGAAAGTCTCTGGTTCTTTGGCTATGGTGAAAGTGATTGTTTCAGAGGTTCCCGTGTTTTCAAACGCGTCCTTCGCGTAGACCGTAACATTATGCAAACCGCTTGATAATCCCGACAGAGTAGTGTTTTCAGTAATAGTTATGTTGTCCTGTCCGTCAAGGCTGAAACCCGTCCAAACAGCCGGCTTGTTTACCGTAAAGGTTAAAGAAACGTTGCTGGAAGTGTAAGTCTTGTTTTCTGGTGACAGCACCGTGATTTCTGGTGGAGCGTCCTCGGTTGGCGGCACGTAAGACGGGTCAGGCGTTCCGTAACCGACTGGTGTGTATTGCTCATTCACCGCACTGGTTGTTACGTTCCCAAAAAGGGAGTTACTGGGAGGCAAGAATTCACCTCCCACTGCATAAAACAAGTCGTTAACAACTGCAACGCCAACATTACTGCGAAGCGTTGGCATGGAAGCCCCAACCGTCCAAAGGTCATTTGTCGGATCATAAACTTGAGCCCCAGTTTCATCAAAAAAGTAAATTCGCTTAGGCGCATTTATGCCAGTTGTTGCACCCGCAACAGCGTTTATCCCATATGTGGGTGCATATGCCCCAATGCTCCATTTATCATTTAGAGTGTCATATATTTGGATAAATGGACCTGACCATAAACCTGAAGTAGTATAATCGGTAGCTATGAAGTATATTTTGTTATCAACGACGGCTGAAGCGTAACTCGTAATTTCATATGGCGGTGGAGTTTTTGTGTTCCATGAATCAGTTTCAGGATCATAGACATAGTTTGAACTGCTATTATATGGCGCACTTATCACATAGATTTTACCGTTTACAATATTTGCGGTTATAGAACTTCTAGGAGCAGGCATGGGCGCCTTGAAAGCCCACATGTCCGTTGCGGGGTTATATTCTTCAGTTATATTTGTATAACTAAGCATAGCCCCATAAACCGCCCCGTATAAGCCGTCGACATCGCCTCCAATACCGTATATCTTTCCGTTCACCACGGCAACGCCGAGGCGTCCCCTTGCTTCGTGCATAGGCATCTTCGATACCCAATAGTCATCGCCTACATCAGCAGAGGACAACGCAGGCTTAGCGACGATTACGCATGACGCTGTTAAGAAGACGAGAACAAGCAGCAGCGCGACGCTTTTACTCATGCTTATCCCCTTTGTATTGGGCTGTTTCTGCTGTAAAAGCGTTTTTGTCAAGGTTTCTTGACCAAACACGCCAGCATCGCCCGTTTTTAGTCAAGATTTCTTGACTAAGAGACAGCCGTTCACCCTAAGCTTTAATGTATATATAAGGGGGGTAGGTCAACCGCAGCGCACTAGTGCCCAACCGCACAGGACCGCATGATTAAAATGTCAATAAAGATTTTAGTCTGCACTATCCATAGAAGTAGCTAAGGTCAAGAAGCGGGATGGCGCAGAAAAGTTTACTCGAATACTCACAGGTGCAAAAAAAGCCCTTAAAAAAAGAGGAGACAAAAGCGGAAGCGCCTCCCACAGCCATCGCCACTACAGAGACTGAAAGAAAAGAAAAAATAAAGAAACGTCGCGCCTTTCCCCCAGTGGCGCCTGAAAACCTGCCGCCGTCATATTTCGTTTCCGCAACCTATGATGGACGTTTAAGGAAGGCGCTGATTAAACTGTACGAGCCGACAAGCGGCAAAATCTACTTCTGGTATGACAACACGGGGCATAAGCCCTACTGTCTGACTAACCTTTCACCGTACGAACTTGAAAAAATCGACCGCCTAATGAAGCATGAAAGCTTTAACCACTTCAAACTCGAAGAAAAGTTTGACGCACTCCTTGACAGAAAAGTGCAAGTGACAAAAATTGTGGCAAATGACCCGTTAGCCATCGGCGGTCGCCCACAAGGCTGCATAAGAGACATAATCCCAGAAGACTTCCCGAAGGTTTCAGACACGCTAGTCCAGCCTGAAGACGTTAAAGTCTGGGAAGCAAGAATCAAGTATTACCAGTCTTACATTTACGATAGGCAACTTTTGCCAGGAATGATTTACGAAGTAAAAAGCGGCAATCTTGTTCCTGTAACTTTGGAAGAAACCGAAAAAACTATCGCGCAGATAAAAGCGATTTTCAAAGAAGATTCAACTGAGGAACTTGAATACGTCGAGGGATGGGCAAGACTGCTGGAATATCCTGCTCCCAAGTTTCGCAGAGCAGCCATAGACATAGAAGTGTACGCGCCCATATCCACGAGAGTGCCTGACCCGCGTCAGGCCGCTTATCCAGTCATTTGCGTGTCTGTTTACAGTTCGGACGACCAGAAAAGAGTGCTACTTCTGGAACGCGAAGGCATACGTGAAGGAAGCGAACGGTTGCCTGCGGGCGTAACTCTCGAATACTTTGACACTGAAGAAAAGCTACTCAGAGCTGTCTTTGAAGTTCTATGGGATTACCCCTTCATATTGACGTTCAACGGCGATGATTTTGACCTGCGCTATCTAACTCACCGCGCGCTGAACCTCGGCATAAGAAAAAGCGAGATTCCGATAGAGGTTGGCAAGCGGGTTTGCCTGCTAAGATACGGCGTGCACATCGATTTATACAGGTTTTTCTTCAACAGGGCAATCCAGATTTACGCTTTCAACAACCGTTACCGCGACGTGTCGCTAGACGACGTGGGCAGCGGCATCATCGGAGTAGAGAAAATTAAACTGGAAAAAACCTTCGGAGAACTATCCTACACTGAACTCGCCCGATACTGCCTCAGAGACTCGGAAATCACTTTCAAACTAACTAGCTTCGAAGAAGAATTAGCCATGAAACTAATCCTCGTTTTAGCGAGAATCAGCAGCATGCCCATGGAGGACGTAAGCCGCCAAGGTGTATCACGGTGGATAAGGAACTTCATGCACCGCGAACACAGAAAAAGAAACATGCTAATCCCAAACGCTGAAGACATACTCGCCAAAAAAGGCAAAACCGCAACCACCGCCATAATAAAAGGAAAAAAATACAAAGGCGCCATAGTGGTTGAGCCTACTCCAGGAGTCCACTTCAACGTGGCAGTAATGGACTTTCCAAGCCTATACCCATCAATAATAAAAGTTTGGAACCTCGGCTACCAATCAATACTCTGCCCGCACCCAGAATGCCGTGAAAATGTAATACCAGGCACGCCCCACTGGGTCTGCACCAGAAAACGCGCTCTGGAAAGCCTCCTAATCGGTTCATTGAGAGATTTGCGCGTGCGATGGTACAAACTGAAATCTAGAGATAAAAACTTGCCCACTGATCTAAGAAGCTGGTACAACGTCACTCAAGGAGCGCTGAAAGTGATTTTAAACGCCAGCTACGGCGTGTTCGGCGCCGCCAGCTTTGACCTATACTGCCCTCCAGTAGCTGAAGCCACAGCAGCCATTGGTAGGCACTCCATAACCCAAATACTCAACAAAGCCGAAGGGTTAGGCATCCAAGTGCTCTACGGAGACACAGACAGCCTCTTTCTCAAAAATCCTTCCAAAGAACAAATTGGAGAGTTAGCCCGCTGGACCGAGCGAGAACTGAAAATGAGCATAGACGTGGAAAAAGTTTACAGATACGCGGTTTTCAGCTCCCGCAAAAAGAACTACTTAGGCGTTCTGGAAGATGGAACAGTAGACGTCAAAGGGTTAACGGGCAAGAAAAAGCACATACCAATATTCATCAAAAACGCCTTTAACAAAATGAAAGAGAGACTTGCACAGGTTAAAAACCCAGCGGAATTCGAAAAGGCAAAGAAAGACATAGCCAACATCGTCCGCGAACGTTACACGCGGCTTAAAAGAAGAGAGTGGGAAAGCCTCAGCGAACTTGCCTTCCACGTGGTCTTGGGAGAAGAGCTTTACCGTTACACGAAAACCACGCCGCAACACGTCAAGGCCGCGAAAATACTGAAAGAAAATGGAGTTGAAATAAGAGCAGGCGACCTGATTAGCTTCGTTAAAACCTTTAGAGAGCCTCACGTGAAGCCTGTTGAACTGGCGACAAAAAACGAGGTGGATGTTGACAAGTACGTCGCCTATTTGCAGTCCACTTTTGACCAAGTTCTGGATGCGCTGGGGCTGAGCTTCGACGAAATCATTGGGTTAACGAAACTTGAGAGGTTTTTAGGGTAATCATTTTTCGGCAACAACTTTTAGTCCACGAGACTTCAAAGGTTCAATAATGCTTGGACGGCTCAGTATTGAAAGCAAAGCGTAGCCTATAACAGCCACTGCGATTAAGCTGCTGATTGTTATACTGACGATCATACCAGCCCATGCTGGCAGAGTGCCGAAGAGTTCTGGCGGCGGAAAGAAAAGCCAAAGATAACCGCCCACGATGAATCCAATGGGCAAAGCTCCGATAACGCATGCTAGCAGGCGACGTTTTCTTAAGAACAGAACAAAGCAAGCAGCGATCAGGTTGGCTATCGGCCCGAGAATTACATCTGGGGCGCCGATGAAGTAGTAGGCGTTAGTCAGGAAGCAGCCTATTGTGACTCCGCCGATTATTGGCCAGCCGAATAATACTGCTAAAGCGATCATGAAGTCAGCGACACGCAACTGTATGGGACCATAAATTGTGGGGTTACCCACAGAAACCGTCTGAACAAGATTTATTACTACGTACAGTGCCGCAAAGACAGCAGTTGAAGTCAAATCTCGACTATCGAATTTCAATCCGTTTCACCTCCTACACCGGGGTTTGTTTGGCGGAACGGGTGGAGGCCCACCTACCCGCCCATTAACTTTAAGCACATGCAAGTTGCCTATTAAAACTTATTGAATTTCAGCGAAGACCCCGTTAGGAATATTTTTTGTGTAGCCAGTACCGCAGTCGTCGAAACAGTTAAGTTAAAAGTGGCCACGGTAGCTCGATAAGCACGGCAATGGACATGAAAATCACCATGAGCAGGGATATTAGAGCCACTACTTGGTGTTCAGTCAACGGTCGACGGTAAGTTATGAGCGTAACCAAGCTCCGCCTTTGATCAGACACAAGTTTCTTTCCGTCAAACGAAACACTTGCTCTCTTTTTAAACAAGAATATAGTCAACAATATCAGAGCAGAGTTAAAAATGTAGGGAAGAATCGAAACCAACAAGCTCGATTTTAGATCCGTGATTACTGCGAACGAGGCTATCGTCATGCCTATGGCGAATGAGCCAGTGTTGCCGACGAAAATCTTGCCTTTGAAGTTTAAAGCGGCGAGAGCAAGCCAGAGGATTAAGGGTCCAAGCATGAGAAGTAGGTATGAAAATTGCGACAGAACCATCAGCCCGATTAGAATTATGGCGGGACAGACTGTTTCCAAACCGTTCAGCCCACCTAACTGGTTTACAGTGTTAGTGACTATCATAACTATCAATGGAATAATTATGAAATAATATGCTTCATGGAACTGTATCATGCCTATGAAAGGCAAAGATATTGACGTTCGTAACCCATTCTCGATTGCTAGGTATATGAGAGGGAGTGCTGCTATTAAGGGCATGAAAGCCTTGTATCGCCATTTCAGATCCATCCAGTCATCCAGCAAACCCATGAAGCCGCCGAATAAGATGCACACCGCCAAGGTTAATGGTGCAGAAACGCCGTTTGAGGCTTTGGCGATGCCAGAGAAATAGATCAAGAAAAGATAGACGGTTGTGAATAGGACGTAGATCACGCCTAATCCGTTGGGAACTAATGGTTTGCCTATCTTGTGCTGGTCGGGAACTTTTGGAAACAAGCTATCGCTTCCTTAAGGTTGACCTATTTCAGTGTAGTATTTTTGCCAGTCAATCTCGTACAGGGCTACCAGCGGTATGAGACCGCCATATTTCGCAGAGGCATCAATTGGATTCAAGTCCACACCGGCGAAATAAGCTTCCGTAAAGTATTCAGGCTGCACACCCGCCTCGTCTGGACCTACAACGCCACCGCCAGATACTTCTGTCCAACGTTGCTTTGCCCAGCTCAGTAGCTTGTATATTGTCGAGTTCTTACCTACATTGTTCCATTGCCATGCGCCAGTCTGGTTGTCTCGGGAGCCGAAAGTGTTTTCGTCAGTCCACGCTAATTCTTCGCCGATGAAACCAGTTTGGATGAATCTATCGCGAGCTTGGCCTGAAATTCGTGCCATCCACATCCATTTTCCTTCATCACCGAAACCCGCTGGGCTTGCAATGTATTGGTATTGCTGCTGAGTGGTCGGTGACCCTAATCCGAGAGTGGTGAAGACAAGTATGTATTTAGCGTTATAACACTCTAGCATTTTTAATGACTGCTGTTCAGGCGCCATAAAGCTGAAACCTATGTTTTCTATCTGTGTGCCATTCACCGTAGCGTTATCGGCCAAAGTTGTAACATTGCCAAGTATGCTTAGCCAATAGCCGTAATCCCACCAAGCGCATACGACAGTTGTTGACTGAAGATTATTCTGGGTCCAGCTCAGCATGTCCAACCATTCCTGTGCTGGTTCACTAGGCACTACTGGAAGACTGGCTGCGCTAACAGTGATTGGCGCATAGGCTTGACTATAAACTCTCGGCATGCCGCCGCTTTGAGGCGAAAAAGCAAGATTCGTAACTAGAAGCATGAATACCAGAAAAATCGCAACACCACTGTATTCTTTACTTACTCGCGCTATCCTACGTTTTGATTTTATGGCGAGCTGTGGTGCTTCTCTTAACAAAGCATAAAACGGCTTCAGTATACCCAGAATTCCGATGGCCGCCAGAAGGCTAAAGGCTGACGCGAAGATGACAAGCAAACGCACCATAGAGGCTGCAAAATAAAGTGACGTTGCACCGAAAAGCAACAGGAACACGTTTCTATTAGTGGGATTCCTTAGTGTGAAGTATAAGCCCGCTAGGAAGAATAGTATTCCTAAACCGAGTTCGAAGTAAATATTTCCCCAAGCTGATACTCTATGTTCAGCTACTGACTCTATTAGAGGAGCCGCTGAGCGAACAAATGGATCCAACACCGAGATGAACTTCCCCGCGATGCCTTGCATGTGACCAAGTTGCCACATAACAACGAAACCACCAACTAATGCGGTAATTGTTGCGACAATAAGTGAAACTTTTGTTCTAGCTGATATGTTATTGCGCAAAACTTCTGCAAGGCAAAGCAAAAGAAACACGCCTGCAATCGGTATTACTGGACCTGAAGTTAGATAGCCTAGTGAGATGTAGGGAACCTTTGTTGCGATGAAAAGCGCCAAACCAAAAGTTAAGCTGTAGGAAAGCAACAGACGTTGGCTATACCTTTTTAACAAGATTAACACGAAAACAAAAAATACAGCTAAATCCAGCAAAAAGTAGGCTGCACCCCAAGCCCCAATAAAATAGGCTAATGCCATACCAGATCCTATCGAGTAAATTAATGATGAACGTAGAGACCTGGTTTCGTCGATTGCTCTCAAAAACAGAAAAATAAACAAGAGAAGCCCAAGCATGCCTGGAACTTCAGTGTCAAAAAATCCGAGAGCAGTTCTCTGAAGGAAAGAAGGCGCCAACGCCAGAAAAAGTGCCGCGAATAAACCAACAGCTTTTCCTCCCATGTCTTTGCCGATAAAGTAGATTATCAAGCAAGCGAAGGTGCCAAAGATTACTGGCAAGAGCGAGACAAACGCCATTAAATCGACGTTAACGCCTAACCAAGAGATAATATTATAGAGTATAGCTGCGGTCATCGGTAAGGCAGGCAGCGAACCAGACATGTCCAGTCCATCAGGATACCATTGTTGCGTGTTTATCCAGGGCGTAGGCCAATAAGGCGAGAGCAAACCGTTCTGCACCATATACCTTGTCAGACTGTATTGGTAGTAGGGGTCAAATTCGTTAAGGCGTATAGTGCCTGTTGGGATTTCCCAACGTATTGGTAGAACGCGAATTGTGAAGGCAATGAAGAGTATCAGAAGCAAAGCTGAATAACAGATTATTGAGGCATGACTTGTTTGGATGCGCAGTCTTCCAAAAGCTTTAAGGCCGTTGACGAGTCGTTCCTTCGACAGTGTCTCCTTCCCCCAACTTGAGCCATTTCTTCATACATTAATGAAGCCTTTTATTTGTTTTTGTGGTTAATAATTGTTTATATCACGATGGTCGTTTATTTATGGCTTTCCGAGATAGTCAAAGCGTATCGACAAGAGGTTTATTGGATTTCACACTTATTCACTACAGACCTTTATTTCATTTTATGGGTTTTACTTCGACATTGATGGGCAGCAAGGACAGTTTCTTGCCGCATTTAGGGCATTTTCCATCATACTGTTGAAGAATTTCATCAGGAGGCTTAAGCTCCGCGCCTTCGTATAATACGTAACTACAACCCTGACAGATGACACGCTGCGGCATTACACGTCACTTCTCGCAAAAAATAACATCTACGCCATATTTATTGGTTACTAGCCTTCAAGTGAACCCTATCAAACATCTCAGTAAAGCCGGTTCTTTCTGAATCAAGTATATGTTAAGGGTGAACGGCTTTTACGTTTCTTAATAACGGCGACTCCAATGGTACAGACTATAATTGTTGTGAAAATTACTATAAAAGCGATTTCTGGGAAAACTTGATAACCAGGACCCAACATGGTGAGGGGTAATGACGCCAATACTGCTGCAGCCAAACCGCGTGGAAACATGATCGTCATTAAAGTTTCAGCCTCATGTAGCTCAGATTTCACGGTAGCCATTTTAACCACAATAAATCGGATTCCGAGAAAAGCGAAGGATATGAATAAGCCGAAAAATACTGATGTGAACGATGTAAGGCTAAACAGGAGACCAGTGAAAACAAAAAAGAAAGAACGAATTAGAAAACTTATTTGGCAATGGAAGTCACGCACGCTGTCATCAATCGAGACTGTGGTTCTGAATTTCAACAATTTTGCGATGGGACGAGAGTTTCCAATCATCAAGCCAAGAAACAAAGCTGAAAGTGCGCCATTTCCACCTAGATTTGTTGTTACTACAAAGGTGAGAAATAACACTGCTAAGGTCAGCATGTATGCGTTGGGCTTTCCTTTAAGTTTTTCCAGGATAACGAGCCAAGCAACTCCAAAACCTAAACCTACAAGAATGCCCACTCCAAATGCTATGCCAACAGAACCTAGGGCAGCTCCTAGACTTAATTCGCCTGAAAGTAGTATGTTAATCGCCGTAAACGCACCCACCGTACACAAAACATCAGTCAAAATGGATTCAAGACTGAGAACGGTCTCAACTTCCTTGGTGGTCTTCACTTTTCTGATCAAAGCTATCACTATTATTGAGCTGCCTCCGCCGACGATGCTTCCTAATAGCAAGCCGTCCAGAAGACGCCAACCAAGCAACACTTTGCAGAGAGCGGTTGTTACTAACACGTTTAATATCCAACCTGAAATCGCCAGCACCAATGCGCGTGGGCTGTTCTTGACGGCTTCGTGTATGTTCATGTTTAATCCGCCGTCAAATAGAATGATGATAAGCGCTAAGGCAGCAAAGTAGGGTGTAATTGCAAGTAACTCTTCCTGAGCGAACAAATGGAAAATAGGACCCAAAAGCACTCCGAACAAGAGTAAAAGGATAGAGTCAGGGATACTTGTTCGTTTGAAAAACTCTTCTCCCAAGAAACCAAGAATGATAATGACTGCCGCAACAAGGAAAGCTATCACAGCTGGATCCATAGGTAAGTCCCTTCGAATTTTAAACTCTTAATATTGTCTATACTGTTAGAAGTTAAAATTTACTATTAAAGTCGCATATTAGTAAGCTGTTGCCCGAATTGACGAGTTTGAGGGGACACCAACAAAACGAACAACACCTACATTTAGCTCCGAATTTAGGTCAAGGGCAGATATTGCAGGTTTCTTGGCAACTCTGATGATTTTTCTTCCTGTAAACAACTACTTAGGTAGTCTGGGCAATCTGTATCCAACCAAGACTAATTGCGAGGAACAAAGCGTACAAGAAAAGCAAAACTGTTCCTTCTCGCCGACCTATTCTTTCGTTTGACAGGAAATACCACAAGAGAAGATTTGTTATCAACGAGAAAATAGCCACGTTGGAAAAGGCGCTCATGTTAATAGTCAGAGGTGATGCTACCAAAGTTATTCCGAGAATCAAAGTAATATTCATGAAACAACTTCCGACTATATTGCCTAATGCCAGCTCTAAATGTCCTTTTTTGACTGCACCAACACTCGTCGACAATTCTGGCACACTTGTCCCAAAAGCAACAACTGTAGCGCCTATGACGACGGGTGGTATACCTACACTCGAAGCTAGGTAAGACGCCGATTCAACTATAAAATAAGCGCAAATAACAACTCCGACAGCACCAAAAATGGTAAGGCTTGCGTATTTGCCAAGTTTGTTTTTTTCTGTTCCTGAAGGTGCCTGCTC
>Ga0315554_1001379_pt1 | contig 14299 bp, 9 predicted proteins | sample SalMarSW160370MG_FD_202114 | JGI IMG/M metagenome (GOLD analysis project Ga0315554, IMG submission 202114) | Salt marsh sediment microbial communities from the Plum Island Ecosystem LTER, Massachusetts, United States - Salt Marsh Sediment SW1603-70 ... | reverse complement strand
CACCGACGGCTGGAGATTGTCGATAGTGTACTCGTACTCATAGCAGCGCTGATACCCTTCCTCGGTCACATCGCCGGGATTATCCGGGGAAGCGTCCGGATAAATCCGATGGATACCCAGGAGATCGGTGGCATCCGACCGGTTCCAATCCTGCGGCACAAAATACAGGATATCCCCGGTGCGGGGATCCGTGAAATAATGCATCTCGTCGTAGTATTCGGTCGGGTCGAATACCGGCCCGTACTGTTTCCGCAGGCTGTCGATTGGCACCCCCAGCCTTGCCCCTTCCCATTGCCGGCCGGACGGATTGAACCGGATCACCGAATAATCCTCGATGTCGTACGAGGCCAGCATGACGAAATCGGTCAACCGGTCGTCGTTGGCCATGTACACCCGGTATCCCTCGAAACCCGGTTCCCCCGTCAAAAAATCAATGTATTCCTCACTGTCCTTGCCATTCCAGCGGATCGTCACCCGCCCCATCTCCGGAATCGTCCGCACCACCGGCGGCGGGGGCGGCGAGGCGGGGCGAAAATCGGGCACGCCGTCGCCGCGATAATATTCCTTGCGACAGCAGCCCACTAGGCTGTCGGGAAGCGTTACCGTCTCGTCCAGGCAGAATGATTCTCCGCCGCAGGTACATTGCCACATGAACAGTCCGGCGTTACCGTCGCCGTCGGTGTCCCAGCCGGGGTTGTCATAGATATATTCGGCCCAGCGGGCGTTGTCGGCCAGGTCGGTGAAATCGAGCTTATCGTAGTAGATTTGCGGAGCTCCGGGGGCAAAATAATCCTGAAAGTCGGTGGGGTTGACATGGAAGTTGTCTCCCACGACGTAGGCCAGCGTCAGCGGCAGAGTATCCCCCGGCTCCAGATCGAACGGCCCGATGGAGAGAAGATAGTTCACGGGATAACCATCGGAGATATCATTTGCCCGGGAGGCGGGTGGCGGCGGCATAAATCCTTCGCCCTGGTGATCAATGGACGTGAACATCTGGTCATAGTCGATTTCGGGATGGGACAGGACATAGTATTTGATCACGTCACCGGTGGGTGAGGCCAAATCACGGGGAAATCGCCGAAAGGGGTCGCTGCGGCGCGGCCCGAAACTGAGGGCCGGATCGGTATGAGTGAACCACCAGTTGTAATTGAGCGTCAGGCTGTCGCCCGGCCGGGGCCGGAGGATGCGGATGCCCGACACGCCGCGCGGCGAGGCGAAATCCCACTCGCCGGATGCGTTGGGATCACCGTCGTTGTCGGCGCACCAGGCAAAATCGAGCGTATCCACCTCCCGGCATGACCCGGTTGCGCCTTTCGTTGTGCGCAGAAATCCGTTGAGATCGTCGCTCGCACCGTACTGGACGTTCGAAAGATGAAATACACTTCCCAGAACGGCGAAGCCGACGAACATATCCAGAATCGGCAACGTATCCAGATTAGTAATCTGATAATCGACCAAAATCGATTTGGCGGCATAATCGTAGCTCCAGGCGTAACTGCCTTCGCGAATTCCCACGCCCAGCGGAATATGGCCGCGATTGTCATACGAGTCTTCGCCGGTAAAATCACCCTTTAGCGTATCAGTATACGTGCAGATAAAATCCTGCTCCGATATCGCGTCTTCGTCGTAGAATTCGCTGGAACGGATCGAGGATCGAATGTGAATGGCCCCTTGGAGACCCTCGGGGGGGGAGAATTCGCTGACCTCGCGGCTCACATAATTACCCGGCCCGACGGATGCAGATACAAGCGTATCATTGGATTTGATACCACCTATCCATAAAGAACCTTCACCCAGATAATAAAGTTCGGAGTTTTGAGGGTACTCGGAGCCGGGATTATCCTGGTAATCGAGCCAATTCATATTGCCGAAGGCGCCCCAATTATTTATCATAAGGCTAACCTGCCCGACGTCATGGAGCTGACGCTGATAATTTGGATATTGAGGACCAGCCCCGGTTTTACGAAGACCACTCGACGTCTGTGAAAAAGCCAAGCCATTGCCTGCCCAGACAATGACGCCAATCAGAATGATGAAGGTTGGCCTCGCAGTTCTGATCATCTGCAAAACACAACACTTGGAAATATTTAGCTGAATCATAGTCATGCCTTAGCCAACAAAGCCCATGGTCAATTCATGTCACGTGGACAAATCGAGACACATGACGAAATCATATCCTGCTAATTTTGAAGTCGTCATATGTTGACAACTACATATCCAAAAATACTCCGCTAATACGCAAAATAAAATTGCCACTCTTTCCGAAGGCTGACCGCATGAATACATCCGTGCGGTCAGCCGTTTCAGCCATACTTCGAATCCGGTAGTCCCAGCTATACCCTACTGGCCGTTGTTTCCGGACTGATAGCAATCCATCTGACATTCGCAAGGGCCGTTTATTGTCGGATAACCCGGCACCCCATCGCAATTGCAAACAAGACCTACGCGGGGTACATTAATCCATGCACCGTGACGCCCAAGTGCGTCAATGCAGCAGGAAAATTCGCGGCCTGGATAACAACGATCGGGGTCCGGCACATCGTCACCGGCCTGCAATCCGGCATGAAATGTCAATGCAAAAAAGAATCCAAAGACGAACAAAACTGCCAAAATGCACATTCTGTTTCTCATGGTACTCTCGCATCCTTCCAATAGCCAACCCATTTCCAAATGTACATGGAAATGATGCCTTTACCTTTCCCTCTGTTGCCGGTCCCGATGCCGACGGAAAAATACTCTATGAATCAGCTTTTGTCAATAGCTGATTTTATATATTCGACAAAACATATCGCAAAATCCGAGAGCGCCCGCCGCTTTTCATTGCCGCCGGGGCCGCTTTTTCGTATATTTGTGGTGTAAGATGTTGTGATTGGCGAGGATTGGACATGAGCAGAATTGGCCTTACGTTAATAACCCTCATGGCGGCGCTGGCAGTGGCGCTGGCCGTCGGCTGCGGCGACAAAACCACCGAGCCGGAGCCGACCGTCCCGCCCACTCTGCTGGGAAAATGGGAATGGGTGGTCACGACCGGTCCCGGCATCTATAATACGCCGCAGAATCAGGGATATGACCTGACGCTGTATTTCAATGACGATTCCACCTATGCCGAATACAAAGACGACGCGCTGATTTTTCACGGTACGTTCAGCGTCGGAGATTCGGTCTACTGGATGGATGAATGGATGCGGTTGCTGACCCTGCAGGATTATCTTATAAAGAAAGCCTTTGCTTTCCATACCAACGACACACTGGTTCTCGCCGATTCCATTCAGGCCAACGCGTTGATCGTGAAGTACAAGAAAGTTCGGCAGTAACTCCAAGCCGCGGGCGGTGATGCGCCGTCAACGTATATTTCCCACGCATTCAGTGTGAGCTATTGCGCCCAGGGGGGCATGGCCGAAAGGTCGATGCCGAAGACATGTACGCCCAGCAGATATATCGCCGCCGTGATCAGGATAATCCCGATCAGGTTCATGAAAATGCCGACCCGAATCATATCTTGCATCCGTACTTCGCCGGTGCCGAAAATTATGGCATTGGGCGGCGTCGCCACCGGCAGCATGAAGGCGCACGAGGCCGACAACGTCGCCGGAATCATTAAAAGCAGAGGGTTGATCGTGATGGCGGCGGCCAGCGCCGCCAGAATCGGCAGGAATATTTGCGTCGTGGCGGTGTTCGAGGTCACCTCGGTCAGAAAGGTCAGCATGGTGCATACAGCGACGACAATCAAGAGCGGCGGCAGTTGTTTGAGTCCGGCCAACTGATCGCCCAGATACGCCGCCAATCCCGATTGCTCGAATCCCGCCGCCAGTGCGAAGCCGCCGCCGAATAGGATAACGATGCCCCAATGAAGCCGCGTGGCGGTTTTCCAGTCCATCAACCGCACCCGCCGGCCACCCTCGCGCCGTTTGGACGGAATCAAAAACAACAATAGCGAGACTGCGATGGCCACGGTGCCGTCGTCGATATACTTCGGTTGCGGGAATAACTGCGACCATCCCGGAATCGTGAACGCGCCCAGCGCTATGTCTTGCCGAAACAACCATAAGAAAGCCACCAAACCGAACGCCGCCAGGATGATTTTCTCTTCGTATCGGATCGGCCCCAATCGCGCCATCTCCTCGCGGAAAATTCCCGAATCGGTCGTCAACCCCTTGGCTTTGCCCACGAATACCTTGGTCAACAACAGCCAGGTGACGATCAGGAAGAGAACCGCCAATGGCAGGGCGAACACCATCCATTGGGTGAAACTGATATCCGGAGCGTGGGGAAACGTGATCGTCAGGATGCGTGCGAAGGCCAAATTCGGCGGCGTGCCGATCAGGGTTGCCGTCCCGCCGATAGAGGCGGCGTAAGCGACGGCGATCAACAGTCCGACGGCTATTCGATGTACCTTTTCAGGACCGTACGTATCCTTCATTTTGACGATAATGGCCATCGCCATCGGCACCATCATCATCGTCGTGGCGGTGTTGGATATCCACATCGACAGGAAAAACGTGGCGACCATGAAGCCCAGTATGATCCGATGCGGGCTGATGCCGATCAGGAGGATTATCCGCAACGCGATCCGGCGATGGAGATCCCACCGTTCCATGGCCAGCGCGATGATAAAGCCGCCGATGAATAATAGAATGACGTTGTTGAAATAGGCCGCCGCCGTCGCCTTGCCGCTCATGATTCCCAAAAGCGGAAAAAGCGCCACCGGCAAAAGCGCCGTGGCCGCGATGGGGATGGCTTCGGTGATCCACCAGGTCGCCATCCAGACCGCTACGGCCGCGCATCGCGTCACCATCGGGCTGCCCGGCTGGAGATCGGTGAAGACCAGCAGTATCACCGCCAGGGCCGGGCCGCCGATCAGGCCGATCAGGCGTTTGGTGTCCCGTCCCGCGCCGTTTTCCCGTTCGTCTTCCATAGGATATAATCATGGTAATCCATTTTTGATTTGCGAACAAGGGTATTTCCGGCCCGGGAAAGGAATTCTCTCCAGGCGCGTCGCAGCGTCCGCAGCCGGTCGTTTTGGCTGATTTTATCTTGATCGCTTCCTCGTATTGCCCATATTGTCCTCGGAACCCGATTTCGCAGGCGATTGGACCAATGAAAAAAAACTCGGCCATACAGATCGTGATACTCGTTGTCATCACGGTCTTTTTGTTCATCCTGCCGCCTTTGTGGAACTGGCGCGGACTGCCCTATCTGATAATCGCGGCATTACTCATCGCCACCTTCGTCATGGTCCGCTGGCACTCCCGCCACACCGGGTATCGATGCCAGACGTGCAGCGGTTCCTTCATGGTTTCGGCCTGGACCGATTTTCTCAGCCCGCATTTGAGCGACCGGAAACTGCTGCGCTGTCCCTACTGTCATTCCAGCGGCTGGTGCGAAGAAATAGATCCGGTTGCCCCCGGCCCGCGGCCGCCCGCATCTCAGGTAGTCGCCGCGTCGACGGAATTCTCGCCCAGGAACCTTTATTGGCAGATGGTTCTTATCATTCTGCTATACGCGGTGTTGTGGGTGGTGGCGCTGTATCAATGGTCGGCGCTGTCGGCGACGGTTTCGTTTTGGCAGATCATCAAAATCCCTCTGGCAACGTCGATACTTCCGGTTTTACATTTTGTCTTCTGTTCTTTTGCCGTTCGGCGTGCTTACCGGAGCCGAATGTACGCCCTGGTCACTATTTTCGTCGCCGTTTTCCTCCTGCTCGCCGTCTGGACACAGTTGCGGTACCTGCCCCCGGCGACATAATCCGGCGCGTAAATCGCTTGATCGGAACGCCATCGCCAGCGTATAATATCTTACTCATAGCCGGGAGACGGAGTATGATATTGGCTTTGAAGCCGGGCATCATATACGGCCCGGTCAATTCGCGGCGGCTGGGGCGATCGCTGGGGGTTAATCTTTCACCGAGCGGATACAAGCTATGCTCGTTCAATTGTGTTTATTGTCATTATGGCTGGACACGGAGGCTATCTTTGAGTTTCGATACGTTTCGCGACGATCTCCCCACCCGCCTCGAGGTCGAGGCGGCCGTCGAGGAAGCACTCAAGCCGGGCCTCGAATTCGACTATATAACCTTTTCCGGCAACGGCGAACCGACCCTGCATCCCGATTTCCCCAAGCTGGTCGACGACGTCGTTGCCCTGCGCAAGTTGTATCGGCCGAAGGTCAAACTGGGCCTGCTGTCGAATTCCACCGGCCTAATCCATAAATCCGTCCGCGATGTTATCCCCAAAATGGATTTTCCCATGTTTAAACTCGACGCGGGCACGGAGGCGACATATCTGGCGATCAATCGACCGGCGCCCGGTATAGGCTTCAACGATATCGTCGACAGTCTGGCTTCGTTGTCGAATATTATTATCCAAACGGTGCTGATCGACGGCGATCCGTGCAACGTCGCCGAGGCGGAACTCGACGCCTATTTCGATCTCCTGACGCGCATCAAACCCCGCGAGGTGCATATCTATTCGATCGATCGGCCGGTGCCCAAAACCGAAATCTCCCTGGTTTCGCCGGAAAGGCTGGAGGCGATCGCCGAAAAGGGCCGCAAAAAAACCGGCATCCCCATTATCGCATTTTATCCCCGGTAGGGAGCGCACCGGTACGTATAACTGGAAAAAGAATGGATAAGCAAAGGCGGCACGCATGCAATGGTTTGACTTCTATGACATCGCCGAACGATATCTCGAACTGATCAATCCCCTCAACGCGGACAAGGTCATTCAGGCCGGACGATATCTCCGCTTATCCTCCAAAAGCCAGGTGATCGATTTCGGCTGCGGATACGGCGAGGCGCTGGCGTTGTGGACGGAGGCGTTTGGTATCAATGGGATCGGGGTCGAAATTCGCAATCACGCCGTCGAGCGGGCTCGCAAAAAGATGATGATCCGGGGGGTGGCTAGCAGCATCCAGATTGTTCATACCGATGGCGCCGAATATGATTTTGAAAAGCAGGCATTCGACGCCGCTTCGTGCATGGGCGCTTCGTTCATATGGAAGGGATTCGAACCGACCGTCATGGCCCTCAAGACGGCCATCAAACCGGGCGGGCGGATTCTGATCGGCGAACCGTATTGGAAGAATGATCACGTACCGCCGGAATATACCGGTAACGAAGAAATTCATACCGAGCGCGAACTTCTTGACATCGTCCATAAGCATGGCCTAAACATCGAATATCTCATCCGGTCCAGCGATGACGATTGGGCGCATTACGAGGCCTCCAACTGGCAGGGGCTGATCGCATGGCTCGAGGAGCATCCCGGCCATCCCGAAAAAAACGAAGTGACGGAATGGCTGCGCAAGACGCAGGACGACTATTTCCGTTTCGGCCGCGACTATCTGGGCTGGGCCTTATACATCCTCAATCCCATCCGGTATTAATTCAATTTTTCCGCTCTAAGCGGATCTCCGCCGCCCGTCGAGGTCGGTGACCTGCCGGTTATCTTAAGCCATGATAGGTCGGGTGCGCGAGGTTCGTGACCCACGATTCTAACAGCATATCAAATCCATTGATTTGACGGCGCTGCTTCACTATGTTGCATCGGTAAGGCGCCGGGGCGTCCCACATATTGCGACAAACAAGACGGGAGCGTCCGGAACTGACAGGATGGGTCGATGGCAGACGAAGAAAAAGAATGTCGGGGTCGGCAGATTGAACCGCAGGCGACCCTGAAGTCGGTCAAGGAAAAGTTCAACCTGTTTCTGAAACTGCTCGACAAAAACAACCGCGTCCTCGAAATCATGAGCGATATGGAGGAGAAGGCGCAAGGGGAATACCTATTCGATATCACCTATATCCTCGACAGCCTGCGCGATATCCGTTCCGGTGTCCAGGATATTATCCATTGCATGATCACCCTGGGCGGCGAGCCGTATCGCATTCTTCAGGAACGATTCGAGGAGATCGACCGCGTTCTCAATACTGTTCTGCCCGGCCGCCAGCCGATTGTCGAGGATGATTTCACCGTGCCGTTCGACAAGCTCAACCGGACGCGGGCGTTCAGCGTCGGCAGCAAGAACGCGCAGCTCGGCGAGATGAAGGCGGTGTTGCACATGCCGGTGCCGGAGGGCTTCGCCATCACCGCCCGGGCATATCAGCATTTTGTCGAGGCCAACAATCTGCAGTCGCGCATCGCGAAACGTATCGACAATCTGGATATAAAAAATCACCAGGACCTGGTTCGGGTCGGGCAGGAAATCCGCGACATGATTACATCAAGCCCCGTTCCGGACGATCTGCGCGAAAATATCCTGCAGAGTTATCGCGACCTGGCCGGCCGCGCGCCCACCGGACGTTTTTCCATGCGGTCCAGCGCCGTCGGTGAGGATTCGCTGTTCAGCTTTGCCGGTCAATACGCGTCCTATCTCAATGTGAAGGACGACGAACTGATAGATCGCTACCGGGAGGTTTTGGCCGGGAAATTCACGCCGCAGGCGATCTACTATTTTCTCAGCCATTCCCTGTCGGAGGCGGAATTCGCCATGAGCGTCGGCTGTGTCAGCATGATCAACGCTGCCGCCAGCGGCGTCATGTATACCCGCAACCCGGTCAATCCCGACGACGACAGCATCATCATCAATTCCATTTTCGGCCTCGGCAAATATCTGGTCAGTGGGTATATGACTCCCGACCTGTTCCGGGTGTCGCGCACCGATCATAAAGTCATCGAATCACAGATTGTATCCAAACCGGTCTGTCTGGTCGTCAATCCCGACGGCGGCGTGGTCGAAGAGGAAGTCCCCGTATGGGATCAAATGGAACCGTCGTTGACCGACGATCAGATTCGGCAGTTGGCTGAATATGCCGTGCGATTGGAGGATCATTATCGGCGGCCGCAGGATATCGAATGGTCGGTCGACCGCGAGGGGCACATCTATTTCCTGCAATCGCGGCCGCTGCAGCTGTCCCGCCCGGCCCGGGCCGCAATGGCAGTGGACACGTCCGGTTTCGAAGTTTTGTTTTCCGACGGCACGACGGTATCGCCGGGCGCCGGGAGCGGGCCGGTGTGTCATGTAAGCGCTGTAACAGATTTGCCGGATCTTCCCGCCGGAGCGGTGCTGGTGGCGCCGCAGCCGTTCCCGGGATTGATAACGGCCATGGGCCGGGTCAGCGCTTTGGTGACGCGGGTGGGCGGCCTGGCCAGCCACATGGCGACCATCGCGCGGGAATATCACGTGCCGACGCTGGCCGGAGTGAAAAACGCGGAGAAATTGCCGAAAGGGAGAATCATCACGGTCGACGCCACCGACAGAGTGATATATGCGGGGGATCATGCCGATCTGGTGGCATCCCGGCGGCCCGAGGTCGATCTTTTCGAGGACTCGACCATCCATAAAGTACTCGACCGCGTGCTCGACCTGGTGTCGCCGCTGAGGCTGCTGCATCCCAGCGACGAGGACTTTATCCCGGAAAATTGCGTCACCTTCCATGACATCACCCGCTATACGCATCAGAAGGCGATGGAGGAGATGTTTCAATCGGCGCGCGAGATGGGCGGCCGGGAACGGATCGGTGTGAAATTCAAAGGTGACCTCCCCATCGACATCAATATCATTTACATCGACCGCGAAATCGCCGCTCATAAAAAGGATTCTATCACCGAAAATGAATTGGGTTCCTGCCCGATGATCGCCTTCTGGAAGGGGATCAAAAAGGAAGGCTGGCCGTCGCGTCCGTGGAAGGTCGAACGAGCCGCTGCCAAGGGCACCAACCGCTCCGAGCACGAACGACACGTATATTCCGAGAGCAGTTTTGCGGTGTTGAGCCGGGAATATATGATTTTGAGTCTGGCCATGGGGTATCATTTCACCAGCATCGAAGCCATGTGCACCGACAGCCCCGGCAAAAACTATATCAGCATGCAATACAAAGAAGGCGGAGCCTCGCTGGACCGCCGCATCAGGCGGATCAAACTGCTGGCGAAGATTCTCTCGCGGCTCGGTTTCGCCCAGCATCGCACCGGCGATTTTCTCCATTCCATCCTGTCTTATCAGGATCGGGAAGCCATCGAAGAAAAACTGTACACGCTCGGACGCCTGACCCTGATGACCAAGCAGCTGGATATGGCCCTGTCCAGCGACGCCGTCACCGAATGGTACACGCAGGATTTTATGAAAAAGCTGGGTTTGGACTACACCCCGGATGATCTGGAGGAGGACGTACTGGATGAATGATTTTCGAAAGCATGGACGCGCCCTCCCTAGTTCGGATTGGAAGATGCGATGAGGCAAAGTATTCTGGTTATCGACGATGAGCCGCCGATCCTGACGTTGATGGAACGGATTTTGAACGAGAAGACGTTGTATCATGTCATGACGATGCATAATGCCCTCCAGGCGCCGGATATTCTCAAGACCCGGACCTTCGACGTGCTCATCACCGACATCCGCATGCCTGGAATGGGTGGGATGGATATTCTACGGATGATCCGCGAGCAGAAACGACCCGAGGAAGTGATTCTCATTACCGCATTTCCTTCGCTGGAAACAACCCTCGAAGCATATGCGTTGCGTGCGTATGACTATATTGCCAAGCCATTCACACGGGAACGATTGCTCGCAGCCGTCGACGGGGCCATGCGGGTGCGGGAAACGCAACGGCAGGCCGGGCGATTAGCGGGTATGCTGGGCGGCGAATCGTTCGAGGATGCGCTGGCGCGGTTCAAATCGGAATTTATCCGCCAGGCGGCCGTGTACATGGGGCGTGACGCGCAGGAAATAGCGGATCGCACCGGGCTGCCGCTCGACGACGTATCGGAGGCGCTGGGCGATGATGAATAACGATGATAATGCCAAATCGGACCGGTCGGTCGGCCCGAATATGCACGACATCATAAAGGAGCGTTCCAAGATGATTGAATCCACAAAAGCCGGCGACGTGATGGTTCCTCTCGAAAAATATCCGCATATCCCCTACTGGTTCACGATCCGCCAGGCCATGGCCGAACTGGCGCATTCCAGCCTCAAGGTCATGGGCCGCCAATCGCTGCCGCGTTTCGTGCTGGTATTCGACGAAAAATACCGGCTCATGGGCGTGGTGCGCCGCCGCGACCTGCTGCGCGGATTGGAGCCGGAGTTTCTGCTGGATAAATCGGTCGAGGAACGCCGGAAATTATTCGACCACCGGCGCGACCCGGTGGAATTGAAACCGTTCATAGACAAAGTCATCGACGCCACCAAGGAACGCGCTGACCGCAAAGTCAGCGAAATCATGCAGCCCATCGACTGGACGGTGGATTATAACGATCACATCTTCCAGGTCATCTACGACATGAACGTCAACGAAGTCAGCATGCTGCCGGTGATGCAGGACGGCCACGTCGTCGGCGTGGTGCGGTCGGTCGACGTCTTCTACGATATCTGCTCGTTTATCCTCTGAGCCGACGGCTGTTTTGTTTGGGCCTTCTTTTTTGGCGTCGACGTAAACCGGAACGAGATGGCGTTTTCGGGACACACCCGAAGGCATTCGCCGCACGAGGTGCAATCGGGCAAAGCCCGATACGTACCCTCCAGCAACGGCCGGATAGTCGGGCAGGGCGATTCTTCCTCGCATATGCCGCATTCGGTGCAAGCGTCGCGGTCGATGCGCACCCGTCCCGGCGCGATCTTCTCGGCCAGCCAGGTTATGGCTCCCACCGGACAGATCATATAGCAAAACGGACGGTACAGCATGAGGCTGGCGATGATCAATGCGCCCATCATGACGAAAAAGATGGTATTGACCTGCCAGTGCAGCAGCTCGAAAAAGTTGATCGGGTCGTAGACGCTATAGGCCGAGAACGCCGCCCACAGACCACCGGCGGTCTGGGCGTCGACCTGCTCGCCGAGGGTGAGAATCTGTTCGCGGACCATGAAAAAGGTCAGGAAAAACAGAACCACAAGCGACATCCGGACGGTGTTGAAGGCGGTGAAATTGAAATTTTTCCAGCGCGGTTTGAAGGGAATTTTGTTCAGCAAATCCTGAAACGCTCCCAGGGGGCAGACCCAGCCGCAAAACAGCTTGCGCCCGATCAGGCTGGGGATCATGATGATGAAAAACAGCGCCAGAAACATCGGGAAGAAAACGCCGTGGGTAATTTTGAACATGAACAATTTGGTCGTGGCGCACATCGGGCTGGGATGGAGCGGGAAAATCAGATCCAGACCGAACAGGACGAACGCCACGATCATCATGCCGATCCTGACCCAGAGATTGATCCATTTGCCGAAAAGAAGGATGATCCCGGCCACCATCAGGATGGCGATGGTGATATACTTGCCGCTGAGGAAAATATCCATCATGCCGGGCATGGAAGGTTCTTCCGATGATGTGCTCTCTTCCTCGTCCGTGGCTTCGGATGCGGCGGCTTCATCGGCGGTCTGATCGCCGGTTGCCGCTTCCGCGGAGGACTGGTCGGATGTCTGCTGGGCGGGGTCGGATGATTCCTGCGCGAACGACACGGCGGCTATGGCGATCAGCCAGATCGCAAGGAAAATCGCGAGGTGCATACTTGTGGGTCGCGTGATGACTCTTTTCATGGCGCTGTCTGCTCCCGTATGATCTTTATTTACAGTCTTATTCTTTTTTCGGGGTCGTTCCGGCCGTCGAATCCGACAGCGGGATTATTTTCATACGCTCCTCGGCGTCGGCTTCGACGTTTTTTCGCTCCAGATGAAACGGCCGATATCGCAACTCCCGCCACAAGTCGAACTGATCGTCATAGTGGTCGCTCATGAAATTGCCGGACACGCCGCCGGGGATAATCCATTCCGAATTCTCGGTATTGCCCAGATCTAAAATATGCCTCTGCGACGCTCCCGCCAACATGGCGTACGGGTGAGTAAGCCGATACAGGCCGGCATTGACGGTGTTGCCGGCGCCGCCGATCGGGAACGGGTCGGTGTTCATCAAACCCCCGAGGACGGGGATTTGTCCGCCGAAAGGATTCATCAGCGTCAGGGTATGCACCCGGCCCCACGTCCATTCTGATACCTCGCCGCCATAGGCGGAATCGAGATAGTCGACGGCATCGACGAAACTATGCCGCAGGACGCTGTCACGGGTTTCGATCTGCGGCGTGGCGGGATCATCATACCATTTCGAATCATCCCGTTTTATCAGATTTTCCATGGCGTCGAACGCGATAAAGGCGTTCACCAGCCAATCTTTGTAGAGAGTATCACCGATGCGTTCTTCGACGGTGTTCTCCATCGTCTTCTGGAACGTCACATTGAACAGCGACGCGCCCACGCGATCGGCCTTGGCGTAATAGTCCCATTCGCGCAAGGAATCGAAGGCCTGCTTTTGCATGGTGGACAGCCCGGTCGAATCCACGGCGGCAAGGATCAGCGGCATCCATGTCTCGGCCATGACCATATAGACGTCGCCCTGGATTCGCTTGCAATCGTCGATGCCCAGCTTCTCCTTTTCGGCAAGCATGCGGCTGATGCGGATGAATCGATCCGGCGGTGCGTAGGAGTTGGAAATCACATACGGATAATCGTCGCCGACGTGCTTGTTGTTGGCGGTGGCGATCCAGCCCCGGGCAGGATTTCGCATATGCGGTTGTTCGTCGAACGGCACATACCCGGACCATTCATGCTTGCCGTCCCAGCCGGGCAGGATTTTGTCGCCGATAAAGCCCTTGCGGATGGGGATGCCGACCGCCGCCCAGAAGCCGATATTCCCCTGATCGTCGGCGTACGTCCAGTTTTGGCCGGGGCATTTGTAATAGGATGCCGCCTGTTCGATATCATCGATGGTTTTGGCCCGATTGAGCAGGTACAGGGCTTCAGCCTCGTCGGTGAAGTCATACAGCGTCCAGCGCATGGAAATCGGGCGGACCGGGAGCGGTGCGGAATCGCTTATAAGGATATCATCGATGATCGGGCCATGCCGGGTAAACCGGACGGTCAGCGGGACCGCCTCGGAATCGCGGACGGCGATGGTATCATGCACGAAGCGCATGTTTTCCCACTGCCCCATGAATTCATACTGCGTCGAATCGTCGGGATTGATTTTTTCCTGGTAGAAATCGGCGTCGTCGGCCATGACATTGGTGAATCCCCACGCCACATGCTCGTTGGCGCCGGCGACCACGAGCGGAATGCCCGGAAGAACCACGCCCGCAACGTTCATATTCGGCGTCACCAGATGCGCCTGATACCAGATATCGGGCAGTATCAGGCCCAGATGCATATCGTTGGCCACCAGCGGAAGACCGGTTTCCGATTTGTTTCCCGCCACGACCCAGTTGTTGCTGGCGCCGGGGAACGGCGTGCCGGTTATTGATCGGGCCTTGACGAAGGTCGAAAGCAG
>Ga0315554_1001378_pt1 | contig 14301 bp, 14 predicted proteins | sample SalMarSW160370MG_FD_202114 | JGI IMG/M metagenome (GOLD analysis project Ga0315554, IMG submission 202114) | Salt marsh sediment microbial communities from the Plum Island Ecosystem LTER, Massachusetts, United States - Salt Marsh Sediment SW1603-70 ... | reverse complement strand
TCGAACTGAATAGCGATATTCAGGGGCGAGCTCCAGATTTGGAGCTCGCTCTTCTTATTATCTGTTGTGCCGCTCTGGTGTCCATCATCTGAATAGACGGATGACAAGGTTCGGAATGATGGCAAGCACAATGCTAATTACGATGCAGGTTACTATGGGGAAGAAGAACTGAAAATTCCCCTTTTGCACAAACATGTCGCCGGGGAGCCTTCCCAAGAACGGAATCCGCTGCTAGAAGAACAATAACAAGCCAAGGAAGACCAGGAAAACTCCTCCCAGGATTACGACCTCGCCTATACCCTGAAAATCCACACTAGGTGACTTAGTATCGATCTTACCCTATTATGCTATCTTTGGCGTAATCTGGCTTGTATAATATGGGTAAGGAAGGAAAGGAGTAGGCATGATTACCTCATACAGCCGGGAGTTGATGCTAGGTATCCCGCAAGGAACGTTGATTGACCTGGAGACCACAGGTCTTGACGTGGACCACGATGAAATAGTGCTCTTTGGATACATTCAAGGGAGTCGCCTCGAGATAATTTGCCGGAATTCGGATGCTGAAGCGTCTTTCATCGCCCAGCTAGCTCAACTTGTTCCGACGCTCCCCAGGCCATTCTATGCCTACAATCTCTCCTTCGAGAAGGGATTTCTGCAAGCTAAAGGGATTGATATAGAAGGAATAGACTTATTCCAGCCCTGGAAGGAAAAGGCGGAGGCACTTTACCTCAAGTGGCCCAAGCTAGACGAGCTGTTTTCCCATGCGGAGCACTATTTCAAGGAGCCGGTGATAAGCGGCAAAGATGTCCCATTGCTATGGCAAAAATTTCTTCATACAGAGAATGACAATTATTTGCAGCAAATCATAAAGCACAACGAGTCTGACTTGCTTAGAGAGCTGTACTTGCTTGTATATTATCGAGATAGCTACAAGGTCTAGGAAGCCGGGCACTTCGTGGTAGAATAAAAGCTGAATCGGAGAGTGTTATAAAAAGGATTGGCGTCTTAACCAGTGGCGGTGACGCTCCAGGCATGAATGCCTGCATAAGGGCTGTCGTCCGCTGCGGGGTTAGCCGTAAGCTGGAGGTTGTAGGGATTCGTCGAGGGTACTGCGGTATATTGGAGGATGACTTTGCAAAGTTAGGCAGCAGGTCGGTAGCCAATACTATCTACCGCGGGGGCACGTTCTTAGAAACAGCTCGCTGTGAGGAAATGAAGACCCCGGAAGGCATAAGGAAGGCAAATGAGGTGCTGCAGCAGGAAGGTATCGAGGGATTGATAACTATAGGCGGCGATGGCACCTTTCGCGGTGCAGTAGCCCTGGCTGAATTGGGAAACGTGAAGGTGATTGGTATTCCAGGTACCATAGACAACGATGTCTATGGTACTGACAATGCTATTGGCTTCGACACCGCCATTAATACAGCTTTGGATGCCATAGACAAGATCAGAGATACCGCGGGGTCGCTACAGCGCCTCTTCTTCGTCGAGGTCATGGGAAAGAGCAGGGGATTTATTGCACTGGAGGTGGGAACTGCTGGCGGCGCCGAAAATATCTTGATTCCGGAAGTGGAGACAAGGATAGAACAGCTTTGCCTTGATATACGGCGCAGCTTCAAGAAAGGCAAAAGGTCCTCTATCGTGATAGTTGCCGAAGGAGATGATGCAGGCGGTGCGTTTTCAGTCGCCCAACAAGTATGGGAAAGACTAAGGATGGAGTACCGAGTTTGTGTGCTGGGACACGTCCAGAGAGGTGGCTCACCTACAGCCAGAGACAGAGTCCTCGCCAGTAAGTTAGGAGCGGCGGCTGTCAATGCTCTGGCCAAGGGCATGACGGGTTACATGGTCGGAGAGTTAAAGGGAGAGATAGCATTTACTCCTCTAAGAGAGACCTGGGAGAAAAAGAAGGAATTGGATAGAAACCTGTTACGGTTGGTCAAGGTACTGGCGGGATAGGAACATAACAGAGCACCCTCTTATTTCTGTCTTAGAGCGTCCCCAGTCAATTTGGTGTACACCTCGCGATACCTTTTCGATGTTCTTTCGATCACTTCCGGCGGCAACATAGGCGCTGGCGGTTCCTTATCCCATCCCGATGCTGAAAGCCAGTCCCGAACTGGTTGTTTATCGAAGCTAGGTTGCGAATGACCAACCTCATACTGGCTGACGTCCCAGAAGCGACTTGAGTCCGGCGTTAGCAGTTCGTCAATAAGGGCCAATTGACCATTGATGAAACCAAACTCGAACTTGGTATCCGCAATTATTATGCCCCGGCGTTTGGCGTAATCCCGAGCATAGGAGTAAACAAGCAAGCTTTTTTGTTCCAGTTCACCAAAAATTTTGTCAATGCCCAGCTCTCCTATGTCTTTATTGGTCAAAGGGCGGTCATGCTCTGTTTCACTCTTGGTAGTGGGGGTAAAAACAGGCTGGGACAGTTCCTGGCTCTCCTTCATTCCCGAGGGCAGAAGGATATCGCCCACTTTTCCAGTCTCCTTATACTCCGCCCATGCTGAGCCGGAGAGATACCCTCGAACAACGCATTCTACGGGTATGCGTTCAGCTTTGGACACAAACATAGAGCGACCAATAAGATAATTCAGAGCTTTCAGTCGATAATTGCCAGCCGTCAGGTGAGAAAGGACATCACGAAGTGTATCCTCACTATCGATTATCTTGATAACATGGTTGGGGACGATGTCGGCTGTTCCCTTGAACCAGAAGGCAGAAAGCTGGTTGAGGACTCTTCCTTTGTCAGGGATCCCACAGGGTAGAACAACATCGAAGGCAGAGATGCGGTCGGTGGACACGATGAGCAGTGTATTATCTAGACCATAAACGTCTCTTACCTTGCCTCGTCGAAACAAAGGTAGAGGTAAGTCGGTATCCACTAAGACTGTTGAGCTGCTACCCACAATTGCCTCCTTAGCCCAGACTAGGATGTTTTCAGTGATGGTTTAAGAAGTCGCTTCTCTATAAACGCAAACCCGTAACTACGATTCAATGCCACACACCCTCTTGGCACTGTTTTTCATTCTCTCTATATTGGACTGTCTACCAATCATAATCCTTTGAGCCATGGGTGACCCGGCACCATGCATCGATTCCGCCAAATAGCATGCGGCTCCCAAACCCACCGTCAGATTCTCAATTAGCCGCAGTACACGAATGCGATTCTCTACCGCAACCCCATCAACACCCTTCAGATACTTGGCAACATACTTACCTATCTTGGGATGCCTAAGGTCTTTTTCAGAAGGCATGGTTACTATCAAGCCGCCAGCGATGTCTTGGGCCAGTCTGGCTATGTCATAAGGAAATTTGGTCACGTTTAGTTTGGAGACATTGGCTCTCAGAGTGTCTACAAGGTAAGTCCCGGAGGGCTCTCTGTGACCTTCATAAGCACAGGCAAGACTGCAAGACATCAGAGTCTCATTGAGCTGAATCATGTCAATGATTTTGTCTCTAATGTGGGAAGCTTTGGCGATACCTTGATATTCAGCAATTAACTGGCTGGCGCCAATCAAGATATCGCCCATACCTGACTTGCAGGCATAACTCTGGCGATGATAGGCAGAAAACTTCTCCACCAGGTCGCCGGCAAAGTCATATTCCTTGTACATAAAGACTCGATCCCAGGGAACAAATACGTCGTCAAAGACAACCATGCACTCCTGTCCGCCGTAGAGAATATTGCCGACATCCATATTCGGGCTGTCTATTTTTCTTGTGTCGCACGGCTGTCTGCCATAGATGTATATAATCCCTTCAGTGTCGCTGGGCAAGGCAAAAGAAATAGCATAGTCCTTATCTTCTTCACGCATAGCCCTGGTCGGCATACAGATGATTTCGTGCGAATTCACAGCTCCTGTCTGGTGCATTTTGTTCCCACGAACCACAATGCCATCTGGCTTCTCTTCCACTACGTGAAGGTATTGGTCGGGGTCGCCTTGCTCGGCTGGACGGAGACTTCTATCGCCCTTAGCATCCGTCATGGCACCGCAACAAACCAAATCCTCATCCTGTACGTATCTCAAGTATTTCAGAAAACGCCTGTTGTATTCGGTCCCATACTTCTGGTCAATGTCGTAGGTCACGATCGACAAAGCATTCAAGGCGTCCATCCCAACACAACGCTGAAAGCAAGAACCGGTATAAACACCCAATCCTCTACCCATTTTCGACTTGTTGACCAGGTCTTCGGTACTCCGGTGAATGTGACAGAAACGATTTATCTTCTTGCCCGTTAGATGAGAGGTGACTGTCATAACATTATGATATTGCGGAAATCTGGACTCTTCAGCAAGTTCGTAAGTAGCAGCAACACAATTTCTTGCCGGTTTGATAATAGGATTATCGGCAGGATTGGCAACCCGCTCGCCAAACATATAGAGCTCAAAACGCATTTCCCTGATGCTATCAAGGTATTCTTTCGCAGTCTTCATTTATTTCTCTCCGAGATACGCCGAGATAGAAAACTCGAAGCCACCTCTGGCGCCTTACACCGCCCTGGGAGCCAGTTTGACTGACCCAGTTTTGCCAGCTCTTCTTCTTTGTTTGGCTTCGGCCAGTCCTAACCGTTTAAAGACGTCATCTACGTATTTCAGATAGTAAGTATAGTCGAAAAGAGAATCTAGTTCCAATTTGCTCAAACGACAAGTTATCCGCCTATCGGCTTTAAGCAAGCTCAAAAAGCTTTTCCTTTTCTCCCAGGCTTTCATGGCGTTGTCTTGCACTATTTTGTAAGCCTCTTCCCGTATTAGACCCTTGTCTATCAAGGCGAGCAGCACTCTTTGAGAGAATATGACACCCTGCGTGAGTTCGATGTTATGACGCATGTTTTCCGGATGAACCCTGAGTCCTTTCATTATGGAGGCAAACATATATAGCATGTAATTCAGCGCCAGACAGGAATCAGGCAAGATAATCCGCTCTGCGGAGGAGTGGCTGATGTCACGTTCGTGCCACAAGGAGATGTTCTCCAGAGAAGTTACAGCATAGCCCCTTATTAATCGAGCCAGTCCGCAAATACGTTCACAAAGCTCGGGATTTCTCTTATGAGGCATGGCCGAGGAACCTGTCTGCCCTGCTTCAAAAGGCTCTTCAGCTTCCCGGACTTCCGTTCGCTGGAGCCCTCTAATCTCGGTGGCAAATTTCTCAAGGGAGCTTGCGGTAATAGCCAGCGTAGTAACAAACTGGGCATGGCGGTCACGCTGAATTATCTGGCTCGATATGGGAGCTGGTGTCAGCCCTAGCCTTGCACAAGCTATTCTTTCCACCTGAGGAGGTACAGTGGCGTAAGTGCCTACTGCGCCGGATATTTTGCCCACAGAGATATTTTTCCTGGCTTCACCAAGCCTTTGAGCATTGCGCCTCATTTCTTGAGCCCACAAGGCCATCTTCAAGCCAAAGGTAGTCGGCTCAGCATGAACCCCATGGGTCCGCCCCATCATAAGGGTATATTCGTGCTCTATAGCCTTACTCTCCAGTACGTATATAAGCTCGGCGGCATTCCCTTCCAAGATATCTGTCGCCTGGGTCAGTTGCAGGGCCAGGGCGGTATCCATAACATCCGAAGAGGTGAGGCCAAGATGTATGAAGCGCGACTCTGCTCCCAGGCTTTCAGCCACCGAGTTTAGAAACGCCGTCATGTCATGGTGGGTCACCTTCAGAAACTTGGCGATGCGATTCAAGTCATAGCTGGCTTTCCTTATTTTGACTATTTCTTTTCGAGGGATTTCGCCCAGTTCGGCCCAGGCTTCACAAACGGCTGTCTCCACCTTAAGCCACTGATCAAACTTGTTCTCCTCAGACCAGATTTTCTTCATCTGAGGTCTAGAGTATCGCTCAATCATACGTCTTATCCCTTAGCTAATCCTTGTTTATACCTGAGATAGGCCTCTTTTATCTCCTTATGCTCCGCGCCCAAAATCTGGGCAGCAAGCAAGGCGGCATTCCTTGCCCCGGCTGCCCCGATACCTACGCAGGCAACCGGCACCCCACCAGGCATCTGGCTTATGGAAAGCAAAGCATCTATGCCTTTGAGATCACTGGTGGGTAAGGGGACGCCGATTACTGGTAAGCTTGTCCAGCTAGCCAGGACACCCGGAAGGTGAGCGGCATAACCGGCAGCGGCAATGATGACTTTGAGCCCTTTCTTTTCCGCTTCCAGGCCATACTTTCTTACCTCTTCGGGCTTTCTGTGGGCTGAGATAACGAAAAGCTCATAATCAATGCCCAGTTGCTTGAGAGTGTCCAGTGCCGGCTGTATTGATCCGGTATCTGTCTTGCTGCCTATGACTACGCCGACTAGTGCCATTGCCAAACAAATCCCAAATTCGAATTTCTAAACTCTAAACAAATTCAAAATCCTAATTTCTTAAAGTTTAGGATTTAGTGCTTAGGGTTTGGATTTTATCTTATCTATCTCTCTCAAAGCAATGTCTTTGCGATAATGACAGCCTTCAAAGTAAATATTGGAGATGTTGCGGTAAACCTTTTCCCGAGCTTCAGCCATGTCCTGGCCCACACCTACTACGGTGAGCACTCGCCCGCCGTCGGTGCAAATTGTGCCATCATCTCCTAACTTAGTTCCAGCATGGAAAACCAGCACATCCTTATCCATGCCATCTAACCCCTGTATGGGAAAGCCGGTTTTGTAGCTGCCAGGATACCCACCTGAAGCCACAACTACACTAACGCAGGCTTCGGGGGTCCACTCTATTTTCGCTCGGTCAAGGCTGCCTTGAACCACTGCCATAAGTATATCTACAAGGTCAGTCTTGAGAAGAGGCAGAATAACCTGAGTCTCCGGGTCACCGAAGCGAGCATTAAATTCCAGCACCACGGGTTCTCCATCGACAATCATCAACCCCGCGTAGAGCACTCCCTTATAAGCCAGTCCTTCGTCAGCCATAGCCTTCACGGCCGGCAATAAAATATCTTTGGTTACCCTCCTTGTCATCGCAGGGGAGAAGAAACCGGGCGGGGTGTAACTTCCCATGCCCCCCGTGTTGGGACCCTGGTCGCCATCGCCAATTTTCTTATAGTCGCAGGCCGGCACCATAGGTGAGACTGTCTTGCCATCGGTAAGAGCTATGAGGCTTACCTCACGACCGCCAAGATATTCATCGATTACTACTGTATCTCCAGCAGAGCCGAAAATTTTGGCTTCCATAATGTCGCTGAGGGCTTTGTCAGCTTCTGCCAGTGACCCGGCGATAATCACACCTTTGCCGGCGGCTAATCCGTCAGCCTTGATGACGACGGGCAGATGCTGGCTCGAAAGGTATTTGCGTGCCTCAAAATAAGAGGCGAAAGTGGCACCTTTGGGGCAGGGGATACCATATTTCTCCATCAGGTTTCGGGCAAAGACCTTGCTTGATTCTATCTGGGTAGCTGCTTGGGTAGGCCCAAAAATAGGGATGCCCAACCTGTGGAAGTAGTCCACTATGCCCGAAGCTAACGGAGCCTCAGGACCGACCACGATAAGGTCAATGCCTTTCTCTTTAGCTGCCTTGCCCAACCCCTCTATGTCTGTGGGGCGCAAATTCAGATTTTCCGCGATAGCCGCTGTGCCGGCATTCCCCGGGGCAGCGAAAACTTTTCCCACCCTGGGACTCTGAACAATTTTCCAGACTAAGGTGTGCTCCCTGCCTCCACCGCCAACGACTAGTATCTTCAAATTTCACTCCCTCATGTCAGCCTTTAAGAATGGACTTAATATCTCTTTTGCCCGCTCAGCCTGCGATGCCAGCACATGAATTTGGCACGTCATGTTGTAGGTAAAAGCATACATGGCTGCTCGAAGATTCGCACTCTTCAACAGGCAGTGAATGCCATGCTCCTCAAGAATTCCTGACCACATGCTCGCCACCGATTCATTGGGGGCAGTAGCAATATATACCAGCGGCTCGTCTGTCTCTTCATCCTTCTGCTGGACAGGCAATTGCTCTACGAGAGCAACCTTGCAGTCCGGGCAGACCTTCACCCAGTCCTGAAACTCGTCCCGACACTGAGGGCAATACGGCATCTCCATCACCTATCTGGCACGAACTGCTAACTATATCTTCCTATCCCCGCTGCCCACCACCAGTATCATCAAGATTCACTCTTGCGTGTCAGTCTGAAGGGTGCACCTATCCTGAATCCTCCGCTCTCCAGCTTCTTCAACGCCCGCTTTTGGCAAGAAAGGATCGGGAATGATAGTGAAGATCAGTGCTAAGAATGGCCAACGTTGGCTTTGGAGACTACCTGTTGCTTCTTCTTCTTCTTATGCTTACCTCTATTCTTCCTTACACCCTTTAATTTCACTCTGTGTGACATCTCTATAAAATCTCCTTGAATTTGCTAGCCTGAACAGGGTCGAGACTGTGAATCAGTCTCAATAACTCTGCGACATGCTCCTTCTCTTCTTCAATAATATGTTCCAGTGTAGTCACAGCCTCTTCGTCCTCCAACGCTAATATATGTTCATGATACTGGTTAATGGCTTGTAACTCGCTCACCAGATCTTCGCGGAGCATTTCCAAATCATCTATCACCGCTAACTGTCCATCGTCAATTTCTTCGGAAGAATAACTCATCTTCTCCCTCCTTGGGAAGCTATTCCCATTCTATTGTCGCCGGCGGCTTACTGGTGACGTCATAAACTACCCTGTTGACACTGGAGATTTCATTAACTATACGGTCCGATATTCTGGCCAGAAGGTCATGGGGCAGTCGAGCCCAGTCAGCAGTCATGGCGTCCTCACTGGTTACCGCTCTGACCGCCACTAGGTAGCCATAGGTTCTGTAGTCGCCCATGACCCCAACGCTCTTGACGTCAGTAAGCACAGCAAAGCTTTGCCATAGTTTGCGATACAGCTTGGCGTTTTTGATTTCACTCATCAGAATCCAGTCGGCTGCCCGCAGTATTTCCAGCTTCTCTCTGGTCACTTCACCAATGATCCGAATGGCCAAGCCTGGTCCGGGGAAAGGCTGCCGCCAGACCCTATCTTCGGGCAACCCCAAAGCTAACCCCACCTGCCGAACCTCGTCCTTAAACAAATACCTCAGAGGTTCGATAAGAGCGAAATTCATTTTGGGTGGTAACCCTCCGACATTATGATGGCTCTTTATCTTGGCAGCAGCCTTGGTCTCCACGGAGGTACTTTCAATAACATCGGGATAAAGCGTGCCCTGGGCCAGAAAATCAATCTTACCTAGTTTAGCCGCTTCTTCCTCAAAAATTTGGATAAATTCGTTTCCCACCAGGTGTCGCTTTTGTTCCGGATCACTAACCCCTTCAAGTCGCTCCAGGAACCTGTCAGCAGCGTCTACGTACACTACATCCATTTTGAGGTGCCGCTTGAAGGTGCTGAGTACTCTCTCCGGCTCATCCCGACGCAACAAGCCGTTGTTGATAAAGATGCAGGTCAACTTATTGCCAATAGCATGGTCAATAAGGATAGCAGTCACTGCTGAATCAACGCCTCCAGAAAGAGCACAGACTACTCTTCTACCGCCGACTTCCTTCTTAATCTTGTCTACGCTCTCAGCTATGAAATTGGCTGGCGTCCAGTTGCCCTGACAGCCACATATTTGGAATACGAAATTCTGAAATATAGTTTTCCCGTTAGCTGTGTGGACCACCTCAGGATGAAACTGCAGTCCGTAAATATGGCTATCGTTACCTATGACAGCAAATGGCGAATTCTCAGTGTAAGCCAGCGTCTTGAAGCCAGGAGGCATCTCCATTACCTGGTCACCGTGGCTCATCCACACCGGGAAGGATGATGGAAGACCGGCAAAAAGAGGACAGTCTTCAGCACTTATGTGCAGGATTGTATGGCCGTATTCCCGCTTCGTTCCCTGAGTTACCTGACCACCCAAGTGATAAACAATGGCAAACGTCCCATAGCAAATGCCCATCACGGGCAGACGGCTCTCATAGATATATGGCAAAGGCATGGGAGCGCCAGAATCATAAACGCTGGCCGGGCCTCCTGACAGGATAAATCCTCGAGGGTTAAGGGAAGCTATTTTCTCCCACGGCGTGTCATAAGGCACAAGTTCACCATAGACATGGCATTCCCGCACCCGCCTGGCAATGAGCATACTATATTGAGAGCCAAAGTCGAGCACTACTATAGTCTCACGCTCGCTTGGGGGGAGCTTAGGCTCAGCTACTGGTTGCTCGCCTCGCAGCTCCTTAGCCAGGCCCAGATAAGTGGAGACTTCGATATCATCGCTGGCGGCAATTCTGTGACTTTCTAGCTTCTTTTTCACTGCAGGTCTACGGTGGTGGATGCATTTAGCTTACCATTATCCCGAACTATTATCAACCGAGGCTGGCTTAGCCTTTCTCACGTCTGACAAAGCTCACCACTTGTGATTAAAGCCTTCCTGAACCCTCGAGTGCGCGAAGAAAAGAACTTCGGACCTAGGCAAGCAGCATGCTATACTAAGGCTGAGTATGGCTATTTTGCAGCAACAGATTGAAAAAGGGGTTAGAATCCTCAAAAAGGGTGGAGTCATTGCCTTTCCAACCGATACGGTGTACGGGCTAGGAGCCGACGCCTTCAATTCCATGGCCGTCGAAAGGATTTATGAGATCAAAGACCGATCTAAGTTTCACCGATTCCCCTTGCTCATCGCTGATGTAAAGCAATTGACTACGCTGGCCGAACCAATACCGGAACTTGCCTGGTTTTTGGCTATGCAGTTTTGGCCAGGCGGTGTCACTCTGGTTCTATCAAAAAAAGATTCGGTACCTGCCTACGTAGCTTCAGAATCTACCATAGCGGTACGCGTTCCTAACCATCCCGCTTGTCTGGCTCTCCTCGAACACCTGGCGAGGCCCCTGATCGGAACGAGCGCTAATATCAGTGGCCAGCCGCCCGCCTTAACTGCCGACGAAGTTCGACAACACCTGGGAGGAAAAATCGACCTGATTATTGATGGAGGGAAATGTCCCGGTGGCAAGGAATCCACAATATTGGATATTACCCGTGAACCGCCGGTAATTCTACGTCAGGGCATAATACCCTCGCATGAGATTGACAGAGCTTATAAGGAATACTTGGAGGCAAAATGAAGCGCATTGCTATAGGTTGTGACCATCGCGGCTTTGGGCTGAAGAAACTGCTTGTATCCTTCCTGCAAGACGAGGGCTATAGCTATCAAGATTTTGGCTGCCACAGCACCGAACCTGTTGATTATCCCGACATCGCCCAGAAAGTTGGGGAGGCAGTGGCCTCGGGCAATTTCGACCAGGGCATTCTAATATGCAGCACGGGCATAGGCATGTGCATAGCCGCCAACAAAATAAAGGGCGCAAGGGCGGCTCTGTGTCACAATATCTTTGCAGCACAACGAGCTCGCCAGCACAACGATGCCAATGTCTTGTGTCTCGGGGGAGAAGGCGCAGATACCAGCCTGGCTTTAGAAATCGTCAAGACTTTCTTAACCACAGATTTTGAAGGCGGTCGGCACGCACGAAGAGTGAATAAGATAAGAGCCTTAGAAGGAGATGCCTCACCGGGATAGGGTCGGCCTCTAACAGATAAAACTCGAAGAACCACCTGTTACGGCAGGTCACGCTACATACCGACTTCGAAGATCATGGGAAAGCTTAGCCGTTAACTCCAAGGCCTGATTTGCCGCTTCCAGCGACAAGACGTCCAGGCCACAAGAAGGAGTTATGAGCCCTTGTGCTATGATCTGCCTGAACTCAACACCATCTCTGGTGAAGGGAGCCATAGCCTCCTCAAGACGGTCACGAAGGCTGGGCAAAGACTCCTTGGCCAAAACCTCTTCGTCGTTCGGAACTATCCCCCACGCAATGGTGCCTCCACGCATAAGAAAGGACTTCACCTTATCGGAATGAGTGCCCAGAGAAGAGGCGTAGTTATAGGCATCAAAGCTGAGAATATCGATTGCGATGTCTAGCACGACTGCCCAGTTGGTGTTTCCACAGCAATGCAACCCCTTTATGCCTTTGATTCCCTTGAGCACTTCTTCCAGCAGAACAGGCACTTTTTCTTCGGGAATAGGAGTAAACACCGACCCCAAGGAAACCAAATACGGCTCGTCAACAAAGATAATAGGGTTGGGCGATATTTCCCTCAAGATATTCTCCTGCCACGAAGCTTTTAGCCGCAGGAACTTAGCCGCAGTTTCAGCCAAAGTATCGTCATATAAGATGCCGAGACCATCCTGGCGCACAACCGTCAAGCCCCAGGTGATAGGACCTGTCACCTGTCCCTTGACTATTCTATTACTCGCTGCTTTGGAGAGGAAAGCATGGAGCCCAGCACCGTATTCCCTGGAAATCTTGTATTCACGGGCATTATCTTGCTCACAATCAATGTAGATTTGCTCCACCTCACTCTCAAAATTAGCCGACGGCTCAATGTGAATTTTGTCCCCCTTTACAACCACCCCGGGGAAACCTTCACTGAACTGGACAACCATGTTTTCTTTGGGAGAGCGCCGGGGCAATTGCGGCCAGAATGGAATGTCAGGAAGATATTTCATAATGATCGAACAGGCCTCATCGGGATTCGTGTGAGGCATGCTGCCGATACCCGTAGGCAGACATCCAAACTCAAGCTTGGCCGACATCTTGTCTCCTATCTAAGTATTTGCCAATCAGCAACTCCAGCTCTTTCCCTTTCTTTTCCGGTATGTACTTCGCGCCAGTGACAATCGCGTATTTAAGTGCGTCGGCACAAGCACAGTCTCGTTTTTCTGGTATGGAAGGCAGTAACAAACTCAAGATTCTCTTGACAGTATCGACACCCTTCCACAGGTTGGTCAAAATCATCCCGGCAGTCACCGATTCGTAACCGGGATGCCAACAATCATAGTCGGTGACAACGGCTAACGTGGCATAGCATATTTCTGCTTCTCTGGCTAATTTAGCCTCCGGCGAAGCTGTCATCCCTACAACATCGACACCCCAAGAGCAGTAGAGCTGCGATTCAGCCCGGGTGGAGAACTGTGGACCTTCCATAACCAGGTAAGTGCCACCTTTATGCACCCTGGCTCCAGCTCTGGCGCATGCCTCAAACGACAGTTGACTCAAGACAGGACAGAAAGGTTCGGCGAGAGAAACATGCCCGACTATCCCATCCGTGAAAAAAGTGCTGGCCCGTCCTTTAGTGGCATCGATTAGCTGGTCAGGTATAACTATGTCCTGAGGGGCTATCTTCTCCTTGAGACTGCCCACAGCGCTCACAGATATAATCCTTTCCACGCCCAAAGATTTCAACGCGTAGATATTGGCTTTCGCCGGTAATTCACTCGGGCTTATTCGATGTCCTTCGCCGTGTCTGGGAAGAAAGGCCACCTTTACTCCTTCCAGACTACCCAAGATGATGGCGTCGCTGGGTTCGCCAAAGGGCGTGTTAACCTTCACCTTGTCCATCCCCATCATCCCCCCCATCTTGTACAGCCCGCTTCCCCCAATGATGCCAACTTTTGGTTCAAGCATTTGAAGTCTCCTTGCGCCGATTCTTGCGAACGATTATAACACATGAAGACGCTTCGCCTTAGCTACAACAGCCTACGGCGGTCTGAACGAAAGAGGTGCCATGTCTCATCGTCGAGATTCGAAGAAGCAACGAGTTAGCGACTCCGTGTTATGCTCCTCCGATCTAAACCCGGTGGATTGTGTGCGAGCATGGGTAGATATTTTGCTTCGTCCCTGCTATAATCCACGCTGCAAACAACCGAAGGCAACCACATATACTTGAGGCACGGTTGCCTTATCTCACAGCTTCGTATATCACGCCACAAAGAGGGAGGAAAGATGGAATTACTGAAAAGGCTGTCTGAGACCCCGGGAATCCCCGGTAGAGAGGAGGCGATGCGGGTCATCGTTCGAGAGGTATTGACTGGACATGTGGATGAGATCAGTGTCGACCGCCTGGGGAACGTCATCGCTCACAAGAAGGGTACCGGCCCGAAAGTGGCAGTAGCGGCGCACATGGACGAGATTGGATTCCTCGTGTCTCACGTGGACGAGGAAACAGGGTTTCTGCGCATCGACCCTGTAGGTGGGTTCGACCCTCGCACTCTAATTGCTCAGCGGGTGACCGTCCATGCCAGAGGTGGTGCTAAGTACGGGCTCATCGGCACTAAACCTGTCCACGTCCTCACGGAGGAAGAGCGAAAAAAGGTGCCTGAAATGAAGGACTTGTTCGTTGATATTGGTCTCTCCGGCGGGGAAGCCAAAGAGCAGGTGCGCGTGGGCGATCCCGTGACGCTTGTGCAGACATTCGCCGACTTGGGAAATCTGGTCACAGGCAAGGCACTTGA
>Ga0315554_1001374_pt1 | contig 14318 bp, 8 predicted proteins | sample SalMarSW160370MG_FD_202114 | JGI IMG/M metagenome (GOLD analysis project Ga0315554, IMG submission 202114) | Salt marsh sediment microbial communities from the Plum Island Ecosystem LTER, Massachusetts, United States - Salt Marsh Sediment SW1603-70 ... | reverse complement strand
GCTCTCCGGTAGCAACTCGGCATCAAGTGGTCCGTCGAGCAGAGTATAGCGTAGATTATCGAACAAGTCAATATCAACGGACTGAATCCGATAGAGGTAAACATCTCCGGCGAGAACTGTCTCCTGGGGGTCGGAAATAATCTGTGGTGGGTTATTAGCGACTACTGGTTGACTCTCAGGAACGGAAGCTTGAACAGGAGATTCAGAGGGGAATAGGTTAATCTGCCGCGACGAAGGTGCCCGAAAGATATCTGGATCGTCAATCTTTTGCCAGGATAGCTGTCCTACGATTAGGTCGGCAACGTAGTAACCGCTTTTCGAGAAGGGATTTTGGAGCTCAAATTGACTGTAGGGGACGCTGGTAAAAGCTAGCTGCCGGCCATTGGAGGACCAGCAGGGCTGGGCAAATAAACGATGGGTATCCTCAACGCCATTTTCGTCTATAAGGGCTACCGTGGCATGGAGGGAATCCTCGGGATTGATGCCGAAGAGTTTGCCATTCGTTTGACAGGCAATCAGCCATTTTCCGCTGGGACTGGTGGCTATCGCTGAAATCGGCTCAGATAGACTGCAAGCAGAATTAATAGAATTACCGTCAAGTTCGCCAAAATCAATTGAGTGGTGCCCATCTTTACGGCGTTCAATCCAGCGCAGTTGGTAGTTACCGGGGAGAATTGTCGGAGAAAAATTGGCGCTAATAAAAGAATCAGTAAAACTTTTGCTTTTGCCAGTTGGGATATGGTAGAGCCTCAGGTTAGCGTCCATGACTCCGGAATAAAGGACTATGTTACCATCTTGCAAGAATAGTGGCGTATTACCGAAGATCGGTAAGGAGGTTGACTGGTTAGTTTGTAAATCCAGGAGGATGATCTGGCGTGTCAGTCCTTTGGAATAGGTGATTTGATTTCTGTCGGGTGAATAGCAGGGGAACAGTAAATCGTCGGTATCCTCAGCCAGCTTTTGATATGCTCCACCTGCGGTAGGTATTGAATAGATACAATCCCAGGAATCGCCCTCCAGCCGCCCATTAAAAATGATTTCGCGACCATCCGGACCAAATCGGGGAACCACCACGTAATTGGAGGCAATGTCTTTGACTAATAGTCGAGCATTTTCAATCAGAAAAGCGGGGCTCTCGCCCGGTTTTATCTGGTTACAGTGGAAATTGATTATTACCAGAAAGATAAGCAGGAGGGTGATGGAGAGTAGTTTACGGTGATTGTGAAATCGCAATGAACATCCTTTCTGTAACGTAAAAAGTTTAATCAGTAGCGCTTTTAAAAACAATAAAAAACCTCGGGCAAATGGGGAGGGATGGTTTTTATCGAACTGGATGCTCCGGATTAAGGTTATGAAAAATTTGGGGATTAATGTATATTTGTCCTCGTGGATCGGTTAATGCGTAAATTTTTTGCAGTCTGTGGCGTTTGGATTGGTTCCCGCTATATCTATCGGGAACTGTTGTTTCCGTTCTTTTTCTCGATTGGTGCGGTTACCTTTGTGCTGTTATTGAATTTTCTGATCAAATCGGTAGATCGGCTGCTGGGTAAGGGATTGTCATTCCGGGTAATATTTGAATTTTTATACCTTAATCTGGCCTGGATCATTGCCATGTCGGTGCCTATGGCAGTGTTGGTGGCGGCTTTGATGAGCTACGGCCGCCTGGCGGAGGATAATGAAATTACAGCTATGCGCTCCAGTGGGATCAGTTTTTTAACTATTCTTGGTCCCGGAATTGTATTTGGCACAGTAGTCGCCGTACTGATGGTTTTTTTTCACAATAATATTTTGCCTGATTTCAATCATAAAGCACGTCTGCTGACCGGCGACATCTACCGCAAGCGCCCCGGCTTGAATATTGAGCCGGGATATTTTATGGAAGATATTCCGGATTACTCAATTTATGTCAAGGAGAAGTCCGGTGATCACCTGCGCAAAATCACAATTTACAGCAAAGATTCCCAGACGGTGCAGACTACTATCTATGCCGACAGCGGCTATGTTGTCGTAGATGGTAATACCGTTCTTTTTACCCTTTATAATGGTGAGATTCATGAATTGGGATTAGAAAATTTACAGGATTATCGCCGGACTGATTTTCAGAAGCACCGAATTGCTATTCCGGTAGACAACCTGATGCTTGAGCGACGTGAGTCAGCGCGCCGCGGGAATCGCGAAATGACTATTGGCATGATGCGTGAAAATGTGCAGAAGTATACTCTGGAACGTAACAAGGTCTATGTTAAAATAGACAAATTATTAAAAGCCGAGCTGGATACGGTTGGGATTCGTAATCTTGAGAAGGTCAAGCAGCTGATCAATCTTAAAAAGCAGCAGAACCTGAGGAGTATTGAGAAAGTTCAGGCTGAGGCTAAAAATCGCCGCCTGAATTCTTTGCAGTCGCGACTCACCGGTGAGTTCAATCTGGCGTTCAGCTATCAGAGACAGGTCAATATATATTCAGTCGAAATTCACAAGAAAATTTCAATCCCCTTTGCCTGTATTGTGTTTATGCTGATTGGTGCTCCATTGGGAGTTATGACCCGGCGGGGTGGGATTGCCATGGCGGCGGTCTTGAGCATTTTGTTTTTTCTGATCTATTATGTTTTTCTGATTGGGGGTGAAGAATTGGCTGACATGGTAATCATCCCTCCCTTTTGGGCAATGTGGACACCTAATATATTGTTGTTGGCAGTAGGAATATTCTTGATTTATTACACAACCTGGGAGCAGAAGATAATTGATTTTGCGAGACTAACACAACTGTTCCGGAAGATATTCAAATTTAGATCGAAGATTACCAAATAACTGTTAGGAATAAGTAATGATTGCACCCGATTTCATTGAGCGTAAGAAGCGTGGCTTAGAACATTCGGCGGAAGGGATCCGCGAGTTTGTTGAGGGATATGTGAGTGGTACGATTCCCGATTATCAGATGGCGGCTTGGCTGATGGCGGTGAATTTTCAGGGAATGACCAACCGCGAAACTATTGCCCTGGTCGAAGTGATGTTACATTCTGGTGAAACAATCGATTTGTCACCTATTAAGACTTTCAAAGTAGATAAGCACAGCACCGGTGGCGTTGGCGATAAGGTTTCATTAATTCTGGCACCTTTAGCCAATGCGGTTGGCTGTGTGGTGCCAATGCTCTCAGGGCGTAGCCTAGGCCATACCGGGGGAACCCTGGATAAACTCGAAAGTATTCCCGGTTTTAACGTCATGATACCCAAAAAGGAATTCATTCATTTGGTAAAAAAATATGGCTTGGCGATGGGCGGTGCAACTCAGGAAATGGTACCTGCGGATCGCAAGATGTATGCTCTCCGCGATGTGACTTCGACCGTCAGGTCTATTCCACTGATCTGTGGCAGCATCTTGAGTAAGAAAATTGCCGAGGGGATAAATGGTCTGGTACTTGATGTTAAAACCGGAAACGGTGCAGTTCTGCCAAAGTATGATCAATGTTTGCTATTGGCAAAACAGTTAATTAATGTCGGCCAGCATTTCGGACTGAAAGTCAAAGCCCTATTAACCAACATGGACCAACCTTTGGGCCAGGCTGTCGGTAATTGGCTGGAGGTGTGGGAGTCAATTGAAGTGCTTAAAGGTGGTGGACCAGCTGATCTGGTGGAATTGACGTTGCATCTGACTGCTTGGATGGTGGTACTATCGGGAATTGAAAAAACCTTAGACCAAGCAAAGACCAGGTCGGAAAAGGCGATCACTTCCGGACTGGCATGGGAAAAATTTATCATGATGGTTGCTAATCAGGGCGGCGATGTCAAATCGGTTGAAAATCCTCAAAAATATCCCAAAGCTGAACACATAGCTCCGGTTATAGCGGCACAGAGTGGTTATATCAAGAGCATTGATACTTATGCAATTGGGATGATTGCCTTGGAGCTTGGAGCCGGGCGACGCAGTCTTGAGGATATGATCAGGCCCGAAGTTGGATTGCATTTTGAAAAAAAGATTGGGGATTTCGTTGAGTTAAATGAACCTTTGCTAATGATTCACGCTCCGGATAAAAAAGCCTGGCAAATGGCCGAAAGACGGGTCAGGCAGGCATTTACATTCAGTGAAGATAAGGTAATCCCACCACCGTTGGTTTACGAAACTTTTTAACTATTATTTAATAAGATTTAACCGCTTTTGCATTTTAATTCCCGCAGGGCATCGGTGGTGATCCAGTGCGCGCTCTTCGATTCCTGGCGGAGAATTTCCTCAGCCGATAGAATCGTCTTTTGGTTTAAATGTGAATTCCTTTTGCCGATTTGGCGCAGCGCCCAGTTGACCGCCTTTTTGACTAAATTACGGTTATCATAAGCTTCATTTTTGATAAAAGGCAAAAATGCCTCGAAGCGATTGTCGGGAGCTTTTTTATCACCTATAGCCAGGCATGCCATCAGGATAAAAGCCGCCCGCTTTTTGCCCTCATTGGCAGGGGAACTCCATTCAATTGCTTTTTTCCATGCCAGGAAATGTTTCTTGAATAGATTCGCACAGCATTGATCACAGATTTCCCAGTAGGTAAAATCCTTGGCCCAGGCTTCCATTTGTGATTCGGTTAGCAATTTTGGATCGTCAATCATGGAGGCGAGTATGCGGGTTTCGCGTGAGTTAATTTGCCATAATTCGGCAGCAAGCTCATGGTCGTTGCGATAGTTCTTTGCAATTTTACGCAAATTGGGAATCGAGACTCCCAGGGTGTGTTCCGGAGTGATTCCAAATCGGGTCATGAAACTGATGGCACTTGGATTAGCTAACCGGTTTAATTCTAAAAGAATCTGTTTGACTTTGATCTTACTCATTGGCTTTTTGAAAAACTTCTGTTACTAATTTCCCTTTGTCTTCTTGCTTTTAGTGGTTACTAAATTCTTCAATTTTTAGGGCAATCCAAAGTTTTCATATTTAGTTTAGTTAAGGTAACATGCCGGCTTTTAGAAAATTATCTATTCAATCCGGTGGCTATAATATTGAGTTCTTGAGTTAGATGCAAGCGGAAAGCACTCTTTTCTTAGAAGACTTTACCGATGTTGGAAGATTTTTAAGTTGGGGAAATTGAATAACTAATGAGAGTTGTCAATAATCATTTTCAAAACTACTTGGCTCTCATCTTAGACTTAATTAGTTACTGCTTGATTTCATTGATGTAGACGTTAGTCATTTTTAGGTCGGTAACATGATTGATGACATTTTTATTTTTGGCGCCTTTAAATTGACAATCTTTGAGGTTGATATTAGTAATTGGCGAGCGCTCATAACCTTCAAGAAACAAGGCATACATACTACTTTGGCTAGTCAGATTCTCGATAAAAATGTTGCGTACTGTCGGAGTGTGCTGACCGACATCGCCCTCACCGTAATAGAAGTAGATTCGAATCACTGCATCACTAACATTACCAATGGTGACATTCCGCAGATAGATATTTTCAATGATCCCGCCGCGTAGTGAGTTGGTCTTAATGCGCAGCGCCCGCTCTAGATTGGGACTGTCCATGGTACAGTTCTGAGCAAAGATATTGCGGCAATTTCCCGATGTTTCACTCCCGATGACGACGCCGCCATGCCCATCCCGCATGATGCAGTCCTGAATGATGATATTTTCACTGGCTGTATTGATCCTTCGGCCATCGCCGTTGCGCCCCGATTTGATCGCAATACAGTCGTCGCCGGTATCGAAGTAACAGCCCTGGATCAGCACATTTTTGCTGCTTTCCGGATTGCAGCCGTCATTATTGGGTCCGTGACTAACGACCCTAACCTTGTTGACGGTTACATTTTCACATAGTACTGGATTGATTACCCACATTGGGGAACGTTCAATTGTAATTCCCTCAATCAGAATATTTTGACACTCATAGAATTGGATAAAGTTGGTTCTCAGAAAATGGTATTGGCCAAAAACTCTTTCTTTCACGGGCATGTTTTCTTCGCCCATCTGAAATAGCATATCACGATCCGGTTGATAATCCAGATCGGTCTGCTGCGGTCTGCGCTCAACCATCTCAGCCCAGTGCCACCAGTGACTGCTGTCTGCTTGTCCGTCTAATTTACCAGATCCGGTGATCGCCAGATTTTGTTGCTGATAGGCATAGATAAGAGGCGAAAAGTTCAGACATTCGACCCCTTCATAGCGAGTATGTACTACAGGTAGATATTTGTCAGTGTCGGTACTGAATAGTAGTCTGGCATTTTCTGCTAAGTGTAGATTCACATTATTTTTCAAGTGAATCGTGCCGGTCAGAAAATTACCCTCGGGAATAATGACCCGTCCGCCGCCAGCAGCATGACAAGCTTCGATTGCCAGTTTAAATGCTTCGGTGCAATCGAACTTGCCGTCACCAATAGCACCGTAATCGGTTATTATAAAGTCATGGGCCGGGAATTCGGGTGGTTTAATCTGGCTGAGTATCTGCGGCACCTGCTCCCAGCCTTTAACGACGGATTTGGGATTAAAACACCAAAGGGAAGTAGGAAGTATTAAGACAAGTAAAGATATCAGATAGAGAACATTTAATCGGAGGCTTTTTTTCATGTATTCAATTACTTTCCAGAATCAGATCAATTTTTCTTATCGCTTTTATTCAATTCGAATTCGATACTGGCAAGGATAAACGAACCAACGGATTTTGGGTCGTTATCTACGACTTTTTCGCTTATATAATATTCGTAGGATCCGTCCCGATATGGATCGCCGCCGAGACCGGCTACGGAGCATCCCTGGTGAATCGTGACCAAACCACTAGAATCAACTGTGATAAAATTTTTGAGAATCCCATTGTAACCTCGGTGAGCTGCAGTGGCATAATTGTTATCGAGATAACCAAGCCGGGTTCCTTTGGCCAGTGCATATACAAACATACAAGATGCGGACGACTCCCGATAATTTCCCTCTTTGCCACCTTGATCAACAATCTGGTACCACAGTCCTGTCTCTTGATCCTGATAGCGCACAACCGCCTCGGCTAAACGGGATAAGATAGCGATGATTTCCGGGCGTTGCGGGTGATCGCTTGGGAAAAAATCCAAAACATCAACGAGTGCCATGGCATACCAGCCCATGGCTCTACCCCAAAAATTAGGGGATGTACCAGTGACCGGATCAGCCCAGCGCTGCTGGCGACTCTCGTCCCAGCCGTGATACAGCAACCCGGTTGTTTTATCCCGGGCGTGCTTTTCCATCAGGATAATCTGTCGCGCTACGTCATTAAAGAGTTCCGGCTCATCATAAGTTCGGGCATATTGAGCTAAAATTGGTGCTGCCATATAAATCCCGTCGAGCCACATCTGGTGAGGATATTTCAACTTATGCCAGAATCCACCCTCTTTTGTCCGCGGATGGGTTTTCATTTGACTACGCAATAATTGAATTGCCTTAGCATAGCGCTCATCCTGGGTGACCTGGAACAGCAGGAAAAGGGGCTTACCGGGATTGATCCGGTCAATATTATATTCGTCTAATTGGTATTGTAAAACGACGCCATTTTGGTCAATAAAATGGTCGTAATAAGCCTGGACGTATTGAAAATAGCGGTCATTGCCAGTCAGCCGCCAGACTTCCAGGATTGCCTTTAAAACGAGTCCATAGGTGTATTCCCACTGAGGTTGTCTGCTAACCTCCATATTCCACGGCTCGGGACTGCGCTTGATGACTGACTCCGCCATTTTAACCGACCAGCGCTCGGAATCAGCTGATAGTATTGGGGATTTAGAATTGGGTTTATCACAGGATAGTAGACCTGCAAGCAAAATAAACCCCAGTATCTCTAAAACTTCAAATCGAAGTCTCAATTTTTACTCCGAATTTAGTAATTAGAAATTATGGGAGGGTTTCGATAAACCCTCCCATATTCTTTAACAGGAGGTATGAGAGAATTCGAAAGAGCAAGTTTACTTCAATAAGAGCATTTTGCGAATACTCTGCTGATGTCCGGATTTGAGAGCATAGAAATAGACTCCGTTTGCTAAATTGGATGCGTCGAAAGTGATGTTGTGGGGACCGGCTTTCAGATTTTCGGCTACTGGTGTTGCTACAACCTGGCCTAATACATTGTAAATCGTCAAGGTGGTGTAAGCTGATTTTTCGATTGAGAAAGCGATTGCAGTCGTCGGATTGAACGGATTGGGATAATTCTGATTGAGAGCAAATTTAAACGGAGTAGCTACATCTCCAATAGCATCAATAGGTTCTGTACCATCGTAAGGTAATGAATTGGTGACACCAGTCATGTTGTTCGAGGGGATGAACTGAAGCTTGTTGTCTGCCAGGAATTTCACCGTTCCACAATATTTCGGTGTATTCCATACCGCATCCTTCAAGACCGCCGCCCACTGAACCGTTCCATCCCGGGCGCCAGTCGTATTATCGTTGTCGTGATTCTGTACCGCAAAGCCAAATACATTCCCAACACCAACATCTACAGTTTCGGAGCCGCTCACAACATCACTCCAGGGAATAGCTACCTCGATGACATAGCCGTCAGTAGTTGTTTTCCGGGCTGAATAGGGCATTGTGGTATGACCATTTTTACCACCGGTGGTATCTAATGCGGTCATCTGTAAAGCCACAATCGAGTTAGTGACACTATCTGTCGGTTGGGGATCAAATTTAAATTCAACGCAATCGTTTTTATACGTAGCGTCGCTTGCTGACATGGAGACCATGTCATCTGTGACTTCTTCGTAGAAATATAGCCAGTTTTGATCCCAGGCAAACCACATCTTCGCCGACAGGTCGGCATCATTATCCGGGACACCGTTGTCATTCCCGGTAAAAGAACGCAGCTGCAGATAACCATCGTCCGGACCGGTCAGGGCAGCGTAGAAATCATCCTTACTGGCGTCAATGACGAAAGTTGGAGCGGTGGAACCTTCTTCCCAGGCAGCTTTCAACTCAGGAAACCAGTTGAGGTCGCCGACGGGGAAGGTGCCTTCGGCGCCATAATAAGCATCGGCAGTCATTGGATAGCTGCAATCCAGCGTGTCGCGATAATACTCGATCATTCGCCGATCATAATCGTGCTTGGTCCAGTCAAAGTTTTTGGTGGATTTCGTTTTTCCAGCACCGCCAGCGAGCGTATCGGCTTCATACCAGCGTATCATATTCGTCATTAATCTCGGTGTATTACCAAGATGCACCTCGTCTTTAGTGAAGGCATTGGCTGAATCAGCACCTAATTTGCTGCAGATATGATGGGACAGCGGTGAACCAGGTGGAAAATTAAAATCATCCAGAAATGCCTGGCCTGAATCACCGATTGCATAATAATTATGGGCAACAGTCCAGGCTGTTTGGTCATTTGGGGTTGAGAAAATCCAGGTAATCCGATTGTTACCGTTTGGATAAATCTCGCCGGTGTTTGCCCATTCAGCAGCACGGCTAGCATCTGTCGAATCTTCACCCAGTGCAAAGGCATCCACAAACAAATTGTTGGTGATGATGATTTTTGGACCGACATTGCCGAGCGAGAAAAGTCCATGATAACCCATTCCATTAACAAAAGTATTATGATCAACCAAAGCATAATTGATTTTGCCCTTGGTAGGATCAGTGGAATAGTGCCGAAGTGGCCGATCCTGATAATTAACAAACGTATTATTGACCAGGATTAACGTATCACAGACAACATCCCGCAGATCCAGAGCCTTTCCGGCACCAAGATTCGAGGTGGATAAGGAACCCATATTCGCAAAAATCGAGTTGGTTACTTCTACTTTAACCGTACTTTGATCAGTTCGAACATGATTGCCGTTACAATTGGTCAACATAACTCCATCAAGGATAATCGAAGAACCTGCTGCTTGAGTCCTGATCAAACAACCTTGCGTAGTATTAACTCGCTCTGGCTCCCATTCATAAAAACCGGCAAGGTAGATATCCTTCATTTCAAGATTGGCACTATTTACTACTATAAACTGTCCCGGCGGTTTGGTCGGTGTACTTCCGGTTCCCGTTTCCATAAGATAAATGATTGGTTTGCTACCAGTGCCGGCGGCTGCTCTCATACGCAGTGTCTTACCGGCAGGAACAGTAAAAATGGCATTTGCCATATAGACCGAATCCCGCTTGAGCTCATAAACCGTGGTGTCTGATAAACCACCCGCAGCTGCGGTATCCGCTACAATCTGAGCATTTACCATGCCAGCTGCTGGCAGCAGTGTCACCACTCTACCCTGACCATATAAGGATATGGTGCAGATGAAAGCAATGATAATCACAATTCCCAAAATTCTACGATTCATACAAATTCTCCTTTCAAGTTAAAATGAAAAAGTTCCCTTAATTCTCTAAGCAAGATGTGTTTTGGTATCACCTCCTTTTCGTTAATACTTTTTTTGTTGGATTTTGCTCATTTAGCCACATGTTTTTAGTTCAAATCGTCTGATTAATTACAGTTTCACGGTCAGACCAAAGTCAGCCGTTGTACCATACATTTCGCTGTTACTGAATAGTGTCCTGTGGTACTCTCGATTATAGATCGAATTGCCCTCTTCGATATTTGTCAGGTTGCTGATATTGAGAAATACTGCGATGTTCTCGGTAATTCCCTGTTTAAGGGTTAGGTCAATCCGGGTGAAGGGAATATTAATCTGATCACTCCAACCTAAGGCAGAATAGGAAACGTTGTACTCGCCCTGATAGAAGATTGAAATTCTGCCGGAAAACTTGCCTATATCATAACCGAGGGCAATATTGCCAAAGAATTCCGGCATGCCTTCCAGTTTTTGTCTTCTTTCAATCAGCACGTTGTAATATTTCCAAGTTCCCTTAATTGGTCCGGGTGGATCATACCAAAGTGAATCTGTTCGGGAGGCATAAATGAAGGTTTCCGAGCGGACAAAGGAAACATTGTAGGATAACACAATATTTTTCAATAAACCGGGCAGGAAATTGAAATTTAATTGATGCTCGAATTCCAATCCCCAGACCTTTGTGGGTTTGGGTGAGTTATAGGGCAGAGTCAGGTTATAAGGTGTAGCCTTCATCTGGCTGGGCCATTTGATTCCGAAATGTTGCATAATTGTATCTTGATATACTCCATTGGTATCTAACACCGCTGTTGTGTTGAAATTATTGAGCATGTGGAACATGTCTTTGATTTCTTTGTAATAGGCCGAAATAGATATTAGCCCGATGTCATTGCTAAAGAAAGATGTATTGACCTCGTAGTTCCAGGCTTGAGCCGTCTTTAATCTGGAGTTGCCCACATAGACCTGATGTTGAGTCCCCACTTCAGCCGGACGACCAGCGATATATCTTTCTAATCGCATATTAAAATCAGGTCTGGCCAGGGCTTTATAGGCGGCGAATCTGAGCTTCATAAAATTTAATGGGCTGATTGCCAGATTTAAATTGGGCAGCCAAACGGTTTGAGAAATAGAAGAGGTTGTGTCAGCGATTGAGGAAGCATCAACGGGAAAGCCGGCTACCGGCATGGGCATGTAACAGGCAGTATAGTCGTTATCTTCTTTCTCGACCCGCAATCCGGCAATCAGGGTTACTGCCCGTCCAATATTCAGAGTATTCATCAGGTAACCAGCGCTGACTCTTTCGGTAATATTATAATCATCATATCTGATCAGGGGATTTGGCCAAACTTCATAGATATTTCCAGTAGCATCAATTCCATAGCGGTTCAGATACCACCACTGGCGCATTCGCTTTCGATCAACGAGGGGATTTAATGAGTACGAACCGTAGACTTCTCGAGTAGTGGAGTCACCATAGAATTGATTTATTGGAATGAATAGAGCTCCGGTTGCGCCCCAATCTTCAAAATAGGTTCCGGTAAAATCTTTCTCTCTGAATATTCCATCTGGTAGTAATTCATAAGGTTGCCATTTACCAAGATAGTATGGTGTAAAATCTTCTGTGCGGGTATTGGAGCGGTTTTTGATTTTGTATTTGCCCCCAAATTTTAGCTGCCCGGAAACCTGTGGAAGCAATATGTACTGCCTGGCAATATCCAAATGGGCCGTCCGTTCCTTATCGTAATTATGTTGAGTACGGTAATAGACCCAATATAGATTTGCAGCAGAAAGGTCGTTTGTGGCATAAGAAATTAATTGTCGGGGGTTGGATTGAAGTTTCGGCGTAGCTGCCATTCCGTCGGGTTCCACAAAAATTGTCTCATAGTCAAATGGATAGTAAGATTCTGATTCGCTGTATGATAATCCCCAATTCAGATTGAAGCCTAACAAATTATTATCACCATGGATTGAGCTATTATAAGTCTCTATCTCCTGTTCTCGATCACGGTAATTGTATCTTGGGTTGCCGGAGTAGTCACCGCCTCCATTGGAGGGGTAATCCCTCGAGTACCAGAAGAAGTCTCTTTTGGTTCGTCCGTAAACATTATTGATCCGAATTGTGCCGTTATCCGGAGTGTTGACATCCATTAATAAACTCAGCCCGTCTCTTTTTCTGATTTCATCGGTAAATTGAAGGATGAAATTGTCAATGAAATACCCGGCTTCAGATTGAGTCGGATTTTGGTTATACTCAAGGTTAATTCTTTCATTGCTGCGGATGCGATTCTCGAGATTACCAGTCAATTGGACGCCTAAAATATTTTTAAAAAACCTACTACTGTATTGAAAAGAGGCATCATACTGCTTGGCGGATCGCATCAAATCGTTATAAATGCCTTTGAGATCCACTCTTATTTTACTCACTGTCGGTGCTTTCTTGGTGACCAGGTTGATGGTTCCAGCCAAGGCATCGCCATCTTTATCAGGAGTTATTGCCTTATATAATTCAATCCCGGCCAGCGAACTTTGTGAGAGGGTGCTTAAATCAACCCCTCTACCGGTTGCATCAGTTGGTGGAATTTTTACCCCATCAATGGTGATGTTGGTGAATTTGTCCTCGAGACCGCGTAAGATGACCTTATTGGCCTCACCGCCGGATCTTAATATGGAAACACCCGGCAAACGGCCAATAGCCTCTGCCGCATTGGCATCTGGCAGTTCTTTAATTTTCTCTTCCGAGACGACATTGACGATAGTGTTGGAGGTAATCTGCTGATTGATTGCCGCCGCCTGGCCAACAAACTGTCCTCTTACAATAACGGCTTCACCCAGGATGACATCCGGGTGGAGTTCGATGTTGATTTCGAGCTGCTCATCCTCCCTAACGGCAATATCCAGGCTTTTTGAAAGATAACCGATGTAAGAAACTTTGAGAGTGTAACTGTCGGCAGGTATTTGAACGATGCGGTAAACACCATTAAGGTCGGTTGCCTGACCTAAAGCAGTTCCCATCAAATACACATTGGCGCCAACCAGTGGTTTTGTCGTTAACGAATCTGATATGACGCCCTGAATTATCCCCTGGGCAGAAAGTGATGACAACATACCTGCGATCAACACTACTAACAAGACGAAATAGACGTTCGCCTTGTATTTTAATACCATTTGAAATCCCACTCACAACCTCACTTTTAAAAATGGTAAATTTCTATCGCTTCGTACTATTCTGCTCGCTGATCTTTTGTTTTAAATCAAATAAAAGGCTGTTATCAATAAAAGAAAAGTGAAAAACGGTGAATGACATTTCTTAACATGCGGCTAACAATTATTGACATTTGTATTTGTTGTGAAGATGAGTATTTCATTATTTCTATTGCTTTTCAGCGAAAAAATGTAAAATTTTAACCACCAATGTTACATGAAAGTGTCCAGAAGAAACTACTCGAAAAAATCAGCAATAGCAGCGAATTTGTCGCTTCAAAGATTTATGCTTCCTATTTAATCTATCTGGTCGAGGCAACTAACCAGGGTCGGCCACTTAAAGAAATCACGATCGCGATTGAATTTTTCGGCAAGGATAGTACTTTCAATCCGGCCGAAGATACGATTGTGCGGGCTCATACCTATACGCTGCGTAAGAAACTCGAGAATTATTATTTGAATGAGGGCAAAGATGACGAATACCAATTAAAGATTCCCAAAGGGCATTACGAAGCCAAATTTGTCCAGGTGACCAGTGAATTATATCATTCCAAGAAATTCCTCCGGTGGCTTAAAAAGAGATACTATCTGGTCATAATTGGCTTGCTCGTCTGTCTTGCGGCGTTTTTATGGTTCGAGAACCAGGCTAATTTGCACCAACTGCATAAATATCAGTTTGTCGAAAAGAATGATCCGATTTGGAAAGATTATCTGCAATCGCAGCTGCCTATCTTGATTGTGGTAGGCGATCATTTTTTCTTTGATGAGTATAATCCGAAATATAAGCAGGTAGTCAGTATTAGGGATGGCAGAATCAACTCAGTTGAGGATCTGGAAGCGCTTAAAACCCGCTATCCAGATG
>Ga0315554_1001373_pt1 | contig 14321 bp, 14 predicted proteins | sample SalMarSW160370MG_FD_202114 | JGI IMG/M metagenome (GOLD analysis project Ga0315554, IMG submission 202114) | Salt marsh sediment microbial communities from the Plum Island Ecosystem LTER, Massachusetts, United States - Salt Marsh Sediment SW1603-70 ... | reverse complement strand
TGCCCGGCGGTGAACGGCTCGCCGGTGATCGTCGTCTCTCCCTCCCGGAGCAGGTTCATCCGACGAAACTCGACCGGGTCGATCCCGAGCTTCCGGGCCATCATGTCGACGGCCCGCTCGATCCCCCACAGGACCTCGAGGTGCCCGAACCCGCGATAAGCGGTGCCGAAGATCTTGTTCGTATAGACGACGTAGGAGTCGATCCAACAGTTCGAAATCGCGTACGGTCCGCCGCCGGAGTAGGCCGCCGCGCGGCCGACGTTGACCCCGTAGTCGGCGTACGCGCCGGCGTCCCAGATGTAGGTCGCCTTGAGGGCGACGATCCTCCCGTTGCGTTCGACGCCGATCTCGATCGTGGAGTGGAGGCCCTGCCGCGACGGGAGGGTGTTGAACTCCTCCTCGCGCGTGGCGACGACCTTGACCGGTCGCCCTCCGGCCGCCTTCGAGAGGACGTAGGCGAGCGGCTCGAGGTGGAGACCGGCCTTCCCGCCGAAGCCCCCGCCGACGTACGGGACGTGGACGCGGAGGTTCGCGTGCGGCAGGTGGAAGCAGACGCTCATCAGGTGGCGGACGGTGTACGGCGATTGGCTCGACGTCCAGATGTCAGCGCGGTCGCCCGGCAGGCCCTGGACGATCGCCGCATGGGTCTCCATCGGGACGTGCTGGACCGGCGGGTTGTAGAACTCGGCGGTCAACGTGACGTCGGCCGAGGCGAACGCCGCGTCGAAGTCGCCCTTCCGCACCTTCTGGTGATGGGCCACGTTGGAGTGCGGCCGGGGAAAGAAGACGCCCTTCATGTGCTCGTAGGTGTGCAGGTCCGGATGGACGAGCGGCGCGTTCTCCTCCAGCGCGTCGCGCGGGTCGAGGACGGGATCGATGGGCTCGTATTCGACGGCCACGAGGCGGCAGGCCTCGCGGGCGGTGTCGAGCGCCTCCGCCGCCACGGCGACGACCGGTTCGCCCTGATAGCGGACGACGCCGCGGGCGAGGATGTACTTGTCCCGCATGTACAGTCCGAGCCGGTAGGGGAGCCCGTCGCCGGTGAGGATCGCGCGTACGCCGGGGAGGGCCGCGGCGGCCGACGTGTCGATCCGGACGATCTTCGCCGAGGCATGCGGAGAGGTCACCAGGGCGGTGTGGAGCATACCGGGGACGGCGAGGTCGTGAGTGTACCGCGCCACTCCAGTCACCTTGTCGACCGCGTCGTCACGGGCGACCGGTTTGCCGACGTAGCGGAGCTCACGCGCCATGGCCTTCACCCCCGTCGAGGCGGGCAGCCGTCCGAACTTCGTCCACGAGAAACCGACCGCTCGCGTCGGTTTCTCGGCCCCTCCGTTCGGCTGCCAGCCGAACAGAGGCGAGGATCGCCTCGTAGCCGGTGCAGCGGCAGAGGTTCCCTGCAATCGCTTCGACGATCTCGTCGTCCGACGGGTTCGGCGCCCGTTCGAGGAGCGCCCGGGCCGACATGATCATCCCCGGGGTGCAGAAGCCGCACTGGACGGCCCCGGCGTCGATGAACGCCTTCTGGAGCGCGGAGAGCTCGCCGTCGCGCGCCTCGCCCTCGATCGTGCGGACTTCACACCCGTCCGCCTCGACGGCGAGGACGAGACAGGCGGTGACCGGCCTTCCGTCGAGGAGGACCGTGCACGCGCCGCACTCGCCGATCCCACAACCCTCCTTCGTCCCCGTCAGGTGGAGCGTCTCGCGGAGAAGCTCAAGGAGGGTCATCGAGGCCGGAACGCTCGCCCGCTCTCGGCGCCCGTTCACGGTCAGTGCGATCTCGTGCGTCATGATCCGCCTCCCCCTTTGAGGAGCCGGGCGAGGAGCCGCCGGAGGAGGACGGGCAGGACGGCGCGGCGATAGGCGGCCGACGCGCGGACGTCGTCGATCGGCGACACGGCCGCCCCAGCGAGCTCCACGACGCGATCGGCGATGGACTCGAGCGAACCGCTGCTCGCGTCGATCGGTTCAAGAAGCATCGGCGTCGGCGCGCAGCTCCCGATCGCGACCTTCAGCGTTTTGGTCCCCGGCGCGTACGATCCGGCGACGTTGACGACGGCCAGATCGTGTCCCCGGACCCGTTGCTGCTTCAGGAAAGCGGTTCGAATACCGCCTTCCGGCGCGGGGATCCGGACGTCGGTCACGACCTCGTCCGGCCCGAGGGATGTCCGCTTGACCCCGACGAACAGCTCGGAGATCGGGATCGTCCGTCGTCGGTCCGGCCCCGTGACGGAGAGCTCCGCACCGTGCACAAGGAGAGCCGGAGCCGAGTCAGCGGCCGGGGACGCGTTGCACAGGTTGCCGGCGAGCGTCGCCCGGTTCCGGATCTGATACGTGCCGACGGAGAGGGCCGCATCGGCGAGGGCGGGGAGCGACGCGCGGATCGCCGAGTGCTCCGCGAGCCTGTTCAGCGGGATCGAAGCCCCGACGATCAGTTCGGGCCCGTCGACGTCGAGCCGGCTGAGCTCGTCGATCGCCTTGATGTCGACCAGCAGTCCAGGGGATCGAAGCCCGTTTCGGATCTCGACCAACAGGTCCGTTCCGCCTGCGAGGATCGAGGTGCCGTCGCTCTCGGTGAGGAGGCGGCAGGCCTCCTTGACCGAACGGGCACGGACGTATTCGAACGCTCCGAGCACAACGGCTCCTTTCCGATCGCTCCTCGCAGCGACCGGCCGGGACGGCCACTGAAAGGCAAAAAGACGGGCTGCATCAGCCTCGTCGCGTTCTCATGATAGACGACGGGCCGGGATTTGCCAAGTCATCTGACAGGTTGCCCCGATCCGGCTTGGGTATGATCGGAGCTCACGGACGGAGGGACATGGACAAGAGGGGGGACGCGCTCGATCGTGGCATCGGTGCGCTGTCCGACGTACGAGGCGCGAGACGTAGCCGGCCGTCGATCGAGGGCTCGAACCGGCGCTCGTCCCGCCGATCGTCCGGCCGGAGGTGCAAGAAGTGCGGGACGTGCTTCGGGGTCTGTCCGGTCTCGCCGGAGGCGGTCCGGTTCGAGGACGGGGACCGGTCGCGGCCGCCTGCGCATCACGACGACCGCTGCATCCGCTGCTACTAAGGCCCGGAGATGTGCCCCGAGGGCACGATCGAGCTGTACGTGCCGGCCCCCTGGCGGATCATCCACCGGGGCCGGCCCTCGACAGATCCGCTCCTTGACTCGCGGGAAGACTCGATCCACCATTCACCCGGTGAACGGACCATGGCGCACGACCCTCACCATCACGAGCACTCGGCCGGGAGCCGAATCGGTTTCGCCTTCTGGTTGAACCTGGTCTTCGCGCTCCTCGAAGTCGGCGGAGGGATCTGGACGAACAGCGTGGCCGTCCTCTCCGACGCGTTCCACGACTTCGGGGACAGCGTCGCGTTGGGCCTGACCTGGCACTTCGCGCGGGTATCGGAACGGAAGGGGGACGAGACGTTCACCTTCGGCTACCGGAGGTTCTCCCTCCTCGGCGCGCTGATCATGTCGTTCGTCCTCTTCGCCGGAGGATTCGTGGTCCTGTCCCAGGCGATTGGGAGACTGCTATCGCCCGAGGTGTCGAACGCGAGGGGGATGATCTACCTCGCGGTCGCCGGGGTCGCGGCCAACGGGCTCGCTGCGCTGCGGACGCACAGCGGCCGGAGCCTGAGCGAGCGCGTGGTGACGTGGCACTTCGTCGAGGACGTCCTCGGCTGGCTCTCCGTGCTCGTCGCGGGTGTCGTCATTTCGTTCACCGAGATCCGGGCCCTCGATCCGGCACTGTCGATCCTGATCACGTTGTACGTCCTCTGGAACGTCGGACGCCGGCTGAGGGAGACGCTTGTCATCCTCCTGCAGGGGACGCCGCAGGACGTGTCGGTCGCCCAGGTCGAAAACGTCATCCGGGCGGCGCCGGGCGTCTGTGATGTGCATCACACCCACATCTGGACGCAGAACGGCGAGCGCCACGTCTTGACGACCCACGTCGTCGCCGAGGAGGGGACGAGCCTCGGAGAGACGGACGATCTCAGGCGTCGAATCCGGGAGACGCTCCGGCCCTTCGGGATTCTTCACGCGACGATCGAGGTCGAACACGAACCCGGCTGCGGGTGCTCCGAGGACGACGGCGACTGCCACTCCACCCACGGGAGCGCCGGGATCTCGGGACGAAACCTATCGCCGCGCCGAGTGTAAGCTCGTCAAGGAGGTGTACATCATGTGCGTGACTGCGTGGTTGCTCCTGTCGTTCTTCTGGGCGTTTTGGGTGTTCGCGTTCGGCGGCTGGTGGTGCGGCGGAATCTGTTAAGCCGAGCGAGTGACGGCGCTTCCTTCCGGTGGGCGCTCCGTTCGCGAAGGTGAGAAGGTCCTTTCTCAGGGATGCGGGGTTCAACAGGGGCCTCGCGCTTCATGTTTTGCAATCGCCACACGAACCCCAACGAAACCTCACGCCTTGACGGCGCCGAAAGCGATCCTATGCTGAGGGGAGTACGGTAAGATCGTGAGGACTGACATGCAACAGGAACTGCAGATCGAAGGGATGCACTGCGCTTCGTGCGCCCAGGCCGTCGAGCGGGCGCTCGCGCGGGTCGAAGGGGTCCGTTCGGTCGCGGTGAACCTCGCGACCGAACGGGCGAGCCTCGTGATCGATGGGCGCGTTGACGAAAGCGCCCTCGACGACGCCGTCCGGAGGGCCGGCTATCGGCTCGGAAGGCCGGCCGGTGCTTCTGCAGCGGCGGAGGAGGATCGCCTGACGCAGGACGCGCGGCGCGTCCACGAAGCCGGACGACGGATGAAGGTCGCGTGGGCGTTCGCCGTCCCGATCATAGCATGGATGATCCCGGAGATGTTTCTCGGGATCCTATGGCCGAACCCGCTCCTCTTTCACGTCGGCATGGTGGTCCTGGCGGCGATTCCCATCGCCGTGGCCGGTGGACCGACGATCCGAGTCGGCTTCCGCACCCTGGTTCACCGCGTGCCGACGATGGACACATTGATCGCGCTCGGGGTCGTCGTTTCGTTCCTCACCGGCATCCTTGCCGTGCTGGGGGAGCTCGGCCTGTCGGCCAGGTCGCTCGACTACGCGGGCGTCGCGGCGATGATCCTCGCGATCCATCTGACCGGCCGATGGATCGAGACGACGGCGAAGGGACGCGCGTCCCAGGCGATCCGCCGGCTGATGGAGCTCGGAGCGAAGTCGGCCCGCGTCCTCCGCGATGGCGGGGAGGTCGATCTTCCGGTCGACGCCGTCGCCGTCGGCGACGTGATGGTCGTCCGGCCGGGGGAGAAGGTCCCGACCGACGGGGTGATCCTCTTCGGCGAGAGCCACGTCGACGAATCGCTCGTGACCGGCGAATCCAAGCCGGTGCGACGGGGCATCGGCGACCCGGTCGTCGGGGCGACGCTGAACGGGGAAGGGCTCCTTCGCGTCCGAGCGACGAACGTCGGGGAGACGACGTTCCTCGCGCAGATCGTCCGGATGATCGAGCAGGCCCAGCAGGGCAAGGTGCCGATTCAGGCGTTCGCCGATCGCGTGACGCGGGTCTTCGTCCCCGTCATCCTCGGCGTCGCGCTGGTCACACTCCTCATCTGGATCGCATTTCCCGACGCAATGGGGGCCGTCGTCGAGCGGGCGGGGGCCTTCCTCCCGTGGGTCGACGCGGATCTGGGACTCTTCTCCCGCGCGCTGTACGCGGCGATCGCGGTCCTGGTGATCGCCTGTCCGTGCGCGCTCGGCCTGGCGACGCCGACGGCACTGATGGTCGGCAGCGGGGTCGGCGGAGAGAACGGGATCCTGTTCCGCTCGGGCGAAGCGATCCAGACGCTGCAGGAGGCGCGTCGGATCGTCTTCGACAAGACGGGGACGGTCACGGTCGGTCGTCCCGGGGTTACCGACGTCCGCGTGCGCGGAATCGAGGAGGACGAGCTGCTCCGCATCGCTGGGAGCCTGGAGGCCGGATCGGAACATCCCATCGGACGAGCGATCGTCGGCGAGGGCAAGGCCCGAGGCCTCAAGCTGGCGCCGGTCGAGGGGTTCGCCGCGATACCGGGGAAGGGCGTCCGAGGGCGCGTCGGCGGGGCTCTCGTCGCCGCCGGGACGCGGGAATGGCTGGCCGAGCTGGGACATGACCTCGGTCCCGCGGCGATGGACTGGGAGCGGCTCGCGGGAGAGGCGAAGACGGTGATCGGCGTCACCAGCGAGTCCGGCGGCATCCTCGGTCTGATCGCCATCGCCGATCGGGTGAAGGACGGCGCGAGGGCGGCGATCGATGCGCTGCGATCGATGGGCTTCGAGTCGATGCTGCTGACCGGGGATCACCGAACGACGGCCGAGGCGGTGGCACGTTCGGTCGGGATCGATCGCGTCGTCGCCGACGTCCGACCGGAGGAGAAGCTCGACGCGATTCGAGGGCTCCAAGCGGAGGGCGAGCGCGTCGCCATGGTCGGAGACGGGATCAACGACGCGCCGGCGCTGAAGGCGGCCGACGTGGGGATCGCGATCGGAACGGGGACCGACGTCGCGATGGAGGCGGCCAACGTGACGCTCGTCTCCGGCGACCTCGACGCGCTCGTCCGGGCCGTTCGCCTGTCGCGAGCGACGTTCGGGAAGATTCGGGGCAATCTGTTCTGGGCGTTCTTCTACAACGTCTTCGCGATTCCGCTGGCGATCCTCGGCCTCCTCCATCCGCTGATCGCCGAGGCGGCGATGGCCTTCTCGTCGATCAACGTCGTGACGAACGCGAACCGGCTCCGGCGGGTGGATCTCTCGCGACGCGGATGACGGCCCCCTCTCGGAGAAGCTCGCGATCTTGTGCCGGTTGTCCTCTACCCACCCGAGGGTATAATCGACGTATGCCAGTAGCGAAGCGAATTGCTATTGGCATCGATCCTTTTGTGCGGGAGGGGGCGCGGACATGAAGGTCACGCTCACGGCGATCAAGGCGGACGTGGGGAGCATCGGCGGGCACATCTGCCCCAGCGAGGAGCTCCTGATGGCGGTCGAAGAGACCGTCGCCCGGCAGGGTGACGGTCTGATCCTCGATTATGCACTGAACTACACCGGCGACGACGTCGCAGTCCTCCTGACGCACGATCGGGGGATCGACGACGCGCGCGTCCACCGACTGACGTGGGACGCGTTCCTCGCGGGGACGGAGGTAGCGAAACGACAGGGCCTCTACGGCGCCGGACAGGACATCCTGAAGGACGCGTTCTCCGGGAACACCCGCGGGCTCGGGCCGGCGGTCGCGGAGATGGAGTTCGAGGAGCGCCCGAACGAGCCGTTCCTGATGTTCACTGCCGACAAGACCGAGCCGGGCGCGTACAACCTCCCTCTCTTCCTGGCCTTCTCCGATCCAATGTACAACGCGGGGCTGATCCTCTCGCCGACCGGCGGGAAGGGCTACCGGTTCACGGTGATGGACGTCGACTGCAGTGAGGGCGACCGCGTCATCGAGCTCGTCACCCCTGAGGACACCTACGATCTGGCGGCGCTCCTTCGGGACAACGGTCGGTTCGTGGTGGAATCGATCCACTCGCGCCACGACGGGGACATCGCCGTCTCCTCCTGCACGACGCGCCTCCGGAACATCGCCGGGAAGTACGTTGGAAAGGACGATCCGATCATGCTCGTTCGGACCCAGAAGGACTTCCCCGCCACCGGCGAGGTCCTCGCACCGTTCGAGATCTGCCACTACGTGTCGGGCTTCATGCGCGGGAGCCACGTCGGCCCGCTGATGCCGGTCAGGGCGAAGAGCAGTGTCTCGTTCTTCGACGGGCCGCCGATTGTCTCCTGCCTCGCATTCTCGATTCACGACGGAAAGCTGACGGAGCCGGTCGATGCGTTCGATCATCCCTATTGGGACTGGGTGCGCCAGAAGGCGGCGCGAAAGGCCCATGACATCCGCGAGCAGGGCTTCTCCGGACCGGCGATGCTTGGCATCCACGACCTGGAGTACGTCGGAATCAGCCACCGGCTGGACGCGCTGGACGAGCGGTTCGCCACCCGTCGGGGGGCCGACGAATGAATCGGAAGCAGGTCGTGGATCGGATCTCTCGCGTCCTCTATTCCGAGGAGGCGATCCGACAGCGGGTCGGCGAGCTGGCTGAGCGGATCGCCGGGGACTACACCGAGCGCGGATTCGCCCGAGATCCACAGCGGCGCCCGATCCTGCTGGTCGGGATCCTCCGCGGCGCGCTCGTCTTCATGTCCGATCTGGCCCGTCGATTCTCGATGCCCGTCGAATACGACCTGATCAGTATTTCCTCGTACGGGAACGGAACGGCCCCGGGCGCGGTCCGGCTGGTGAAGGATCTCGAAAAGCCGATCGACGGGCGGGACGTCCTGATCATCGAGGACATCATCGATACGGGGTTTACGATCGAGTACCTGAAGCGCAGCTTCGCCGCGCGGAACGCCGCCTCGGTCCGGGTCTGCTCGCTGGTCGACAAGACCGCCCGCCGTGAGAAGCCGGTCGACATCGACTACGTCGGGTTCACGCTCGAGGAGGATGCGTTCGTCGTAGGATACGGCATGGACTACGCGGAGCTGTATCGGAACCTGCCGTTCATCGGGGTCCTCAAACCTGAATTCATCCGATGACCGAGGTCAGCCCGTTCTTCACTCTCGGGATCGAAACCTCGTGCGACGAGACGTCGGTCGCGATCCTGCGTGGCGAGACCGACGTCGTCGTCGAGCTCGTCTACTCGCAGGCTGGGCTGCACGCGAGGTACGGCGGTGTGGTCCCGGAGATCGCGTCACGCAACCACGTTCGCAAGCTCCCGTACCTCGTCCGGGAGGCCGTCGGGACGTCCGGCGCCGCGCTGGACGACCTCTCACTGATCGCGGCGACGAACGGACCCGGGTTGATCGGCCCGCTGCTCGTCGGCCTCTCCTACGGCAAGGGGATGGCGTTCGGCCTCGATGTCCCGTTCATCGGTGTGAACCACTTGGAGGGGCACATCTTCGCGCACCGACTGCACGCGCCGGAGGTCGATCCCCCGTTCATGGCGTTGATCGTCTCGGGCGGACACACGACGCTGGTCGACGTGCCGGCGTACGCGGAGTACCGCTTGGTGGGACGAACGGTCGACGACGCGGCGGGCGAGGCGTTGGACAAGGTCGGCAAGATGATCGGGATCGGATACCCGGCCGGAGCGGAGATCGATCGATTGGCCGGTGAAGGGGATCCGAACGCGATCCCGTTCCCGCGGCCGATGGCCGGCTCGCCCGGCTTCGACTTCAGCTTCGCCGGATTGAAGACGGCGGTCCTGTATCACCTGAGGAAGCACCCGCGGGAGCGCCGCGAGGACGTCGCGGCCTCGGTCCTCGCCAGCGTCGTGGAGATCCTGACCAAGAAGTCGATCGAGGCGACACGGCGTTACCATCGCCCCCGGCTGATCGTCGTCGGGGGCGTCGCCGCCAGCTCCCATCTGCGGGACGAGTTCGTCAGGGCGGGGGCGCAACGGGGGATCGAGGCGTTGTTCCCACCGCTTCACCTCTGCACCGACAACGCGGCGATGATCGCCGCCGTCGGCGCGTTTCGACACCTACGGCTCGGGGAATCGCACCCGCTGTCGCTTGCTCCGAACCCCTCGCTCGGGATCGGGGAGGGCGATGGTGCGCCGGCCTGAACCGGGTCGCGCGATCGCTGCCGACGGCTACTCCGTGACGGGGACCGCCTCGAGTTCCGGCTCCGTCGAGACCTCCTCGGCGCCGAGGACGCGTCGAAGCACGGCGAGCGCGACCTCGACCATGTCGTCGTCAGGCTCCGCCGTGGTCAGACGTTGCAGCCAGAGTCCCGGCTGTGCCAGGAGTCGAACCCACCAGCGATCGAAGTTGCGGCCGGTGAACCGAAGCGCCTCGTACGACAGGCCCGCGACGACGGGAAGGAGGAGGAGGCGCGAGAGGACCTTCAGCCAGAGCACCGGGTTCCCCGCGAGCGAGAAGACAAGGATCGCGATGACCAAGACGGTCATCAGAAAGGCAGTCCCGCACCGCGGATGGAGCGTCGAGTGGCGCTTGGCGTTCTCGAGCGTCAGGGGTTCGTCGGCCTCGTAGGCGTAGACCACCTTGTGCTCCGCACCGTGATATTGGAAGACGCGGTGAACGTCCTTCAGCCTCGAGATGACGTAGAGGTAGACGAAGAAGAACGCCAACCGGATGAACCCCTCGACGAGATTGAACAGGACGGAGTTCCCGAGCCGGAGGCCGGCGATGCTGTTGGTCAGGTACAGCGGAAGGACGATGAACGCCCCGACCGCGACGACGATCGCGACGGCGAACGTGAAGAACGTCCCGCCTCGGCTCAGCTGCTCATCCTCGGGGAAGGCAAGCTGCGTCGACAGGTTCAGCGCGCGGAGCCCGAGGGACATCATGTCGTACATTCGGAACAGACCCCGGACGAACGGGACCTGACCGAGTTGGTTGAACCGGGCCCGTGCGCGGATCGAGCGAACGAGGATCTCGCCGTCGGATTGGCGACGAACGGCGACCGCTATACGGTCGCCGTTCTGCATCATCACGCCCTCGATGACTGCTTGACCGCCGACGGGCGGCTTCACTTAGCCTTCTTCCTCTTGGCGTACTTCCGGTTGAACCGCTCGACGCGACCCTCGGTGTCGACGAAGCGCTCTTCGCCGGTGAAGAACGGATGACACTTCGAGCAGATGTCGACGCGCATCTCCTCGACCGTGGAGAGCGTGTCGAACTCGGCTCCGCATCCACAGTGGATCTTCGCCGGTTTCAGTTCGGGATGAATACCCTGCTTCACGTTTCCTCCGTTTCGATCCCTAGCGCTTGGAGTACTGCTCGCTCTTCCGCGCCTTCCGCCGATTGATCTTCTTCCGCTCGACCTCGCGGGCGTCGCGGGTCAACAGGCCGGCCTGCCTCAGCGGGAGCTTGTACTCGTCGGTGACGCCAACCAACGCGCGTGCGATTCCCAGCCGAACGGCCTCCAGCTGCCCGGTGAACCCGCCGCCGCGAACGCGTGCCTTCACGTCGTACTTCCCGACCGTTCCGGTCACGTAGAACGGCTGCTTGAGGCTCTTTTCGAGATACTCGGTCACGTTCAAGTGTGGGGAGAAGTACTCGTCCGCCGGCCGACCGTTGACGATGAGCTCGCCGCCGCCCTCGGAAAGGTAGACGCGAGCCGTCGCGCTCTTCCGACGTCCGACGGCATGAAACGCGTCGTTCACCTGCTTTGGCAATCGTCGTTCACCCTGCTCCACGAAAGGGAAACACCTCCTGCTTACATACCCATCGACGGATCGAAGAATGATACCGGACCCGCGATGGGGTGTCAACGCCCATCGATTGGTCGTTTCCCGGCCATGACGCCCTGCGTGCATCCGACGACACCCGATGCCTAGAAGAGCCACCTGACGAGTCGCCGGAGGACCGGACTCTCCAGCCGGTTCATCATCCAACGTTCCGACACCCGCTTGGTGAGGAACGACATCGACGGGAAGCTGTGCTGGAGGACCATGATCTTGTGGATGCGGAGCCGGTTCTGGATCGCCAATCCCCACTCATTGATCATCTCCCCCGCACCCTCGCCGACGATCCGGACGCCGTAGATCCGACCGGCCTTGCCGACGTACGCCCGGACGGAGCCGACGGCGATCCCTTCGGCGATCGCCGCGCCGTAGTCGGCGTAGCTCTCCTCGACGACCTCGTACGGGACGTCGTTCGCCTTGAGATCCCGCTCGAGCGCCCCGACGTGGGCGACCTGCGGCTCGGTGAAGACGGTCCACGGGACGACGTACCTACGGAAGTCGAACCGGATCGGCGGCGGCGCGACGGCGTTCATCAGAGCGATCATCCCCTGATGCATCGCGGCATGCGAGAAGCGGTAGGTGCCGTTGCAATCGCCCGGCGCGTAGATGTGCGGCGAGGACGTGCGGAGCCGGTTGTCGACTTCGATCCCGCCCTCGCCGTATCGGACGCCAGCCGCTTCCAGGTTCAGCCCGTCGAAGTCGTAGCGTCGGCCGACGGCGACGAGGAGATGGTCCGCTCGGAAGAGCTCGCCGTGGTCGGTCTGCAAGGTGATCACGGCGTTCTCACGGGCGACGCGGCGGATCCCGCGCGCGTTGTAGACGCGGATCCCCTCCTCGCCGAAGACCTCTTCGAGGAGCTTGCCCGCGTCCCAGTCTCCATAGGGAAGGAGATGGGGATCGAGATGAACGATCGTCACCCGCGAGCCGAGACGTCGGAACGCTTGCGCCATCTCGCAGCCGATCGCGCCGCCGCCGATGATCAACAGGCTCTCCGGGATCGCCTCCAGCCCGAAGATCGTCTCGTTCGTCAGGTACTCGACCGATTCGAGCCCGGCGATCGGAGGGATCGCCGGGCGCGTCCCGACGCAGACGAAGATCCGCTTCGCCGTGGCGGTCCGCCCTCCGACGGAGACCGTGTGCGGATCGACAAACGACGCCGATCCCTCGCCGAGCCTCAGGTCGACCTTCTCGAACATCTTGGTCGTCTTCTTCTCGGCGATGAAGCGAATGTGATCGGCGATCCGTTCGAACGGCTTCGCGGGCGCCGGCGGCTCGACGTCGGCCAGCGCGTACTCGGCGAGCCTCCCGACGAGGTGCCGGACGTGCGCCATTCGCAGCAACGCCTTGCTCGGGATGCTGCCGACGTTCATGCATCCGCCGCCGAGGGCGCGTCGCTCGACCCCGAGAACGCGCAACCCCATCTCGGACGCCATGATCGAGACGGCCATCCCCGCCGGGCCGAGGCCGATGACGGCGACGTCGTAGTCGTAGCGCATCGCTGGATTACCCCTTTCTTCGTCGCATCGACGGGCTGAGTATAGCCGGCCGAACCCCGTTCATCAGGGGGCTTCGGGGGATCGATATCGTTCGAGAGCTGCTCGTCGGCCGGCGTCCCGGTACGATCCGAGGATCGAAGGAGGCCGTTCCGTTCTCGAATCGGAGGATCACGGGCGGATCGTCATGGCGAGCTCACCGGACCAGGTGGAAGCATGAATCCGAAGTGCGGCGCCCCTGTGGGATTTGGAGGCGTGGGACAGGGGCGCCGCTGTGGTCGTCAGGTCGGATCGCGCGGCTCGGCGACCTGGAGCGTCGCCGGCCGCGCTTCGTCGTCGTCGGGGAAGACGATCGGACCGCCTTCGGCGAGCTGTCGCGTCAGCGTCGGGAGGAGCTGGTCGTCCTTCCCGTACGCGAGCACCCGTCCGGCAGAGCGGAGGATCCGTCGGCGAATCTCCGCGTACATCGCCGGCGACTCCCGCTCGAGCTCGCGGAGCAGATCGGAGAAGCCGGCCCCGGCGGGCAGGCGGAGCCGCTGCTCGTCCTTCGACGGAGAGGGGCCGTCGGACCGATACAATACGACCAGGACGTCACGCCGTTCGTCAGGGCTCATGGAGATTCCTCCCTTCGCTCGCCGTCCGAGGCGGTGAATCCGGGCCGCGCTCCAAGATCGGTCGCACCCGGCTCGGGGAGTCGACACGGGGACAGGCGGAGGATGGCGATGATCGACGCCGCCGTCGATCCGACGGCCGTGCGGACCCTGTCGCGGTGCATGCGCGGGCCGCGAAACGGGGCGGCCGCGTGGCCGGTCCTTCGTCCGACTTGCCTTGCGATTCGCATCTTCGTTCTGTACATCGTCACCTCCTGGGTTCCCCGTGCCTCGGGGATCTTTCCGTCTCTGCGCACGCGTGCGCACCGACCCACAAGCAAAATCGCAGGCCGTGGCCTGCGTTCGCTTGTCGGACGGTCTTTGCGGTGGCTGCCGGTCTGCTAGCCGCGCGGCGTCCGCCCGACGATCGTCTGGAAGACCCAAAGCATGCCCGGACCGTGCGAATTCACGCTGATGATCGGGTAACGCTTTGCGTCCATCATACCGGAAGGCATTATAGGCGGCCGAGGAGGGGTGTCAAGGACAATGCGCACCCTCGTGGTTTCCGGTAAGGTGGTGGCGCAGGATTCGGAGGCGACAGATCACAGGAGGTGCATCGGGCGTGTACGGGCTTGTCTATCCACTGCGACAGATCTTGAGGCAGTTGAGGAACCTGTTTCGGCGAGGGCGGAAGGCCCCCGATTTCGTGCTGTTCACGCTCGAAGGGCCCTACGTCGAGATGGCGCCGCCGCGCGGCGGCTTCCTGAGGCGGCGGTTGATCCACCGCCGGCCGACGCTCGGCGATCTGAGGACGCGGCTCGAGCGCGTGGCCGGAGACCGACGGGTGACCGGGATCATCCTGGGGCTCTGCTCGCTGAGGATGTCGTACGCTCAGCTGCAGAGCCTGCGCGATCTGATCGTCGACGTTCGAGAGGCCGGGAAGCGTGTGATCGCCTGGTCCCACGGGTACGACTTCGGTCGATACTACGTCGC
>Ga0315554_1001369_pt1 | contig 14366 bp, 7 predicted proteins | sample SalMarSW160370MG_FD_202114 | JGI IMG/M metagenome (GOLD analysis project Ga0315554, IMG submission 202114) | Salt marsh sediment microbial communities from the Plum Island Ecosystem LTER, Massachusetts, United States - Salt Marsh Sediment SW1603-70 ... | reverse complement strand
CGAAAAGTCCGGGCAGTCGAGAGACTACCTTCTGCCGGCGTTCTTCACGCTGGCAGAGGTGTTCCCATGGATGGCGGAGATCAGGAACTCGCCGAGATTTCAGGCGTTGCGTGCCAAGGTCAAGATCGCCTGAGAGCGACGGAGCGAGCTCGAAGTTGTGTCTTGCCGGCGAAATCCCGCTCGTTCTTTCGAGCGCGACCCCCGCTGTGAGCATTCTGGTTACTGGCGATTCAGATTTCTGGGTCGCCAGTTTTCGTTCCTGGGCCTTTCTGAAATCCTCCTCGGACCATGATGGCCTACCTTTTGGCCGCAACCATCAGGCGTTTTCCCCCGTATATAGTAAAAGTATCGTGCTGCCCACCACAACTCTGGCGAGACGCTATGACGCGGTTCCCCCTTCTGTGTCTCCTGTTCATTTTCCTGGCCCACACATCAGCGAGCTCCCAAACCAAAGCGGACTCCGCACAATCTACTATCACTGCCGTCAGGATCGACCGGCCGCTTACGCTCTCCGGGACACTCGAAGATCCCGCCTGGTCACTGGCCACGCCGATCGAGCTCCCGTATGAGTTCCAACCGGGAGAGAACACACCTGCTCCGGTCAGAACGCAGGCGTATGCACTCTATGATGTAGAACACCTGTATCTCGGCTTCCGCTGCCTGGACCCCCGGCCGGCCGAGATCCGGGCGAACCTCTCAGATCGCGACAAGATATTCTCCGATGATTATGTCATTGTCATCATCGACACCTACGGAGATTATCAGCGCGGCTACGAGTTGGCGGTGAATCCGTACGGCGTTCAGGGAGATCTCATGATGAGCGGTGGCGGGAACGAGGATGTGAGTTTCGACATGATCTGGGAGACCAAGGCCTCGATCAATGACGAGGGATGGACGGGGGAGATGGCGATTCCCTTCAAAAGCCTTCGGTTTCCTGTGAAGGATGAGCACACTTGGGGTTTCATCGTCGCACGGAATTATCCTCGCGAAAGCAGGGTGATCATTAGCTGGACCCCCGTCGACAGGAACAAGCCCAGCCTGATAACCCAGGGGGGGCTGCTGAAGGGACTCCGGGGCATTCACTCCGGTGGAGCCGTTGAAGTCCTGCCGTATGTGCTCGGTCAGCAGGCGGGATCGCGATCGGACGATTCGGATCCGGCATCAGAATTTGAAAACGGGCCGCTTCGGGGCCGCGTGGGCGCAGGGTTTCGGTACGCTCCAAGTTCCAACCTCGCGTTGGACCTTGTGGTCAATCCCGACTTCAGTCAGGTCGAATCGGACGCCGATCAGATCAGCGTCAATACGACCTTCGCTCTTTACTATCCCGAGAAACGCCCCTTTTTCCTCGAGTCATCGGAATTGTTGCGAACTCCCATGTACTACTCGCGATCGATCAACGACCCTCTTGCTGCCGGAAGAGTTATCGGAAAGACCGGATCGCTCACGTACCTGTACCTGGGAGCGCTTGACAGGAATACAGTCTTCGTCGTCCCCGGTGAGGAGCAGAGCAATACTGTGTTGACGGGAATGAACTCCTTTGCGAACATCGCTCGCCTTCGGTACAACTTTGAAGATGAGACCTACATTGGCGGCATGGCGTTTACCAGGAACCTGAACGGCAGCCATAACTATGTGGCCGGCTTCGACTGGAATTACAAATTCTGGACGAACTGGTACTTCAAGGGCGAAGGGTTCCTGAGCTCAACGAAGGAGCTTTCCGATTCAACGCTTCTGACCTCGCAGCGGGTTTTTGGACTATCGGGACGAACCGCTGCTCTGGACGGCGAGGAGTACTCGGGCAGTGGGATCGATATTGTGCTGTCACACGTCGGACGTGATTATGGATTCGACGCCGTCTATGATGATTTCTCCCCGACCTACCAGAGCTACGACGGGCTTTTTAACACCGTCAATTACAGGGAATTCGGACTGTATCAGCGCTACACGCGATATTGGGATGACTCGTTCCTCGAGAAGGTCAATCTCAACCTTTCCTTCCAGACGACGTACAACCACGGGGGTGCTCACAAAGAGGTCTGGGTGCAACCGGGAGTCTATGTCGTCATGAAGGGTCAGACAAACGTCAGTGTCTCGTATTTGCTCGTCAACGATGAACTCTTCCGGGGCACACAGTTCAGAAATATCCGCCGCGCATTTTTCAACTTCGATTCCCGTACCTGGGACTCGTTCGCATTCTCTCTCTATGGACAGGTCGGGTTGTTTATTTATCGTTCGTCCGCCCCCGAGACCGGCGAGGGACACTCGCTCGGAGGTTCCGTGACGTTGAAGCCGACCCCGCAGCTGAAGGTCGACCTCTCCTACGACAGAGCGCGATTGCGCAGCAAGGCGACAGGCTCCCTTCTCTATGACGGATATGTGGCCAGGTCGGTCGCGATCTATCAGTTTACCCCCGAGATGTTCGTGCGGGCCATTTTCCAGTACAATTCGTTCGGCAAGACGTTTAATGTCTACCCGCTGTTCAGCTACAAGGTAAATGCATTGACGACGTTCTACGCGGGATTCACCAACGACTACCGTAACTACGGTGCGGGCAACGGATTCACGACGACGGAGCGTCAGTTCTTTGTGAAGTTGCAGTATCTGTTTCGAAGTTGACGGATAGAAGGGATAGCTGATTCTCCGGCTGACTCGCCCGGGAAGGAGGCATGTCGACTCCGCGCGCATGTTCGAGCACCAGACTTGCCACACAGACGTTTGTTGAATTCGTCCCACCAGGTTTCCATGTACCAACCCCCTGTGATATCCACGCTGCTGAATCCACGGTCAGATTTCCTCCGGCTTCGCATTGATTACCATTTCGTACTCATGATCGATGATCGGATTCTCGATCAAACATCTACCAAAGAGTCACTCCGTGATCTTCGAGTTCTCCGGATGCGGATCTTGTGCGAAGAGATCTATACTGAAGAGCATCATATGTCCATGCTTGTCCGAAACCTGACAGAGGGTCTCAAGACCTTCGCTTCAAGTTGAGAAGGGTGATAATCATGAAATCTAAACTGATAGTTGCTGGCGTCTTTGTGTCTGTCATTTCCGCATAGCAGTTATGTTCAACAAAAGGATTTCCCTGTTCTCAAGGGTCCCTATCTCGGTGGTGAAGAGTGAGTGAAGGGGCGACCGCAGAATTTGCATCGCCACGCTCAGTAAATCGAGAGTGCTTAGCACAGAAAGGGGTTCTCTGAGATTTCAGGATCGATTCCGAGCCTGGCGGTCTGACAATCGCAGGTCGATGCCCGCTGAGGCAGACAAGGTTGGTGCTTCTGCGGTACATTGCGTACATTGTGCGAAAGTCCTGAAGGATGGACCCAGGGTGACGATGATTCGAGAACAGATCAATGAGCTTGTCGAACGTGCGCTGAGAGAAGACATTGGGAATGGCGACGTAACCACCCGTGCCATCGTGCTGCCTGAGGCAAACGTCACAGGACGTTTTGCGGCAAACGAGCCCGGCGTCGTGGCCGGGGTTGAAGTTGCGGCAATGGTGTACGCGGCGGTCGATGAACGGATTCAATTCACGCCGGATCTCAACGACGGCGACCTCGTAGCGAGCGGCACGTTCGTGGGGACCGTTGCAGGACCGGCCTCCGGGATCCTGGCAGCTGAACGTGTTGCGTTGAACTTCATGCAGCGGATGTCGGGAATCGCGACGATGACAAGGAAATTCGTTGATGCGGTGAGCGGTATGAAGGCCGTCATCCTCGATACGCGGAAGACCGCACCGGGCCTGCGCCTCCTGGACAAATGGGCCGTTCAACTCGGAGGGGGGCAGAACCACCGAATGGGGTTGTTCGATATGGCCCTGGTCAAGGAGAACCATATTGCGGTCGCCGGCGGTATCGCAGAGGCTGTTCGCCGAGTACGAAAAACGAATGATCGAGATTTCCTTGTGGAGGTTGAAGTAAGAAACCTTGACGAGCTCAAGGAAGCACTCGGATTGAAAGTCGACAGAATCCTTCTGGACAATATGAGCCTGGAAGCACTCAGGGAAGCTGTCGGGATCGCTGGCGGCCGTGTTCCACTTGAAGCGTCGGGGAAAGTCACGCTGGAGAATGTGGGGGAGATTGCGGCCACCGGTGTTGATTTCATCTCGGTCGGCGCGCTGACTCATTCTGTCCAGGCGTTGGACATAAGCTTCTTGGTGGAGCCGCCGGCCTGAGTCTGACGGCTGTAAGCGTGGTCGCGATTGAATTCTGACAGTCACCAGGCCCTCGAGCGAGCGGCCTCCGATTTGAAGGTCCAGCCATGACACGTGGAGAGGTCTACATATCACTGAAGAGAATACTGAGAGATGCTGTCCCGGATGCTGAGTTGCGCATCAAGGCGGAACTTGCTTATGAGATCAACCGGCTCAAAGATGAAAAGGACGCCCTGATTCTGGCTCATCACTACATGGAGCCGGTGCTGTACCATTCAGTTGCCGATATCAAAGGGGACTCTTTACAGCTTAGCCGCGCTGCTGCGCAAACCGACAAGAGAATGATCGTCTTTTGCGGTGTACGGTTCATGGCTGAGACGGCGAAGATCTTGAATCCCGGAAGAACGGTGCTGCTTCCCTCCGACGCGGCTGGATGTTCACTGGCGGAGAGCATCGGCGCCGGTGAGGTGCAGCAACTGAGACGGGAATTCCCCGGTGTGCCGGTGGTGTCGTATATCAATACGAGCGCGGAAGTCAAAGCCGAGTCCGATATCTGCTGCACGTCTGCCAATGCCGTCGCTGTCATCCGGTCGCTCGAGGCGGAGAGAGTGATCTTTCTGCCGGACGAGTATTTGGCGAGAAACGTGGCAGACCAAACCGACCGCATGTTCATCGATTCTTCGTTGTGTCGTTCTCTGGATCCTTCCGCGCAACAACAGAGTCCCAAGATGATCGCTTGGCACGGGCGCTGCGAAGTTCACGAGAAATATTCGCGTGAAGATGTTGAAAATGTTCGGAGACAATTTCCCGACGCTGTGATCTTGGCTCATCCGGAGTGCAAGCCTGAAGTTGTGGGAACATCGGATTTTTCCGGCAGCACGTCGGCGATGATCCAGTTCATTGAGGAATCGAGTGCGCGTCGTTTCCTGCTCTTGACAGAGTGTGCAATGAGGGAGAACGTCGCGGCCTTCTTTCCCGGGAAGGAAATGCTAAGATTGTGCAGCGTCAGATGCCCGCATATGAATCGGATCACGCTTGAGAGTGTCCTTGATTCGCTGAGACGACGCCAGTACGAAATTGAAATCCCCGAAGAAATACGATTGCCGGCTGCTCGTGCGCTGGAGAGGATGGCGGCTGCCGGCGCGTCTGCTGCCCAATGCCTAAAGAAAAACCCCCGCCTGACCGATTCAGTCTCCTGAAGGCGGGGAAGCTTGATTGCGAAGATCCCAATCAAAGGACGATCGGGACGGCATTGCGGCGATTCCTTGTTCCAGGCTGAGACTCCGCAATCGGCCCCCTTTTCCCTCCCACCTAAGGGTTGCCTCGCGACACATCATCCAGACGGCTCATTCAGGAGACCTTCTGGGCAACGATCAGTTCGGAGGGCGTCGTATTTCGAATTGATATTCCCCGATCGATTCCCTATGTTATTGTCCACTGGCGCCGTGTGAGTCGCAGCAATCGGATGATTCTCCTCGGGGGCTCATGTTTCGAAGAACCTCTCGAGCAGAGCCGTATGGAGTCGATTGCCAGGCCGGCCGCCTGGAATCATCGAGGTTTCAAACAAGAATATCATTCAATAAGGAAAGCCTGCTCATGAAAAGAATACTCCTCCTTCTTCTGTTCCCCCTTTACCTTTTAGCACAAGGCTTCTCCAAAGAGGAAATATCCCGCTGGCAAAAAGAGGCCCAACGGGTCACCATCATCCGCGACACCTGGGGCATTCCGCATATCTACGGGAAGACCGATGCGGATGCCGTCTTCGGATTGTTGTATGCCCAATGTGAGGATGATTTCAAACGCGTGGAAGCGAACTACATCGAAAAGCTGGGAAGGACGGCCGAGCTGGAGGGGGAATCTGCCCTCGCCAATGACCTGTACATCCGACTGATTATCGACTCCACCGATGCGATTGCCGACTATAAGAGAAGTCCGGCCTGGCTCCAGAAGCTGATGAACGCCTATGCAGACGGCATCAACTACTATCTCTCCACGCATCCGTCGACCAAGCCGGCGCTGCTGCATCACTTCGAGCCCTGGTATCCGCTGCTGTGGACGGATGGGAGCATCGGGGCGATCAGCACCGGTAACATCTCGCCGAGGGACGTCAGGAATTTCTACCTGCCGGATACCAAGTCGATGGGTGCCCTGCCGCCGGAACCTGAAGAACGCTTATCGGGCTCGAACGGATTCGCTCTTGCTCCTTCGAAGACCCAGTCGGGGCATGCGATTCTCTACATCAACCCGCACGTCACCTTCTACTTCCGGCCCGAAGTGCATGCGGTGAGTCAGGAAGGGCTGGATGCGTACGGGGCCGTCACGTGGGGACAGTTCTTCATCTACCAGGGATTCAACCAGCACTGCGGATGGATGCACACGTCCAGCTACGTCGACGTTTCGGACATGTATGTGGAAAAAATCGTCAAGAAGGATGGCCGGCTCTTCTACGAATACGACAAATCCGAAAAACCGGTGACCACGCGGGAGATAACGCTTCGCTACAAAGTCGGCGATGGTCTGCAGTCAAAGACGGTGACGGCGTACTTCACGCAGCACGGTCCCATCATGGCCAAGCGTGACGGCGAGTGGATCAGCGTGCGGTCCTACAACCGCGCGCTCAAGAGCCTGATCCAGAGTTGGGAGCGGACGAAGGCTACGGGGTTCGAATCCTTCAAGAAGATCATGGAGCTCCGTGCGAACACATCGAACAACACCGTGTTCGCTGATGACAAAGGGAATATCGCCTATTGGCATGGGGATTTTGTTCCGAGGAGAGACACCTCCTTTGACTGGACGAAACCGGTTGACGGCACAACCCCCGCCACCGAATGGAAAGGCCTCCACGCGCTGAACGAAATCGTGCATGTCTACAATCCGGCGACCGGTTGGATACAGAACTGCAATTCCACCCCGTTCAGCGTCTCGGGGAGCAGCAGTCCGAAGAGGAGGAACTATCCTTTCTACATGGCTCCGGATGGTGAGAATTTCAGGGCGATCAATGCCGCCAGGCTTCTGAACAGCGGAAAAGGATTCACTCTGGATAAGACCATTGCAGCAGGGTACGATCCCACGCTCACCGCATTTGAAATCCTGGTGCCTTCGCTCGTGAGCTCATTTGAAAAGAATGTGAAGTCGGGCGACTCTCTCTATGCGATTCTCCATGAGCCCATCGACGTCCTGAAACAATGGGATGATCGGTGCGGCGAGAACTCGGTTGCGACGACTCTCGTGGTGGAGTGGGGACAGCAGCTCATGCGCGTTATGCGCCGATCCCGAGTTGCGGGAGAGAGGATGGACCAGGTGGAGATGACGAAGAGCTTCGCCGCGACGGCATCGACGGAGGAACTGGTGCTGCCGCTGCTCAGGGCCGTCCGTGAGCTGGAGAAGAATTTCGGCAAATGGCAGATCCCATGGGGAGAGATCAACCGCTACCAACGCCTGACGGGCAACATCGAGGAGCGATTTGACGACAACCAGCCCAGCCTGCCGGTGGGGTTTGCTTCTTCGCTGTGGGGGATGTTGGCCGCCTTCAACAGCCGGACCTTTGACGGTACGAAAAAGGTGTACGGAACCAGCGGCGCCAGCTTCATCTGCGTGGTCGAATTCGGCAAGAGGATAAAGGCCAAATCGCTTCTGACGGGCGGAGAGAGCGGCGACCCCTCGTCGAAGCATTTCGCCGACCAAGCGTTGATGTATACGAAAGGGCAATTCAAGGACGTCTGGTTCTACAAAGAAGACGTGTTGAAACATGTGGAAAGGACGTATCACCCGGGAGAATGAACGACGCTGGGTTGCCGGGGAAAGGCGTTGTCAAGATCGTTTCCTGAAGACCACATGCTTTTCTGATGTATTATTAGAATCCCCGCCTGCCCCACTCAGTCAAGCAGGCAGGGATTCTTGGTTTTAGGCTGAAGATCCTACGTGATCCCCCGTTTCTTCCCTCGAAGTCCCATTCCGTGCAACACCGAGTTTCTGCCATTGCGCTTTCTTCCTTAATGGAGATGACCAGCCGCAGGAGGCAGTTCTCAGATCTGGGAATGAATTTTGTGGAAGCGGGAGATTTGCTGGGTGCGGCGAAGATTTAACTTGACAAATTAGTTCAATCCGCGTACAATTCTCCTGAGTTAGTTCGAACGATGAACTAACACTATAGCCTGCCTTTCCGCTCTGTTGACGTGTAGCCCATTAGTAAGTTGTCCAAACAAACTAAGTCGCTCTTCGATTCCACCTCGGATGTTCGATGCACTCCAAGCGACACAGACATGAGGGGATAACCCGAATCAACTCGAAGGTCGCGCGCGACATCAATCGCTCCATCATCCTCTCGACTGTTCGCCGCCGCCAACCGATCTCCCGGGCTGAGATTGCCGAGATCACCCGACTCAACAAGAGCACGGTGTCGAGCATCGTCGCAGGCTTAGTCGAGGAAGATCTGTTGCTGGAGTCGCCGGATCACGGAGGCGGAATCGGTCGCAATCCGGTGAACCTGACCATCAAGCAGGGGAAGCACTTTGTTGGAGCGACCTCTTTCGACGCACCGTGTGCGCGCGTTGCCATCGTGGATATCAACGGCACGCTGAAGGCGCGGGATGAAATCTGGACCAAAGTTGTGGCGCCCGAGAGCCTCGTTGAACAGTGCATCGCTCGACTGAATGCGCTGCGTTCGACGATCGGTCCTCACCAGTTTCACGGCATCGGAGCGAGCGTCGCGGGGATCGTGGACTCGAGCCGATCGCAGGTGATCTACGCGGCAAACCTGGGGTGGAACAACGTGGATCTCTCGGGGCTGATCCGGGCGCAGGCTCCGGACGTTGACGCGATCAGCGTTGAAAACGATGCCAAGGCTGCCGCGCTGGCGGAGCTGCTCCTGGGAACGCACCGGCTTTCGTCTGCGAACCTGGTGTTTCTTCTGCTCGGAGCCGGCATCGGCGCGGGGATTGCAGTGAACGGCCGCATCCTCAGCGGCAACGCACATGCCGCTGGCGAAGTCGGCCACATGACCGTGGTCGACGGCGGGGAGCCATGCTGGTGCGGGAACGCCGGCTGTTGGGAGCTCTACGCATCGGAGCGAGCGCCGATCAAATGGTACGCAGAGGCCAAAGGCTCTCAGCCCGACTTTGCGGACCCTACCGCGCTCTCGGTCGTTGTCGATGCGGCGCGCGCGGGCGACACAGATGCACTGAATGCGCTCCGGCTCTGGGCGAAGCACATCGGTGTCGGCATCGGAGACATCATCAGCATTCTCGATCCCGAAGTGGTCATCGTCGGCGGACCGATCACGCAAATCTGGGATTTAGTGAGCGAGGAGATTCACGAGTCAGCGCGCGGCAGCGGCAAGTTCGCCAGACAGCGTACAACGACCGTTCTGCCGACATCGCTGCCAGACCACCCGCCGCTCCTCGGTGCGGCCGCGTTGACGATTCAAAGGATCTTCGCTGACTTTAACATCTCTATGTGAAGAGTAGTCCGGAGATGAGATTTCGTCGTTGAAAAACCGAAGCGGTTGAGAGATCGTCCAGAACGCAAGCACGGAACCATTAGCGTCCCCAACAAGGTACAACGAAGCGTTCTCGCAAGTTTCCAGCAGCGGAGCCATCGCATGAACAAAAGAGAATTCCTAAAGGCCGTAGGTCTCGGCGGTCTGAGTTTGGCAGCGAGCCGTGCTCTCCTTGCGTTCCGCTCTCCCTCCAGCGGCGGGTCTGCAGGGAGCCGAAAAAACTGGGTGTGGATGCCGACGGATGTCAGACCGTCAGGCGATGAGTGGAAGAGGCGGTTTGCCGAAATGCGTGAGGCGGGCATCGACGCCGTCTTGCCGGAGGTATACAACAGCCGCCACGCTTACTATGCGAGCAAACACCTCCCTGTCGCAGAACATTGGCTGGAGACCATCCTGCCGCTGGCGAAGTCCGAGGGACTGGAAGTTCATGCGTGGATGTGGACGATGCCGTGCAATGTGGAGGGGATCCGCAAAGCTCACCCCGAGTGGTACGTTGTCAACCGCAAGGGAGAATCCGCGGAGAGCAAGCCTGCGTACGTGGAACACTACAGATTTCTCTGTCCGTCGCGCCTGGAAGTGCACGAATTTATCCAGGCAACGGTGACGGAGCTCGCACAGTACGATGCGCTCGATGGAATCCATCTGGACTACATCCGCTACCCCGATGTGATTCTGGCCGAAGGCCTCCAGCCGAAGTATGGGATCGTCCAGGATCGTGAATATCCAGAATACGACTACTGTTACTGCGACGTATGCCGCAAAGAGTTTCAGGAAAAGACGGGGATCGACCCGCTGGAGCTGGAGGATCCGTCGACGAGCGCTGCGTGGAAGCAGTTCCGTTACGACAAGATCACATTTCTTGTCAACAACAAGCTTTTCCCCATCGCCCGGGAAAATAAGAAGCTGATGACCGCGGCCGTCTTTCCCAATTGGGAGGCGGTGCGGCAGCAATGGTCCGCCTGGAATATCGATGCAGTGATGCCGATGCTCTATCACGGCTTCTACAATAAAGGGATCGACTGGATCAGAGAACAAACGGAGGTAGGCGTCAAGTCCCTGCGCGGACGGATGCCCCTCTATAGCGGGCTCTTCGTCCCTCAGCTGACTCCCGAAACCTTGGCGGAGGCGGTGGACGCGTCTTTTTCGGGTGGGGCTGACGGCATTGTGCTCTTCTCTGCCCAAGCGATGAGCTCGAACCACTGGAGGAGCCTGCAAAAAGCGCTCAGGTGAAGTGTGGGTTGCGTTGCCTTCCGCGAACGTCGTCCTCGTTGGGACGGGGCCGGGAGCGGCCAAAATCAGACATCTTTATCTGGATTGGATCAAAGACTGCCTCAAAACGGCCTGATCCAGCGACCGAAAGGTGACACGCTTGCTCGTCTCGCCTCTTGACAAACTCAAAGATGTGTCTTACCTTCTCGTCAAGTGGGTTGGTTGTGAGGCCAAACTTGTCGCTTCCGTCATTCCTTCGCTCCGTTAGATTGGCTCGAACGAGCCACCGGTGAACCAAGTCTCGCTTTGGACCCGGGGAGACCTCCGCAGGGTCCGGTGCCCTTGCAGTCTGTAATTGTAGAGCTTCAGAAGAGCGTCCTGCCATGAACTCCCGAGTCGTGCGAGAGATAAATCGAAGTGTTGTAACAAAAACCGCGCAAGGAAGGAGAACGCCATGTTGAAATTGATTCCTCTTCCGGCACTGATGGTGGTGCTGATCCCATTGATTTTGAGCCCGAACGTTTACGCACAGGGGAATGTGACGATACGTGGAGTGGTGAAGGATGCCCAAAGCGGCGACGCGCTGCCAGGCGCAAACGTCTTTATTGTGGGGACAGGTATGGGTGCGGCGACTGATGTCAGGGGGAAGTACGTGATCCGCGACGTGTCGACCGGAGCCCATACCCTTCGCGCGACATACATTGGCTACAGAGCGGAGGAGGTATCTCTGAAGGTGCAGGAAGGCGTCGACATCGTTAGAGATTTCAATCTGGTTGCAGTGAGCATCGAAGGTGCACCTGTCGTGGTCACCGCACAAGCGTTGGGTCAGACCGAAGCCATTAACCAGCAGCTGACGGCCCCGTCCATCATGAACGTGGTTTCTGCCGCCCGTATCCAGGAACTGCCCGACGTCAATGCTGCTGAGTCGGTAGGGAGACTGCCGGGTGTGTCCATTCTCCGAGAGGGCGGTGAAGGTAACAAAGTTGTCATCCGCGGCCTTTCCCCGAAATATAATGTGGTCACGGTCGGTGGAGTGCGGATGACATCGACGGATCCAAATGACCGAAGCGTTGACTTGAGCATGATATCGCCAAACATGCTCGAGGGTATCCAGGTCATGAAGGCCATCACGCCCGATCAGGATGCAGACGCTCTCGGCGGGTCTGTGAATTTCACAGTGAGAGAAGCAGGGCATGGCAAGGAAGGACCTGGGTTTGATGTCCTGGCGCAGGGGGGATACAACAAGCTGAGGGATACATACAACGACTACAAGTTTGTCGGGACCGTGGATGCGCGTTTTCTGGATCAGCGACTCGGCGTTCTTGTGCAGGCCAACGTTGAGCAGAGGAATCGGAGTGACGATGCGCTGGGAGCGAGCTACTATGTGAATAGCCCGGTACTTGGCCAGTTCAATCAACCCCTCCTTAGTGGCGTGAACATTAATGAGAATACGAGAGACAGAAAGCGGGTGGGTGGAACCCTCGTGCTCGACTACGTGCTTCCTGACGGGAAGATCAAGTTCACGAATTTCTTCAACGCAGGTGACACGAAGCAACAGGTGCGTACCGAAACGTACAACGTGGGTGGCGACAAATTCTATTCGATGGTCGATACGCGGACGAAATTGAATGTCCTCACGAATATTCTCAGCGTCGATCAGTCTCTTGGCTTCCTGAAAATGAATGCCAAGCTCTCTCATTCATACTCGGAGAACAGGCTCCCCACAAACCTGTCTGCTAGCTTCTATGAGCCGGCGAGCTTGAACAACGCCGATCCGAAGCTCCCCCCGTCGGCAATTCCTCCGTTTGCGAAAAACAATCTGGATCTCACCGTTCTTTATTCGATGAATGATTACAGCCAGACTTCACAAGACAGAGACTACACGGCTGCACTCAATTTTCACTTCGATGCCAACCTCTCGGACCAGATAACAAGCACCGTGAAGTTCGGTGGGAAGTACCGTCACAAGCTTCGGTCCTATGACTACAATGCCAGCGACGGCGCATTTTTCCTCGGGAGTGCTCAGGATACCCGCCAATGGATCCTCGACACCTTCCCCTGGATGAAGCAGATGATCCCCGGGATCACCGGTTCAGCCAATATGCCGATTACTCTTTTTGCCGATCCAAACTACAAGTACTCCACGTTCTTCGGTGGCGAGTACGAGTTTGGAACTCCGATAGACATTGATCTCATGTGGAAGGTGTTGGATGTTGCCAGGGCTCATGGGACTCTTGAGGCTTACCACTACAACGATTTCAACTCTAACGTAAACGACTACTCCGGAACCGAAGATGGGACAGCAGGCTATGTGATGGCCGACGTGAATATCGGTCCGCTAATCAAGTTGATCCCGGGCGTTCGATACGAGCGGCTGAAAACGTCCTACACCGCCCCTCGTGGCACTTCCGCAGTCACCGGGGTAAGGTATTACTATCCTCACCACGATACGACGATGGATCGGACGCACGACTTCTGGCTCCCGATGGTGCATCTCCGGTACAAGCCGCTGGATTGGTGCGACGTGCGCTTTGCGTATACCCAGACACTCACGTATCCGGACTTCATTTCCATAACACCCTTGATAGACATCGGCACCAGCTCTGTTAGCTGGCACAACGTCGATCTGAAACCGGCCCGATCGCAGAACTTCGACCTGTACGCGTCGTTCTACGGTACCGGCATCGGGTTGTTTACAGCCGGTGCGTTTCTGAAGCGGATTGACGATTTGATTTTCTATGCCGCCAATCGCGTGATCGTCGACCCGAGCAAGTATGAAGACCTTGGGCCGGGCCAGTTGAATCTTTTCATTAACACCTACCTCAATAACCCAAACCGGGTGGATCTCTGGGGACTTGAGTTCGACTGGCAAACTCATTTCTGGTACTTGCCCGAACCATTCACAGGCTTGGTGTTGAATATGAACTATACGCATGTGTTTTCAGAGGCGAAGTATCCTCAGACGAATGTTTACACCACGTATTTTCCGAGATTCACCAAGACAATTGTTGACACTTTCTATATCGCCCGGCTGGTTAACCAGCCCAGAGACGTCGCCAACCTCTCAATTGGCTACGACTACGCGGGCTTTTCCGCTCGAGTGTCCATGCTTTATACGTCCGACATATTCAGCACCCCGAACTTCTGGCCAGATCTGGACCAGAACACGTCGAAGTACATCCGATGGGATCTTGCCGTAGAACAGGAGCTCCCATGGTTTGGGGTGCAGGTGTTCTTCAACCTCAATAACATCAATGCCAGACACGACCAGGTATTGGTCCAGGGTTCGCAATTCCCGGCCTCCGAGCAGGATTACGGCTTGACGGCGGACCTCGGCCTGCGCTGGAGGTACTGAGACACGCATGCCTGACTCAGATGAGGTCCGGAGAAGTGGTGACCGCTTCAGGTTCCACGCAATTCATGCTTCACACATCTCTACTGAAAGGAGGTGGTGGTCCGAACAAAACTGATAAGGGGAGGGGAAACAGGCAATGATTCAACGAT
>Ga0315554_1001367_pt1 | contig 14369 bp, 12 predicted proteins | sample SalMarSW160370MG_FD_202114 | JGI IMG/M metagenome (GOLD analysis project Ga0315554, IMG submission 202114) | Salt marsh sediment microbial communities from the Plum Island Ecosystem LTER, Massachusetts, United States - Salt Marsh Sediment SW1603-70 ... | reverse complement strand
AACTGGGGACCATGGTTGCGCCCTTGCTTGGAATCTATCTTGCATTCAAGATCGGCGACATGGTTATCCGCCAGACGTTTGTGTATCTGACGGAGCCAACGACCCAAAGCGTAATGTTCGTACTCGAAGTCGTCCTCGGCATTATTGTTCCGCTTCGCATGTTCCTTTCTCGTGCTGTACTGCGATCTCCGTTGGGCCTTTTTGTTGCCTCGTCACTTGTGATCCTCGGTGTGCTCTTGAACCGGATCAATAGTTTCATTGTCGCGTACACGCCGCCGTATTCGTTCAAGCCGTATTTTCCGTCGATCGGCGAGATTTCTGTCACGATCGGCTTCGTCTCGCTGCTCGTCCTCGCCTACAGAGTTCTTGTGAAGGTGTTTCCGATCATCAGCGTTCAACGGAAGCAGCCTGCGCCGATTGCCAAATATTCCATTCGAGGGACCATGAAATGAAAAGGGTGAAACAATTCTTCGCGTGCCTGGCAACTGTCGTGATCGTTGGCAATCACGCTTTGATCGCACAAACATCGAGCGGTCGCGATTCCGGCTGCCTCGCGTGTCATGCATGCGAAGTCCCGACGAAGGTCAATCCGTGTCTCAAGAAGTGCCCGCGTGACGAAATGGTCACTGTCCACCATTCAGCTGAAGCGACGCCGGACAAGATTGTGCTGAACAGGCTGGAAGGATCTGCAGCTCTCTACGAACCTGTTTCATTCGCCCATCGCTCCCATGCGGAAATGTCGGAAATGTCGGGGAATTGCGTGTTGTGCCATCATTACAATCGACCCGGAGCTGTGCTTGCGTGCAGTGAGTGTCATGCGACCGATCTTGCGTCGAAGAACGCGGATCTGTCCAAACCGAGCTTGAAGGGAGCCTATCACAGGGAGTGCATGAAGTGTCATCAGGAATGCGGCCTCAGCACAGACTGCGAGAGCTGCCACGCGCCGAAGGCGGGAACGTCGGCAAGTGTTCCGGAAACCCGAGCACCCGGCGCGACGGTCCATCCGACGAAGCCAGGTCGGCTTGTCATTGAAACGGCGAATGATGACGGAAAATTCGTCACGTTTTTCCACGATGACCACGCTGACCGCTTCGGCCTGGCCTGCTCCTCGTGCCATACTGATGAACGCTGTGCCCAATGCCACAAGGCCGCCGCATCGGCGAGTCCGATTGAGCACATTGCAGGAGGGCACGACCGATGCGCTCCATGCCACTCAGTCGACGACAATTGCAGCCAATGTCACAGCAACCAACCCCGGGCTCGGTTCGACCACTTGCGCACGGCGGGATTCGACCTCAGGCGCTTTCACTCAACGCTGGCCTGCACTCGTTGCCACGGACACACGAGCAATTACAAAGGCCTCTCGCGCAATTGCAGCGCGTGCCACACGCAATGGACGAGCGGGTCGTTCGACCACAGCGTTACAGGTCTGAGATTGGACGAGACGCACGCAGCCATGGACTGCGAAAGTTGCCATCTGGAGAAAGACTTCGCCAAGAAGCCGACGTGCAGTAGTTGTCATGACGACAAGAGCTATCCGGACGCGATCCCGGGAACCCGGGTCCGCTCTGTACGCATGAAGACCCTGTGAGGCCTCACGGTGTGAGGCGAGAGCATATGTTTGCACGGCTATCGACAAATATTGGTTTCAAGCTCATCGTGATTGTCGGTGTAACGACGATCATCACGATTGGAGTTTACGCGTATTTCAATATCCAATCGCAGCGAGATGACCTTCTCGCCGAAGTGGAGCGGCACGCGATGCAGCTCAGTGAGACGGTGAAGAACAGCACGCGCTACGATATGCTCCTGAACCAGCGGGAACGCATCCATATCATCATCAACGACATCGGCTCGGATCCGGCGATCGATGAAGTCCGTGTGCTGAACAAGGAGGGGGTGATCATCTATTCCTCCCGGAAAGAGAACATCGGTCGGATGGTGGACAAGCAGGCCGAGAGTTGCTATGGATGTCACGCGGCCGATAAGCCGCTGCAGCGGCTTCCGATCTCGGAGCGGACGCGCATCTTTCGGATCAATCCGGATTCTGCAAGAGCGCTCGGCGTGATTAACCCGATCTATAGCGAGCGCTCGTGTTGGGATGCACCGTGCCACGCTCACTCGAGGCAACAACAAGTCCTTGGAGTTCTGGACGTGACCATCTCATTGGCTGACGTGGATGAACGAATCCGAGCGAGCACATTCCAAGTGGCCATCTTCGCGGTCAGCGTCATCCTTGCCGCGAGCCTCATCATCGCCTTCTTCGTCAGCCGATGGGTGAGCGTGCCCGTCCGAGCACTCCTCGATGCCACCAAACAGGTGGGAAGCGGAAATCTCAGCTATACCGTTCCGGATCTGGGGAAGGATGACATCGGCATGCTTGCCCGATCCTTCAACACGATGACGATGAAGCTTTCGGAGGCACGCCTCCAATTGTTCCAGTCGGACAAGATGGCCTCCCTCGGACGGCTGGCAGCAGGGATTGCTCACGAGATCAACAATCCGTTGACGGGGGTGCTGACGTATGGAAGTTTTCTCCTCAAGCGGACGGAGAACAACCCCGAGGTGCACGAAGACCTGAAAGTTGTCGTTCGCGAAACAATTCGTAGTAGGGAGATCGTCAAGAGCCTCTTGGATTTCGCACGGCAGTCGATTCCGAAGAAGAGTCTTTCAGACATCAATGAGATCATTACCCGCTCCCTTGCGGTCGTCGAACATCAACTCACCATGAAGAGCTTGAAGATCGTCCGCAATCTCGATCCTCAATTGCCGAAGATCACTCTCGATCCGAATCAACTGCAGCAAGTAGCTGTCAATCTTCTCGTCAACGCCGCCGATGCAGTCGAGAATGGAGTTGGTACGGTGACGATTTCCTCAAGCCTGCTGAGGCTCTCACCGCAGGGGATCGTTCACATCAAGGCGGCGCGCTGCCCGAGGGGCCACGACTTGATGACAAGTGATTCCAAAATCGACGGAATGCCTTCTGTCAGAGTGAAAGCCCAGTGTGGCGGCAAGTCGGGATTCATTATGCTGGATCCGATTTATGGCCGGAAGCGCCACCATTACGAATTCGAAGCGCAGGACGAAGACAAGATCGAAATCGTGTGTCCTGAGTGCGGCGTTTCTCTCATGGTGGAGAACGGTAAGTGTGAAGTGTGTGGAGGTCGTATCTTTTCGTTTACGATCCCTACTCAAGGAGATTTCGAAGCTTGCATTAGGAAGGGATGTGGCTGGCAACGGTGGGCCGCTGTCGACTCAGCAGGGAAAAAAGAGTATGTCGAACTGAGCGTTACGGATACAGGTGTCGGGATTCCCAAGGAAGACCTTCCCAGGATCTTCGAGCCATTCTTCACAACGAAAGATCAGAAGGGCACAGGGCTCGGCCTGGCGGTTATCTGGGGCATCATCGACAACCACAATGGGACGATCTCGGTGGAGAGTGAGCCTGGCAAGGGGACAACGTTTAGAATCCGTCTTCCTGTTTAGTGAGAGGGTTGTGATCAGATGAAGGGCATGAAGGTCCAAGCATCTTGCTGAAAGGGGCCAGTCAAGTGGCAAAGCCTATTGACATTCTTGTCATCGACGATGAGCAGGTCGTGCAGGACGCCGTCTGCCGTGTCTGCGAGGCTGGTGGGCTGACCGCTGAGGCGGTGGGTGATGCACGCACAGGGTTAGACAAGGTTCGACGAAAAGCGTACCGGATCGTGGTTTGCGACATCATGCTGCCGGAGCTGGACGGTTTCCACATCCTCGATGCCATCCAGCGCGCGAAGATTCGTACGCCGCTGATCATGATCACAGGATACTCGACGATGCAAAACGCAGTGAACGCGCTCAAGCATGGGGCGATCGATTTCGTCCCAAAACCCTTCACGGCAGACGAGCTTGAAAGCGCGATCCGTCGGGGTCTTCGGTACCAGAAGTTTGCGCAGGCAACGGTAGCACGAGGCTTGCAGAGTAGTGACATCTCGCACTTCTCTGTGCCGTGTCCGACAGACTGCTGTCGGTTGGGGAACTTGAGCTGGGCACGGACCGAGCAGAACGGGAGCGGGTTGATTGGTATTATGGACTTGTTTCTGAAGACCACTTCAGGGGTGAGAGGAATAGAGTTTCTTGACATAGGCCGGGAGGTCGTTCAGGGCTCTGTCTGTGCGTGGATCACGTCGCAGAACAATCTTGTCCACAACGTCCTGAGCCCCTTGAGTGGGAGGATCGTCGAAAGGAACGAGTCGCTCCTTTCGAGTCCCGAAGTGCTCGAGAAAGATCCGTACTTCGCGGGGTGGCTGTATAGAATAATTCCGACAGATGCCGCGAACGAGCTCCAGCATCTGACAAGCTGCATACAAGATCAATGACATCGGATAGCAACCGTTAACATCCGGGCCGGTCGAGTGTAGCGTCGAGCGGCCGGTGTAGTCCGAGGAGGAAAAAAAATGGCACTGTTCGTTCTCGCTGTCATCATCTTCGTTTTAGCTGATATTCTGCTCCGGTTCATCCTGAAGAGAATGAAGGAGAAAAAGGTCAGGGAGGAACGGGAAGCGGCTCTGGCGGTCAGCCTGAATCTCGATTTCAGCCGCGAGGCGAAAACGCTGAAGCGCGCCGAGGTGGAGAATCCGCAAGCCCGGATTCTCTGTGTGGACGACGAGGCGGTCATTCTTGACAGTTTTCGAAAGATACTCGTTCTGAGCGGCTATTGCGTGGACACGGTTGAAACGGGTCCGGAGGCCCTCGGCCTTATTCAGCAGCATCACTACGATTTTCTCTTCACAGACCTGAAGATGCCCGGCATGAACGGCGAAGAGGTGACAAAGGCAGCGAAGCATCTGCGGCCTGACATCGATGTTATCATCATCACGGGATATGCCACCGTTGAGTCAGCCGTCGAATGCATGAAGCAAGGGGCGATGGACTACGTTCAGAAACCGTTCACGGAAAGCGAGCTGGTTGACCTGGTGAAGAAATTCTTGTTCCGCCGCCAGGAAAGGATCAACAAGGAACTCAAGCCAAGGGTCCACATCAGTCAGGTGACAGAACTCGGCAGCTACCCTACCGCGGAGTTCGCAATCCCCGGCGGTGCGTTTATTTCAGAGGGTCATTGCTGGCTTACGATGGAGCCGGATGGCAGCGTCAAGATCGGCATCGACGATTTTGCCAAGAAACTGCTCGGCAAGATCGACGATATCGAGTTTCCCAATCTGGGTATGTCGGTCAAAGCCGGCCAAGCTCTTTTTTCGGTTCGGCATGGACACCGGACCGTTCCGTTTCAGGCTCCCATTAGCGGTCGGGTCACCAAGGTGAACAAGTGGCTCAATGAACATCTTGAAGCCCTCGACATATCGCCGTACGGGAGGAACTGGGTTTGTATCGTTGATGCTGATGATTTCGACGCGGAGCTCCAAAGGCTGAAAATCGGCAAGGCTGCGGTGAGTTTCTATCAAACAGAGATTGACCACTTCATAGAATCCATCGGAAAGTCACACGGGGGAGGAAATGGCAACTCGGGTGCGGAAATGCGCGAATCCTTGCACGTGGGACAGATGGAAAATCTCGGAGACCACGAGTGGAGTACAATCGTCAACAAATTCTTCAAACGCTAGGTCGATCTGACACTGTTTCCTTTTCTTGCTCGAGCTAGGAGAGGCTATGAATCGAAGAGATTTCGTTAAGACGGTGGGTGGAATGAGTGTCGCGGCGTTGGGCACGCAGAACGCCAGGGCAGAGGAAGCTGCAGCGCCGAAGGAGTTCGTGGGAGTTCTCGTCGACACGACGCTCTGTGTCGGGTGCCGTAGCTGCGAGTTTGCGTGTGCAAAAGTGCACGGCTTTCCCGAACCTGATCCCAGCCCCGACGTGTTCAAAGAACCACGACAAACGTCGACGAAGCAATGGTCCGTCGTGAATCGCTTCGAAACCGACAAGGGTGAGATGTTTGTGAAGAAGCAGTGCATGCACTGCAACCAGCCCGCCTGCGCGGCGGCGTGCGCCACAAAGGCGATGTTGAAGACCGAAGACGGTCCCGTGATCTGGCGCGCAGACAAATGTATGGGCTGCCGCTTCTGTATGCTGTCCTGTCCGTTCGATGTTCCGAAGTTCGAGTACGATAGTTGGATACCGAAAATTCAAAAGTGCAACCTGTGTTGGGATCGTCTGCAGGAGGGAGAGAAGCCGGCCTGCGCCGAAGCGTGTCCTGTTGAGGCAATCAAGTTCGGAGAGCGCAGGGATCTCATCGAAATGGCCAGAGCTCGAATTGCAAAGAATCCCGATACCTACGTGCAGGAGATTTACGGTGAGCATGATGCCGGAGGAACCGGCTACTTGTATCTTGCCAGCGTGCCATTTGAGCAACTGGGATTCCGTACTGATCTGGGGACGGTCGCCTATCCGGAATACACCAAGGACTTCCTCTACGCTGTGCCGGTCATACTTACACTATGGCCAGCCTTCTTGCTCGCAGTGAGCAACGCGACAAAGAAAGATAATGACTGAGAATGCCATGGAAATTCATACAGACAATGGAAGTAAGCTAGCGCTGGTGCTCTCGGAGGGCCGCCGATTCGGACGGTTTCTCGTGAGTGAAATGAAGCCCAAGGGGAAGATTGTGACGCCGTTCAATGTGTTTGCGGCCGTCGTGCTTCTCGTCGCCGCAGTTCTCCTCGTGATTCGGTTTACGCGCGGCCTAGCAGCAACGACCAACTTGTCGCAAGATTTTCCCTGGGGAATCTGGATCGGGTTTGATGTCGTCACAGGCGTCGCGTTCGCTGGTGGGGCGTACGTCATCACGTTCATGGTCTACATCCTCCGCCTTGAAAAATATCATCCGATCGTCCGGATAACCGTCCTGAACGGTTTCCTGGCGTACGTCTTCTATGCTGGCGCCCTCCTCTTCGACTTGGGGCGACCGTGGAATGTGATCAATCCTATCATCGGTAATTCTTTCGGCGTGAGCTCGGTGATGTTCCTCGTTGCATGGCACTTCATGCTGTACATGATCGCAGAGTTCATCGAGTTCTCTCCGGCCGCCGCTGAATGGTTGGGGTGGAGGAGGGTTCGAAAACTGCTGGGTTCCCTGACGCTCGGTGCTGTTATTCTCGGGATCACGCTGTCCACGCTGCATCAATCCGGTCTCGGCGCCCTGTTCCTGATGGCGAAGAATAAAATCCATCCTCTTTGGTATTCGGAATTCATTCCTATCCTCTTCTTTGTTTCCAGCATTTTCGCAGGATTGTCAATGGTGATTGTGGAAGGCACGGTCAGTCAGAGGGTATTCAGGAGGCAAATTAGTCCGGAACATCGCGCCGCTCATGATGAAATTATCATTGGCCTCGCAAAAGTATGTGCAGGGACGATGTACATCTACTTCTTCCTCAAGATCCTTGTTTTTATCCATGGACAACACTGGAATTACATCAATACGCCTATGGGCTGGTGGTTCCTCGTCGAAATAGTGGGATTCGTGCTCATTCCTGTGCGTCTCTTCACCCAGGCGGTACGATTTCGAAATCTTTCGTTGATTAAAGTGGCGGCTGTGTTGACGCTGATAGGGATTGTCTTGAACAGACTGAATGTCTCCATCATCGCGTTCAAATGGTATGCTATCGAGCATTACGTTCCTTCGTGGATGGAACTTGAGATTACACTAGGAGTCATCGTTGCCGAGATCCTCGTTCTGCGATGGATCGTCAACAGGATGCCGATTTTGCGTGAGCCTCCCGGGTGGGCGCTCGATCGACCCGAACCAGCTCGAAAACAAGCGTTCGTCGTAAAGGAAGGAGAAAGGAAAGAATGGACGGTAACCAGTATGTAGATATTTTTGCCACGAAAGGCATCGAGTACCTTCTTGTCATCGGTTTTCTCCTGACCCTGATTGTGTTCTGGAGATTTCTGAACAGATCGACCGTAGCTCGAGGGAAAGAAACATCAGCGCCCCGGAACGCGGCGCCTCCATGGTTCCGAATTGTCGACGGGCTTTATTTTCATCAAGGTCACGGCTGGGCTCGCGTGATCGACCGAGAGACCGCCGTCGTCGGAATCGATGATTTTGCGCAGAAGCTCGTCGGCAAGATGAATACGATCCATCTTCCCGAGCTCGGTGACAAGGTGTACCAGGGAGGGAAGGCTTGGGATTTGATCGTTGAATCCAAGGCCATTCCGATGCGATCGCCGGTCAGCGGGCAGGTCGTTGCTGTGAACGACAAGGTGCTTGCGTCGCCGCAGGTCGTCAACGATGACCCGTACGAAAATGGATGGCTCATGAAGGTCCGTTCCCGAAACCTCATCAATGACGTGACGAACCTCTTGTCGGGGAACCTGGCGCGGGCGTGGATGGAGCAGACGGTGGATGCGCTTCGCTCCCGTTCCGGTGGGAATCTCGGCCCGGTTCTTCAGGATGGGGGCATGCCGGTTCTTGGGATCGCGAGGAATCTCTCCGCGGACAAATGGGATGAGGTAGCGGGGGAATTTCTCATGAGCAGCTCAGAGATCGATGAAACTGCTCCTGCGCTCGCGCGGCACAGGAGTTCAACCGGGTAACATGTGGGTGACCCCGACTGAGCTCGGTCTCCCGAGAGGTTGGATTGGAGGTATCTATGAGCGATGCATCTGACCGAAAGAACTTCCCGTTGGTTCCGCCGCAGGAGTCACGGTGTGTCTGGATGACGGCGGGCATCCTCTCCTATCAACTGTGCGATAGAGAGTTCGACTGCGAGCACTGTCCACTCGACAAGGCGCTCCGCACCGGATTTCCGGAACGGGACGTACCAACACAGGAAGGAAAGTCCCTGGCCGCTCAGACCAGCGAGAGGAAGTTGGGGCTCCCCGCGGGGTATCTTTTCGGCCGCAGGCACATCTGGGTGAAGGCTTCAGATCACAGCACCGCGCGTATCGGTATTGAGCCATCGTATGCAGCGGCGCTCATCTCGCCGCGCGCAGTGGTGCTTCCCTCGGTCGGCGAACACGTGCATCGGGGGAGAGTCTGTCTGTGGATTGTTTTGGAGGGAGGAACCATTCCGATTCTCGCTCCTCTCGACGGAGAAGTCCGATCGACGAACGCTCGACTCGGTGACAATCCACATGCGATCTGCGAGGCTCCGTTCGGTGAAGGGTGGCTTTTCGATCTGGCAATTGATCATGGGGGGCTCGAGCAGGCGGGGCTGTTGGCGGTCGACGAGGCGACACGTCTGTTTGCTGCGGACCAGGCCAGGTTTCTGTCTCTCGTGACGGCGGAGATTTTGAAGGAACGTGGGACCACTGGTATCACGCTCGCCGATGGAGGCCAAATGCTCCACACGGTCAGCTCCATGCTCGGGTCAAAGCGGTACTTCCGTTTGGTGCGAGAGGTCTTCTCTGAATCTCGCGGACTGAGGTGAGCGCGGATGCGTCCGGGGCTCTCCTCAGGCATTCTCATTTGTGGCAAGAAGCCAATCGAACCTTCCTAAGATTGCATTCCTGAAAACGGCACTCGTCGCATTCGCGTTCCTTTTGGCGCTGCGTCCGTGGCATACTTTCTGCCATTTGCGGTTCGGTGAGAAACGCCCATGCGTTGGTATCAAACTCTTAGAGGTCGACTTCTCCTCGGCTCGTTACTTCTCCTCGTGATCCTCTTCGGGATCTACTCGTATTTCTCCGTCCACTTCCTTGCCGATCAAATGATGTCCCAGGTTCTGGAAAGCGCGAACCGGGTCAGTGACTTCATCAAAAGTTCGACGCACTACAGCATGCTCCAGAATCGCAAGGAGGATGTGTACCAGATCATCACGACGATCGGAAAGCAGGCGGGGGTCGAGGGCATCCGGATCTACAACAAGCGTGGGGAGATTACGTTCTCGACCGACCAGTCGGAGGCGGGGAGGGTGGTGGATCTTAAGGCGGAGGCGTGCTACGGGTGCCATGATCGAGAGAAACCTCTCGCCTCGGTGCCCGCCGGCAATCGAACGCGTATCTATACCGCCCCTGATGGCAAGCGCATTCTTGGCCTCATCAACCCGATCCGGAACGAGCCGGCCTGTTCGAATGCCGGGTGCCACTCCCATCCTGAGGAGCGCACGGTCCTTGGTGTGCTTGATGTCAGGATGACACTCGACAAGGTGGACGCGAGCATCGAGAAAGCGCAATGGCAAATTGTGATCGTCGCGATCGCGTTGGTGCTGCTGGTGGCGATCGGGTCAGTTGCGTTTCTTTCCTACACTGTCCTCCGTCCGGTCAAGAAGCTCATGCGAGGGACTCAGGCCATCTCCGCCGGGAACCTCGACTATCAGATCGAGATGAATGCGAAAGATGAGATTGGCCAACTGGCGAGCTCGTTCAATCGCATGACGCACTCGCTGCAGCAGGCCGAGAAGGAGAATCAGGAGTGGGCGGCGACGCTCGAGCAGCGCGTCAAGGAGAAAACCGAAGAGCTCAACGAGATCCATCAACATATTCTGCAGATCGAGAAGATGGCTTCGCTGGGGAGGCTGTCGGCAACGGTGGCACACGAGCTCAACAATCCGCTCGAAGGCATCCTGACGTATGCGAAGCTCATCGGCCGGAGGCTTCGGAAGCTCGTGACCAAGACGGATGAAGTGAAGCAAATGATCGGCGACATCGAGCTCGTGCAGCAGGAAACCGAGCGGTGTGGAACGATCGTGAAGAACCTCCTGCTCTTCTCCAAGAAACAGGTAGGCGAATTCGTTCTTGTGCCGGTGACGCAGATCGTACAGAAGGCCCGGCAGCTCGTTCAACATCATCTTGAGATCTCGAACGTACAGTTTGAAGCAACATTCCCGGAACGCGAGGTCATGCTTCTGTGTGATGAGAATCAGATCGAACAGGCCCTGGTAGCCCTCTTCGTGAACGGGGCGGAGGCGATGCCTGACGGCGGTAAGCTCTCTGTCGTGGTTACGCAAGCCCGAGCCGATGACGATGTTGAGATCACGGTCGAGGACACAGGGGTCGGCATTCCGCCGGAGGATCTTGAGCACGTCTTCGAACCCTTCTATACGACGAAGAAGAATGGTCAGGGCGTTGGGCTCGGCTTGTCGGTTGTCTATGGCATCGTCGAGCGTCACGGCGGGACGATCACTGTCACTTCTCGGGTCGGCAAAGGGACCCGGTTTATGTTGCGATTCTCGCGACCGACGGCGAAGACCCAACAGAGCGAAGCTCGAGATTCTGGTGATGCGCGTGAGGATTCTCTTGAACGACAACGTACAAGCCCAAGGGGGACGGTATGAATCCCAATCCCACAATTCTCATTGTCGACGACGAGCAGGTTGTGCGCGACTCCCTTTCGAAGTGGTTTCGTGAGGACGGATATACGGTCTCCGTAGCTGCCAGCGCCGCCGAAGCTCTCCAACAGCTGCAGGTCCAGCGATGGGATATCATCTTGCTCGATATCAAGATGCCGGGCATGGATGGGATGGAACTGCAGTTGCGCATCAAGGAGATCGACCCGACTCCGACCATTATTTTCATCACCGCGCACGCGACTGTCGATACGGCCGTGAAGGCGTTGAAGGAGGGGGCTTTTGACTATGTGACCAAGCCGGTCGATCCTGACTATCTCTCCCATCTTGTCAGCAACGCGTTGAAGCAACGCTCGCTCGCTTCGGAGAACGTCAAATTGAAGGAGCAGATATCGGAATTCTGCAAAGCTGACGAGATCATCGGTGAGTCGCCGCAGATGCACAAGGTCTATGAGATGATCCAGACCGTTGCGAAGACCGATACGACCGTCATGATCCGAGGAGAAAGCGGGACGGGCAAGGAGCTCATCGCGCGGGCGATCCACAGTAACAGCAACCGGCGCTATTTTCCGATCGTGGCGGTGAATTGCGGAGGGCTGCCGGAGGGGATCCTTGAGAGCGAACTTTTCGGGCACGAGCGGGGTGCCTTCACGGGCGCGCAGTACAAACGGAAGGGGAAACTCGAGCTCGCAGACGGTGGCACCCTCTTTCTTGACGAGGTGGGCAACATCGACGCGAAGACGCAGATGGACCTCCTGCGCGCCATTGAGACGAAACAATTCACCCGGGTCGGCGGCAACGAGATCATCAAAGTCGATTTCCGTGTCATCTGCGCGACCAATAAGGACCTTGAGAAGGCTGTTTCCGATGGAACATTTCGGGAGGATCTCTACTACAGGCTGAATGTCTTCACCATCTTCATCCCTCCTCTGCGTGAGAGGAAGGGGGACATTCCTGTGCTTGCCAACTTCTTCGTCCGGAAGTACGCCCGCGCGATGGGAAAATCGATCGACTCCATCTCGCCGGAGGCCATGGATACGCTCGTAAGGTACAACTGGCCCGGAAACGTCCGAGAGCTCGAAAACGCCGTCGAGCGTGCAATGGTCGTCGGCAAATCCCCTGCGATTCGCCCCGAGGACCTGCCCTATCAACTCACGGAAAAGAACCATGTCTTGCCGACCGGATCGCTCGCGGCTGTCGAGAAAGCCCATATTGCATCCGTTCTTGAACAGAATCGATGGAACATCTCTCGATCCGCCGAAATCCTGCAGATAGACCGCGTCACGCTCTACAACAAGATCGAAAAATACGGTCTGAAGAAACCGGGCGCAGCATAGCCAAATTCTCGTGGCTTCTGCAATTCATATCCTGAATGCCTCGGCACTCTCGCATGAGCAGATGCTGGAGGTTTCACAGACCGTCGGCCGGCTCTTCGGACTGAGGACGGACGTGACCGCGGCGCACTTGGGGCTCGAGCTTGCGTTCGATCCTTCCCGGCAACAATACAACTCCACCGCCCTCCTCGCGCAGTTGGTGCGCTCTTACTCCGCATCACAAGAAAAAAACATCGCAGTCGTTGCTGTTGACCTCTATGTCCCGGTTCTGACGTTCGTTTTTGGTGAAGCGCAGCTCGATGGGATCGCAGCGGTTGTATCGCACCATCGGCTGGCGAATCAGTTCTACGGGCTTCCGAGAGATGACAGGCTGATGCTCGATCGCCTCGCGAAGGAGGTCGTTCACGAGTTGGGACACACGTTTGGGCTTTATCATTGTCGTCATTTCGAGTGCGTGATGCGCTCGTCGACTTACGTGGAGGAGATAGACCTGAAGCGCAATTGGCTCTGCGAGGAGTGCCAAGCGAAGCTTGATTGGCAGCGTTGATAAATTCAACAGCTTGGAATTGGCGAAATCAAGAAAGCTGCTTCCCTTCGTTCTCATTTTCGATAACGGAACGCAGTCATGCAAGGGAGATCCGGCATTCTGGGACGCTCAAAAGGATCAGCAAATTGGCATATAAGTTGTCAAGTCATGTGTCACGGAGAGGGCTCTAAGAGCTTTAATCCTGGCCACATCATCATCTCAAAACCTCTGAAGGACAGTGCACCATGATCCGTGGAACAGTGGTCATCGCAGAAGAGATCTGTAAGGGTTGCGAGCTTTGTATCGAGGCTTGTCCGCAGGAGAGCCTGGGTCTTTCCGAGAAGATCAACTTGAAAGGGTATCGGTTCGCGGTTCTTGTCAAGGACAATTGCACCGGCTGCGTCAATTGCGCGCTGGTCTGCCCCGACGTTGCGATCACGGTCTATCGAGAGAAGAAGCCGGCGAAAGCCGCCAGCCCCAAAGTCCAAGTTGCTACGTAGCTTCACCAAATGTCCCGATCCATACGTTCTCAAGGCCTAGAAAGTTATGGAGAATTCTAAAGAAAACTCAGACATTCGTCTCATGAAGGGGAACGAGGCGCTTGCAGAGGCTGCGTTCAGAGCAGGAATGCAGGCGTACTTCGGCTACCCCATCACCCCGCAGTCAGAAGTCATCGAGTACCTCATGGCCGAGCAGCCGAAGCACGACTGTATTGTGCTTCAGGCGGAGAGCGAACTCGCGGCCATCAATATGGTCTTCGGCGCATCGGGTGCCGGCGCTCGTGTCATGATCTCTTCATCCGGCCCCGGCATCAGTTTGATGCAGGAGGGCATCTCGTATATGGCGTCCGCCCAGCTGCCCTGCCTCATCGTCAATGTTCAGCGCGGCGGTCCGGGGCTCGGGACGATACAGCCCTCGCAGGGAGACTACCTCCAGGCGACGAAGGGCGGGGGGCACGGAGATTATCATTTGATCGTCCTCGCTCCTTCCTCCGTGCAGGAGATGGCGGACCTCGTCTTTGACGGGTTTCGTCTCGCAGAGAAGTACCGCACGCCCGCATTCATCCTTACCGACGGCGCCCTCGGACAGATGATGGAGAAAGTGGTCCTGCCGCCTGCCGGGTCGCTGCCCTATCCGGAGAAGCCGTGGGCTACGATCGGCAAGCCGAAGAACCGGGAGAGGAACATCATCACGTCGCTCTTTATTCAGCCGGAGAAGATGGAGGAAGTCAACAAGACCCTTCAGGCGAAGTACCGGGAGATGGAGAAGAAGGAAGTCCGCTTTGAGGCA
>Ga0315554_1001366_pt1 | contig 14378 bp, 13 predicted proteins | sample SalMarSW160370MG_FD_202114 | JGI IMG/M metagenome (GOLD analysis project Ga0315554, IMG submission 202114) | Salt marsh sediment microbial communities from the Plum Island Ecosystem LTER, Massachusetts, United States - Salt Marsh Sediment SW1603-70 ... | reverse complement strand
GCAGAGTGCAGAAGAATTATGGGGCTTTCAATGCAGGAATCCAGGTTTATCTGCAGCAGACAACCCTTGAGTTCACTCACCGATGCCAGGCTTGGATCACCAAACTCCGCCTGGTGAATAGTCTGTCTTAAACACGAGGTGTCCGTAGTGAAAATGAACGAAGGAGAGGATATGAAATTTTTAAATGAAGAGATGCTTAAAAATTTGTCGGCGAAGGACATGGAGCAACTGAGACGAGAAATGAAAGACTTGAACCGACGAATACATGAAGAGCTCGGCCGCAGAGAAAGATATTGCGCCTATTGCGGAGACCGACTTGGAACTTCAGATTACGGCTTCAGATACTGCTCCGCCTGGCATAGATACCTGGACGGTCAAAAGCAGAAAGCGACGCTTTCCAGAGTGGAGTTCGAACGTAAACGGGCTCTCAACCGGATCAGGACGATCAAGAAAGAGGCGGGAGCAGGAGCCACGCTGTCCGATAACTCGAATCTTGATGGAGCCGCCGAGCTTGGCGCTACCCTCAAGAATCGGAGGATCAGGCGGGTTTTAAATGAGTATAAGACGATCACGGGGGAAAGCCTGAACAAGTCGATACGAGACAGCAGAAGATACAGGACTACAGACCAATAACAGACCAGGCAATCAAACCCTGGAGGTGCAGGCATGAACAGGGAGAGAAACAGAGTCCCGTCATTGACCGTGTTGAATCACGGTGAGTGGCGAATTGGAGCGTGGGATATGGAATTGCTGGTGGGTGACAGATCTGTAGCCAGAAAGCTCTTCAAGATCATCAGATGGACCTACCGGGTCTCGAAGAACCTGAGTGATAAGGTGAACGGGGGATTGAGCTCTTATATAGAACCTGTAGCAATTGCTGAGTGGAAATCGACCTTCAAGCGGCAGGTAGACGAGTTGCGTACAGACGAAAAAAGCTTGCTCGACAGGTTCTACAAATCATCTGTCTGGTTTACCCATATCGGCCTTCTCTATGCGCGGTGGGCGGAAGAAATATGACCACCGTTCCCGTATCTAATTCTCCGTGAAGAGCTACCTACCGTAGGACCATAATTGCCCGTTGGTTGCAGATGAAAGATCTTCTCCACCTCCTCGCTGGTAACCTTTAATCTGAACTGGATGAAGAACAGTAGTCCAATCAGAGGCACGGCACAGCCGAACACCGGAGGCGACCAACACAACCGGAACGCTGCGGAGAGGAAGAGGCTGAGCACGGTCTCAATACCTACTAAAAACAGACCGGCACTTACAAATACCACCCAGAGGAAAATAATCGAGACAAGAGGGTGCTGAGCCTATGTCGCCTCAAAGCCTGCGATTTAGCGATAACGCGCCTTGAGAAAATCCTGGTGAAGCTTAGCCACAATGTGATCTGCCGCTTCTTCGGCCAGGCGTTCGAATCCTTTGGTCATCTGCTCTTCTGTCAACTGGGATAAGGCCACTGCGGTCAATACGTTTCCCACAGCATCATCCAATCCGAACACTGAAGGAGAGATCGGTGTCCTCTCTCTGATCCGTCTCCTCCAGACGGTTGATCTCTCCCTTTTGTCAAGCAACTCCACCTGGACATTTATACGGAAATTCAAACCTGCGACGCTTGATTGAGCATCGATACCGTACTCCCGGATCTCGAGGTCGAAGAGCAAGTCGGCCCTGTCGGTTCTGTCAACCGCCCGACAGCGCATAATCTCTGCTCCACCCTCAAGGGTTCTTTCCCGGATGATCTCGACCAGGTCCACTCTCTCCAGTGCCTTATCCATGCGCTCCTGCGCCTTCTTGGCCTCGGCTTCTCTTATAAGTCCGGAGCCAAAGCGGAACGCCGAACCTACAGGATCATTCGGATCGATCCAAAATGAAAAATTCGTAAAGACCTCCGCCCGCGGCGGGCTTAGTATGACCGCTGCTGCTGTTCGATCCTCGAGCTCAAATTCGTCAAGCCGATTCAGTGTTACACAGCCGGCCAACAAGATGGTGAGGCCCGCGGCAACCATAATCCGTGGAACGATTCTACCCGCAGTCCTCATACGCAGCCTCCTCATGTTATCCGGTAGACTTATCCCAGCAGGGAACGCCTCCAATCATAAGGGACACCTATCTTATAAGCAAGGACACAGATTTTACAGCAAACATGCGATTGGGCGGTGATTCTTCCTTGTAATATGCCAGTAAAAATGTAATATATACGGGTGCTTATATGTTATGTGTGGATCATAATACCCCGCAATTGGTAGCTATACCGCAACACTGCAAGGTTTCTGGGTGATAGGCTTCAGGCAGGAAATACAACATTGCCTGAAACATCCTCACTACACATTCATCTAATCTGGCAGGGAGTAGAAATGAAAACTGTCACCACTGTAGTGCTCGTACTCGCAGTCCTTTTCGTTGTCGGCTGCGCAACCCAGGAAATCTCATCCAAGGAGACAGGGCCGCCCTTGAAACCTCCGGATGTAAGCCTCCACGTGGCAGCCCTTCAGGGGAATCTTGATGCAGTTCGGCAGTACATTGAGGCCGGTTCGAACCTGAATGAAAAAGACGCGTATGGATCCAGTCCCCTGATCATTGCAACAACATTCGGCAAGACTGAAGTGGCCAGGGCCCTGATCGAGGCCGGGGCTGATATGAAAATCAGCAACAACGACGGGTCAACTCCACTTCACATCGCCGCTTTATTTTGCCGTACAGAGATCGTCAAAGCCCTGCTGGAAAAAGGTGCTGACAAGTATTTAAGGAACAATGCCGGATCTACTGCGTTTGATTCCGTCGCAGCTCCTTTCGATGATGTCAGAGGCATCTACGACAACATCGGAGAGGCCCTCGGGCCGCTGGGTCTGGAACTGGATTACGAGATGATTGAAATGACTCGTCCCAAGATTGCGGAGATGCTTCGGCCTAGGCCTGAGGATCTCGCAGCGGTTGAATACACACCGCTGCCCGGGGATGACTGGAAGGTGTCGACGCCCGCCGAGCAGAGGCTGGATCCGATGCTCGTGGCGGAGCTCTATCTCGATGCGGCTGAATTGGAGACCCTCTATGGGCTGCTGGTTATTAAAAAGGGTTTTCTGATCGCTGAAGGGTACTTCAATGATGGGGGAATCGAGCAGTTGTCCGGCCGGCAATCGGCGACGAAGAGTTATGTTTCAGCCTTGGTCGGGATTGCGCTGGATCGGGGTTATCTGTCAGGCGTGGATCAGAAGATGATGGATTTCTTCCCGGAGTTCGCCGGACAAATAGAGGATCCGCGTAAAGAGCAGATTACGATCCGGGACCTGTTGCAGATGCGCGCCGGATATCCCGATGAGCAGACCACACCTCCCTATTTTGACAGTTTGTTCTTAAGCGGCAACCGGCACTGGCTGCCTCACCTGGTTGACTTCCCTCTGGTAAGCGACCCGGGAACCGAGTTCCATTACAGCAATCTCACCTCCCATCTCCTGGGGGTTATAGTGGCACGAGCGTGTAGTACAGATCTCAAGTCATTCGGTAAGACGAATCTGTTCACGCCGATCAATGCGGAGGTGGGAGATTGGACCGCCGATGCAGATGGCTACAACTGGGGCTGCACGGAAATCTACGTTACCGCTCGTGATATGGCCAAGTTCGGCTTTTTATATCTCAACCGCGGTGAGTACGAGGGGAACCAGGTCCTTTCAGCCGCTTGGGTCGGGGAATCACTGCAAACGTATTCGGAGGGTATGTATGACAACGAATGGCTAGACGAAGCGAGCAACTACCCGGGCCATTATTTTCGCGACATCGGGTATGGCTATCAGTGGTGGTCCGCCAGAGCAGGCGACCATCGTTTCGACTTCGCGTGGGGACATGGAGGGAATCTGATTATCTTGTTGTCTGAGCTCGACATGATTATCGTCACTACGGCGAATCCGTTGCACGAGCTACCGGGGAAGGCAGGATGGAAGTACGAAGGGGCGATCATCAATCTGGTCGGTAAGTTCATCAAATCCTTACCGAAGGAATGAATTTGGAGGAGACTCATGAAAGCAATTGAATACACAAAATATGGACCACCGGATGTTCTTGAATTGAAAGAGGTAGAAAAACCTGCTCCCAAGGACTATGAAGTGTTGGTAAAAGTTCAAGCTGCATCCGTGAATTTTCCTGACTGGGGTCTTCTGAGAGGTAAACCGTTCATAGTCCGCCTGATGAGCGGGGGGCTTTTGAAACTTAAAAAACAAGATTCTCGGAGCTGACATAGCGGGGCGGGTTGAAGCGATCGGCAGAAACGTAAAGCAGTTTCGGCCGGGTGATGAGGTATTCGGGGACATATCCGCGTGTGGTTCCGGCGGTTTTGCCGAGTATGTATCTGTTCCTGAAAATGCATTGGCTTTGAAACCGACCAGTACGACATTCGAGGAAGCGGCGGCAGTACCATGACGGCAGTCGTCGCCCTGCAGGGCCTTCGCGATAAAGGACAGATTCAGCCGGGGCAAAATGTTTTAATCAATGGTACCTCCGGTGGCATAGGTACGTTTGCGGTGCAGATTGCCAAATCGTTCGGGGCTGAAGTGACCGGCGTAGACAGCGCGAAGAAATTGGACATGGTACGTTCGATCGGTGCAGACCAGGTCATTGACTACACTCGAGAAGATTTCACCCAAAATGAGCAGCGTTATGACCTGATCCTTGCTGCTGGAGGATATCGTTCGATTTTCGATTACAAGCGTGCCTTGAGTCTCACTGGAGTTTTCGTAGTGGTCGGAGGTTCCGGTGCTGCGCTTTTCCAAGCTGTGTTCCTGGGACCATTGATTTCCATGACCGGGGGCAAGAAACTGGGTATCCTGATGTGGAAGCCAAACAAGAAAGAAGATTTGGCTTTTCTGAAAGAGCTTCTTGAAACCGGCAAAGTGAAACCTGTTATCGATAGACGTTTCCCGTTGAGCGAGGTTGCTGAAGCTCTCCGGTATCTTGAAGAAGGACACGCCCTGGGAAAAGTAGTCATTACACTGGAAGATAATAGCAATACTTAACAAAGCGCGGCACCGAGCCAAGATGCCGCGTAATCTTATAGGAATAATCATGAGAGCGATCGTATGGACAAAATACGGGCCTCCGGACGGTCTTCAGCTCAAAGAGGTGGATAAACCTGCTCCAAAGGACGATGAAGTACTGATAAGAATATATGCGGCAACGGTATCAGCGGGGGACTACGAGATGCGAAGTCTCAAATTACCTCTCGGGTTAGGGCCCCTCATGCGAATCTATGTGGGTCTCAGCAAACCAAGCAGAATAACAATTCGCGTATGGTCAACAAAACCGGTGAATTTTATCACACTTTGTCTCACTTTCACTTGACGACAGAAAAATTCTCTCCCATGATTACAATGAAAAAACAATATTGTGGTGCCGATAGCCCACGTGTTTTGCTACCCTGCTTGTCTTGCTTCAGATGGAATTGGAATTTTCCCTCTGTTGAGATAACACTATATCACTATGGAGGGAACCATGACCAAGAACAAAAAGACGTTCCATACACCTGAAGAGAAGGTAGCCATCCTGAAAAAACATCTGCTGGAAGGAGTGCCGTTATCGGACATCTGCGATCAATATGGGCTACACCCGTCGGTATTCTATCGCTGGCAGAGGGAGTTTTTCGAGAAGGGGCACCTTATTTTTCAGCAATCCAAAGATTCCGGGACCAACAAACTGGAGAAAAAGGTTTCCAAGCTGGAACAGAAGCTCACCCAGAAGAATGAGGTGCTCTCCGAGCTGATGGAAGAGCATATCAAGTTAAAAAAAAATCTTGGGGAGATCTGAGGGCCACCTGGGTGCCCCCCGATACGCGGGACAGTGTAGTGGATTTCGTACGCTACTGGTCGGATCGCAGCGAACTGCCTACGGGTCGATTTATCCGTCGGCTGGGTATACCCTCCAGCAAGTTTTACGACTGGAAGAGGCGCTACGGAAAGGTGAATGAACACAACGGCTGGATCCCTCGAGACTTCTGGCTGGAGCCGTGGGAGAAGGAAGCCATCATCGCTTTTTATCTGTCTCATCCCAAGGAGGGCTACCGCCGACTGAGCTTCATGATGCTGGATGCCGATCTTGTGGCGGTGAGCCCCAGCTCCACCTACCGGGTCCTGAAGTCCGCCGGGCTGCTGCGGCGATGGAACGGGAAAGCATCCCAGAAAGGAAAAGGCTTCCAGCAACCCACCCGGGCGCATGAGCACTGGCATGTCGATGTCTGTTATATCAACATTTGCGGGACTTTTTACTACCTGTGTGCGATTCTGGACGGCTACAGCCGCTACGTGGTGCACTGGGAGATCCGAGAAAGCATGAGGGAGCCCGATGTGGAGATCGTCATTCAACGAGCTCGGGAGAAGGTTCCCGGCGTGAAGCCCACAATCATCACCGACAACGGCCCCCAGTTTATTGCTCGGGATTTCAAGGAGTTTGTCCGACTGTGCGGAATGAACCACGTGCGTACTTCCTTTGGGCACCCGCAATCCAATGGAAAACTGGAACGTTGGCACTTATCCTTGAAGGCCGAATGCATCCGTCCCAAGACTCCCTTGAGCCTGGAGGATGGCCGGAGGCTGGTTGAACAGTTCGTCCAGCACTACAACGCGGTGCGGCTTCACAGCGCCATCGGATATGTCACCCCCCAGGACAAACTGGTGGGACGGGAGAAGGTGATCTTTGCCGAGCGGGATCGCAAACTCCAGGAAGCTCGGGAACAGAGGAGAATGAATCGCCAGGCTGCGATCGGAGAGAAGGAGTTGGTGAGTGGATAATCGCTATGAATAGCCGAAGGTTGCAGTTTAACCACTTACCACCTAAGAAAACTCTTTCGAGGATGGCCTACAATCCATCTTCTGGAGCCAGGTGGTACCGAAATGCCTCCCCGATTTTCAAGCATCCTTCCGGGTCCCAGTCATCTGATCCAATGAACTACTTTGACAGCAGAGGGACTGAGGGCTATACTGACAGCCGTCCGGTGAAACAGAAACGGGCAACGCTGGGGAGCGACCCGTTGAGGGATAACCGGACGAGGCTGCAATGGATATTCCGTCCGGGGAAGCCAATAAGCTTCCCCACCTCTTGTTTATCAGAATATCCAGAGCTGCCTCTTATGCCTCAAAAACCCCGGGGGTCTGGGGGCAGAGCCCCCAACTTCATTCGCTTATTTCAAGAGCGGAAAATTCCATTTCACGTTGAACCAAGACAGTATTACGCGTCACACCCGACGGGCATCGGCGCCGTTTCGGGGAGCGGCACAACCACTGCTACACCTCCCCGGTCTACCGTGAGAAGGTCGGGATCATCAACCGGGAGTTGTCCTCCCGATTCGGAAAGAACCCTGCGGTCATCCTCTGGCATCTTTCCAACGAGTATGGAGGGGAGTGCCACTGCGATCTGTGCACCCGGGCTTTTCGCCGCTGGTTGGCGGACCGCTACGGTACCATCGAAAATCTGAATCGTGCCTGGTGGAGCAGCTTCTGGAGCCACAGCTATTCGGATTGGGATGAAGTGGATCCGCCCTCTCCGCTGGGAGAAAGCACGGTGCACGAGTCCTCGCCGGACATCCCCGTGACCACCAACCTCATGGGATTCTACGAGGGTTTGAATCCCTGGGAGCTTGTACCCGAGCTGGACGTGGTCAGTTGGGACAGCTACCCCGGCTGGCACGGCACGGGTCCGCGGACTGTGGGCAAGGGCGAGTGGGACCCGGAGGGTCGGGATTGGCGGCTGGCTGCGAACATCGCCTTTGTTCACGATCTCAACCGCTCTCTGAAAGCCAAGCCGTTTCTGCTGATGGAAAGCACGCCCAGCACCACGAACTGGCAGGCCGTCTCTAAGCTTAAAAGGCCGGGCATGCACGCCCTGTCGTCCATCCAGGCCGTGGCCCACGGGTCGGACAGCGTCCAGTACTTTCAATGGCGCAAAAGCCGGGGCAGTTTCGAGAAATTCCACGGCGCCGTGGTCGACCACGTCGGGCACGAGCGGACCCGCGTCTTTCAGGAAGTGCGAGCCCTGGGGGAGCAGCTGGCCGGCCTGGGCGATCTGGCAGGCACCCTGTTCGAACCTGAAGCGGCGGTGCTGTACGACTGGGAAAACCTCTGGGCCCTGGAAGACGCGGCGGGTCCGCGGAACGATGGGCTCAATAACTACCGCGAAGACTGCCTGTCCCACTACTACCAACTCTGGAGGAGGGCCGTGGCCACCGACGTGGTGGATTACCGCGGGGACTTCGGACGCTACAAGCTGCTCATCGCCCCGATGCTCTACATGATCCGCGAAGACACGGCAAAGCGGATCGAGGCTTTTGTTCGCGGCGGCGGCACCTTCGTCTGCACCTACTGGTCGGGGATCGTGGACCAGACCGATCTCTGTTACCTCGGCGGATTCCCGGGACCCCTGCGGAAGCTGGTCGGGATCTGGGCGGAGGAGATCGACGCCTTGTATCCTGCAGAGAGGCGCTCACTGACGATGTCGGAGGGCAATCCCTTAGGCATGACCGGAACCTACACCCTCCGGCACTTCTGGGAACGTCTCCATCTGGAGGGCGCGGAGACCCTGGCTCGCTTCGATGCCGACCTTTTCAAGGGCTCCCCCGCGTTGACCAGGAACTTAGTTGGCAAGGGGCGTGCATATTACATCGCATCCCGTAACGAGGAGTCATTTCTCGACGCCTTTTACGGCGCGGTGATCGAGGAAGTGGGCCTGCGCAGTGTCTGGCCGGAGCCCCTGCCGGAGGGGATCAGCGCCACGAGGCGTGTGGGTGCAAAGTATTCCTACACCCTGGTCATGAACTTCAAGCAGGTCGAGCAGGAGTTGACACTGCCCGCCTCACTGCAGAAGGCGACTTTCGGTACCGAATAAAAAAAATAAACGAAATTGTGTGGACGCTGCCGATTCAGTAGAGTATTTTAGATAAAAATATTACTATTTTGATAAGGTAAACCCGTTCGTGTTGCAGCAGTCAAAATAGGGGAGGTGAAAAATGGCCAAACCTGTCATCTTGACTGTGGACGATGAGCCCCAGGTGCTCAACGCCATCGAGAGAGATCTGCGCCAGCATTTCAGCTCAGAGTACAGAATCCTAAAATCAGAATCCGGAAAAGAAGCCCTGCAGACGGTTCGGGGCCTCAAGAAACGAAACACCCCGGTGGCCCTGCTACTGGCAGACCAGCGTATGCCGGAGATGAGCGGAACCGACTTTTTAGCGGAGGCGGTAAAACTATATCCGGCAGCCAAGAAGGCCCTTCTCACCGCCTACAGCGATACTCAAGCGGCCATCAAGAGTATCAATGAGCTGGGGTTGGATTACTACCTGATGAAACCCTGGGATCCTCCGGAGAAAGAGCTGTACCCGGTATTAGAGGATCTGTTGGGAGATTGGGCCGTCAACGCCCGCTCCCCCTATGAAGGCATCAGGGTGCTGGGTACCCTCTGGTCTCCGGGCAGCCACGCCATGAAGGATTTCCTCTCCCGTAACCAGATCCCCTATCAGTGGTTGGATGTGGAGAAAGATGAGGAGGGCAAGCGAGTAATGGAAGCCTTGAACGGGGAGCCAACCCTGCCGGTTGCCGTGTTTCCCGACGGCGAAGTTCTGGAAAATCCGACGATGTTCGAGTTGGCGGAGAAATCCGGTTTGCAGACCAAAGCCTCACGCCCGTTTTACGACCTTATCATCATCGGCGGCGGGCCGGCCGGCCTGGCCGCCGCGGTGTACGGAGGTTCTGAGGGCCTCAGGACCGTGCTGGTGGAGAGACAGGCCACGGGGGGGCAGGCCGGCACCAGCTCGATGATAGAGAACTACCTTGGATTCCCCCGGGGTTTGAGCGGGGCGGACCTGGCCCGACGGGCTACCACCCAGGCCAAGCGATTCGGAGTCGAGATTCTGGCATCTGAAGTTTTGGGCGTGAGCGCCGTAGATGCCTACCGCTATGTCCGTCTGAACAACGACTCGGAGTTGAGTTGCCACGCTTTGTTGATCAGTACGGGAGTGTCCCTTCGTACCCTCGATATCCCGGGCATCGAGCGCCTGGCCGGGGCCGGAGTGTACTACGGGGCAGCTTTGACCGAGGCGGTCAACTACAAAGGTCGGGAGGTTCTGGTGGTGGGCGGAGCCAATTCGGCCGGGCAGGGCGCCATGTTTTTTTCCCGCCACGCCAGTAAAGTTTATCTCTGTATTCGCGGCGATTCGATAGAGGCGGGCATGTCACAGTACCTGGTAGATCAGATACGGGCGACTAAAAATATCCAATTGATGCTCGGAACCCGGGTGGAAGAGGTCAAGGGAAAAGTCCAGCTTGAATCGGTGCAGCTGCGAAACGGTACCAACAGCAAGCTCAAAGAGTTGCCCGTGGCGGCGATGTTCATTTTCATAGGAGCTATTGCCCACACCGACATGCTGGACGGATTGGTAGAGCGTGACCCGGAGGGATTCATCCTCACCGGCAGGGATATTTTTAGCGAGGGCAGAAAGCCGCGGAGTTGGACCCTCGATCGTGATCCGTATCCGATGGAGACCAGTGTTCCCGGAATTTTTGCCGCCGGGGACGTTCGTCACCAATCGATAAAACGGGTGGCTTCAGCCGTGGGTGAAGGGGCGGTGGCGGTCTCTCTGGTTCACCAGTATCTCAGATCCGTATAGGGAAAACCATGTTTGATTTTTTGAGAAAAGTCCCCCTGTTCAGCGGCCTTTCCGGTGAAGACCTGAGGCGGCTGTGCGGAATGGCTACGGAGCTGCGCCTGGAGGCCGGAGAGGACTTGTTCCGGGAGGGCGGTAGCGGGGATTTGGCCTACGTGATCAGGGAGGGTGAGATCGAAATCAGCAAACTCTCCGACGGAACGAATGTCATTCTAGCGGTCAGGGGCGTTGGGGAGCTGATCGGCGAGATGGCCCTGCTGGAGGATGCCCCGCGCATGGCCAGCGCCCGGGCGGCTTCGGATTGCCGTCTCCTGGCCATCGGCCGGGAGCAGTTGGAGGAGCTTCTCAGTTCCAGCCCCTCTTCGGCCAGGGCGATGCTGCGCACGGTCACCGGGCGGCTGAGGGAGACCGAGGCCTTGCTCGGGCAGAAGGAGAAGTTGGCCCAGCTCGGAACCCTGGCTGCCGGCATGGCTCATGAGCTGAACAATCCCGCCTCTGCGGTCCAGAGAGGCTCGGTGCAGCTGGCTGCCGCTGTAAGGCAAATCCTCGAGATCCCGACCGCATTCCGCCAGTTGGGTCTGGACTCCGTCCAGATGCAGGAACTCGATAGACGCTTGCGTGACATGGCCCGGCGTGCCGAGCAGCCGGAAACCTTGGATTCTCTGGCGCGCAGCGATCGGGAGGAGATCCTGGAAGATTGGCTCGAGAGCCGGACGATCGAAAACAGTGCGATACACGCGCCGGAACTGGCAGGTATGGGATTTGAGATCAAGGATCTCGAGGAGCTGGAGCAGAGCTTTCCAAGTTTGCATCTTCAGGCCGTGATCGATCTTCTATGCGCCGCCTACGTGGCCAACAAATTGCTGCGTGAAATTTCCGAGGGCAGTGGCCAGATAGCTGCCATCGTCAAAGCCATGAAGAGTTATGTGTACCTGGATCAGGCGCCGGTTCAGGACGTGGATATACACGAGGGTTTGGAAAATACCCTGGTCATTCTCCAACACAAGCTGAAGCGGGGGATTCGGGTTCTTCGAGATTTTGCCGATGGGGTACCGTTGGTGCGCGCCTACGGAAGCGAATTGAACCAGGTCTGGACGAATCTGATCGACAATGCCGCCGATGCCCTGGAGGGCAGCGGGGAAATCCATTTGCGAACCCGATTCGAAGATTCCTGGGTGACGGTGGAAGTGGAAGACAACGGGCCGGGGATCCCTGAACAACATCGGCCGCAGATCTTCACCCTGTTCTTCACGACCAAACCGATGGGCAAAGGTTCCGGGCAGGGATTGCACATCTCCCACAACATCGTGCACCGCCATGGCGGCTATATCGATTTCCGCTCGGAGCCGGGAAAGACGGTGTTCACCGTCTGTATCCCCCTCAACTTTCAGGAAAACTCCGCCGCCGTGCCCTTGGTCGGAGCGGGTGCAGCGGCTGACAGGCAGGAAAGATGACGCTCTGATCCACAAAAAGATTGCTTTGAGGAGATTGCTATGCAACAAAGCTCGACAACGGGCCGCTGGGTGCTGGCTGCTACCGTATTGGCCTCGGCCATGAACTTTGCAAATCAGAGTGCTGTAAACGTCGCCCTTCCCGCCATTCAATCCGCCCTGCAGGCCAGCGGCGCCCAACTGCTGTGGATCGTGAACGGCTTCGCTCTGTTGCTGGCAGCCCTGATTCTGGTGGGGGGCTCCCTGGGAGACAAGCTGGGACGTAAGCGGATCTTCATGACCGGCATCGGTCTGTACGCAGCCGCTTCTCTGGCCTCCGGTCTGGCTCCCTCTGCTCTGTTTCTGATAGCCGCACGTGCCATTCAAGGGATAGGCGGGGCTCTGATGATTCCGGGGAGTCTGGCCCTGATCGCCGCTCATTTTCCCAAAGAACGTCGAGGTGCAGCCTACGGTACCTGGGCTGCTGCAACCACCATCGCCATGGCAGCCGGGCCCCTGATCGGAGGCTTCCTGGCCGAGGCCGGTTTGTGGCGGTTTGTGTTCCTTATGAACCTGCCCATGGCCGCAGCGACCATGATCGTAGTTGCCTTATACGTCCCGGAAACCCGGGATGAAGAGCAAACACAGGGAATCGATTGGGCCGGAGCCGCACTGGTGACCCTGGGTCTGGCCGGTCTGGCCTATGGATTCACGGCAGCCCCTGAACTGGGATTTTCTCATCCCAGGATCTTCGGATCTCTTGCCGCCGGTTCAGCCGCCCTGATCGGTTTCCTCGTGGTGGAGCGGGTTCAACCTCACCCCATGCTGCCGCTGGGCCTGTTCCGGTCCCGGACCTTCAGTGGAGCCAATCTCCTGACCTTCTTCCTCTACGGCGGGCTGTACGGGTATCTGGTGTTCTTCAACCTAAATCTGGTTCAGGGCCAGGGCTACCGGGAATCCGTGGCTGGATTTGCCATCCTTCCCTTCATCCTACTGCTGGCCGCGATCTCCCGCTGGTCGGGGAAGCTGGCCGACAGGTACGGACCGCGGCTGCCCCTGATCCTGGGCCCATCCCTGGTCTCCGTTTCCTTCCTGCTCCATTCCTTCATCGGCCAGACATCCGGACCGCAAGCCTACTGGGTGACCTTCTTTCCGGCTGTAGCCGTGGCGGGTATCGGAATGGGATTTACCGTAGCGCCGTTGACCACAACGGTGATGAGCTCGGTGCCGGACCATCACGCCGGCACGGCTTCCGGGATCAACAACGCCACCTCGCGGATCGCGGCCGTGCTGGCCGTGGCGGTTCTCGGCTCCGTGGCGCTTTTCCACTTCGGGGCGGAGGTCCGCACGGGAGCCGCGGCTCTGGATCTGCCGGCTGCGGCCGTGGTTGACCTGCAGAGCGAGGCGGCCCGTCTGGGTGAGGCCACGGTTCCCGGCAGTGTGCCCTCCCAGCAGGTACAGGAGGTAGATACCGTGCTGCGCGCTGCTTTTGTGGATACCTTCCGATTGATGATGCTGCTGTGTATGGCCCTGGCTGCTACCGCCGCCGTACTCGGCGCCCTGCTGGTCGAAAAACAGCGGATGCGGCTGCCGGAGGATAAGCAGTTGCTTTCAGGAGATCGCCGGCCGATCAGAACGGTTTCACAGGAGGTTCGAAAATGAGAAAGCTGCCGACAGGTACGGTTACCTTTGTATTCACGGATGTCGAGGGTTCGACAATGCTCATACAGCGCCTGGGTGACGGACACCGGGAAGTTCTGGAGACCCACGCCCGGCTGCTTCGCAAGGCGATAACCGATGCTGAAGGGATCGAAGTGGGAGAAAGGGGAGACGGCTTCTTTTTTGTTTTTGTCAGCGCCTGCCAGGCGGCAGAAGCTGCCGCTCAGATCCAGCGCTCGCTGGCCGGGCATCTCTGGCCTCCCGAAGGCGCGGTCCGCGTTCGCATCGGGATCCACTCCGGTGAAGGTGTGCTTGGAGGAGACAACTACATGGGTCTGGAGGTCCATAGGGCCGCTCGTATCGGCAACGCGGGGCACGGCGGACAGGTCATCCTTTCGGAAGCCACGGCGACGCTGTTGAAAGACAATCTACCGAAAGATCTGTCCCTGCGTGAGTTGGGGTGTCACCGTCTGAAGGATTTGCCTGAAGGCGAACAGCTCTTTCAGCTGCTGATCCCCGGACTTCCTGCCGATTTCCCTCCGCCTAGAACGTTGGGTTTCACGAATATCAACCTGCCCCATCAGCTGACCTCGTTTATCGGCAGGGAACGGGAAGTGAACGAGGTGCTGAACGGATTGACCGAAAGCCGCCTG
>Ga0315554_1001365_pt1 | contig 14385 bp, 16 predicted proteins | sample SalMarSW160370MG_FD_202114 | JGI IMG/M metagenome (GOLD analysis project Ga0315554, IMG submission 202114) | Salt marsh sediment microbial communities from the Plum Island Ecosystem LTER, Massachusetts, United States - Salt Marsh Sediment SW1603-70 ... | reverse complement strand
CGTTCTCGAGGTGCTTCCGGCCGTCTCGGTCGCCATCCGGGCCCGATGGTAGTTTGCCGGCCCGTATCACCGAGGCAGGGCGGCTATTCGATCTTGGGTCTTCGGTCGTCGGCCCGGTCGTTTGCGGCGGAAGTGGTCACGGCTTCCAGGGTGATGGCGATGCCGATGGCGATGACCACGACGGGCCAGATGGCAACGTCCTCGGGCAGGTGGTGGAGGTCGCGAGCCAGCATGTAGCCGCCGATGGCGAGCAGGGTGAGGGGCCAGAACCAGCCCTTGCGGTTGCCGACGAGGGTGCCGACGAAGAGCCAGCCGCCGAGTCCCAGCCACACCAGGGTCCACAGCGAGATGTCGGGTAGCACGTCCAGCTCCCGGAGCAGGAAGAGCGCGCCGACGGTGATGAGGGCGAGGCCCAGGAAGATCGGGTGTGGGCGCGGGCCGTAGTCCATGGTGCACAGGTTACCGGCGGGCGGTGCGGATGCCTGCGGCGATATGCTGCGGTCATGACCATCCACAGTGTCGGAATCGTGGGAGCGGGGCAGATGGGCGGCGGCATCGCAGAGGTGTGCGCCCGCGCCGGGCTCGATGCCGTTTTGGTCGACATCTCGGCTGAGCTGGCCGCCGCCGGCAAGGCCCGGATCGAGGCTTCTCTGGCCAAGGCGGTGGAGCGGGACAAGATCACCGAGCGGGAGCGGCAGGAGGCGCTGGCGCATCTCAGCTTGGGGACCGATCTGGATCTCGTCGCCGGCTGTGATCTCCTCGTCGAGGCCGTTGTCGAGGACGCCAGGATCAAGACCGAGGTGTTCCGGCGCCTGGACGAGATCGTGGAGAGCCCGGGGGCGATCCTGGCCTCGAACACGTCGTCGATCCCCATCATCAAGCTGGCCGGGGCGACACGGCGGCCCGGCTTCGTCGTCGGGCTTCACTTCTTCAATCCGGTGCCGGTGATGAACTTGGTGGAGATCGTGCCGTCCCTCGAGACCTCGGAGGAAACCGTCGAGCGCTGTCGGGCCTTCGTCACCGATGTGCTGGGCAAGGAGGTGATCCGGGCGACCGATCGTGCCGGCTTCATCGTCAACGCCCTTCTTGCGCCGTACCTGGTGAGCGCCATCCGCATGTACGAGGGCGGATTCGCCAGCAAGGAGGACATCGACAAGGGCATGCAGCTGGGCACCAACCACCCGATGGGCCCGCTTGCCCTCTGCGATCTGATCGGCAACGACACCGTGCTCGCCATCGCCGATGTGCTCTACGACGAGTACAAGGACCCGGCGCTGGCGCCGCCTCCGCTGCTGCGGCGTATGGTGGAGGGCGGTCTGCTGGGTCGCAAGTCGGGCCGGGGCTTCTACGAGTACTAGGGCCCGTCCCACAGCAGCGAGCGCAGCGCCTGCTGGAACTCCTCCGGGGGTCTGGTGGGCTGCCCGTCTGCGGAGGTGCAGGCCGCGGTGATCTCCGCCTCGGCGATGAGATCGTCGCCGTGGCGCACCTGCTGGCGCCAGCGGCTGGTCGCCGGGCGCAGGTCGATGATGCCGGTGGTGATGATGAGCTCGTTGCCGGCCGTCGCCGGGCGCCGGAACCGCACGTCGGCCCGTACCACGACGACCTGGTATCCCTGCCGGCGCAGCTTCTCCATGCCCCAGCCGATGTCCTCGAGGGCGCCGATGCGGGCGTGCTCCAGATAGGAGAGATAGGTGGCGTGGTTGACGTGCCCGTATGGGTCCAGCTCGCCCCAGCGAACGTGGATCGTGGTGCTGTGCATCGGTGAGGAAGCCTAGAGGCCCCGCCGGTCCTTCCATCGTGCGAGTCGGTCTCCCGGCGCGTTAGGGTGGCGGCCGTATGCCGAGAGAACGTGTGGACATCCGCACCATCACCAAGGCCGAGCTGGACACTTGGAGCGAGACGCTCGCCCTCGTCTTCGCCTTCGATCAACGTCCCGAGGACCGGGAGATGTACGCGAAGCGCACCGAGATCGACCGCTGTCTCGCCGCTTTCGACGGCGACGACATGGTGGGCACCAGCGGGGCCTTGTCCTTCCGGATCGTCGTGCCCGGCGGCGGAGTGGTGCCGGCGGCCGGCGTCACCGGGGTGTCCGTGATGCCGAGTCATCGGCGCCAAGGCCTGCTGCGCTCCATGATGGCCGAGCTGCTCGACGATGCGCGTCGGCGCCAGGAGCCCTTGGCCGCGCTCTGGGCCTCGGAGAGCGCCATCTACGGGCGGTTCGGCTACGGCACCGCCATCGAGGGCGCCGACTTGATGATCGAGCGGCCTTACGCGGCCCTGCGCCAGGACGTGGCCTCGGTGGGCCGGGTCCGCATCATCGGGGAGGCGGAGGCGCGTTTGGTGCTTCCCGGCATCTACGAGCGGGTGAGCGCCTCGATCCCCGGCACCATTCTGCGCGAGCAGGCCGATTGGGATCTCTACTTCTACGATCCCGAGCACTGGCGGGAGGGCGCCTCGGCCCTGCGTTTCGCCGTGCTGGAGGACGACGGCGCCCGGCTCGGCTTCGTGCGCTATCGCCAGAGGGCCACCTGGGAAGACGCCCATGCCAAGCACACCTTGCACGTCGAGGATCTTCAGGCCGCCGACGGCGCCGGCTACGCCACGCTGTGGCGCTTCTGCATCGGCATCGACCTGGTCGCCACCATCAAGGCCCACAACTGCCGCCTGCATGAGCCGCTGCCGCTGCTGCTGGCCGATCCTCGGCGCGTGCAGCGCAACGTCGCCGACAAGATCTGGCTTCGTATCCTCGATTTGGAGCGGGCGCTTTCGGCGCGGCGCTACACCGTCGACGGCGAGATCGTGCTCGATGTGAAGGATGATTTCGTGCCGGACGCACAGGGGCGCTATCTGCTGCGAGGCGGTCCCGACGGCGCCGAGTGTGTGCGCACCGATGCCGAGGCCGATCTGACCATCTCGACCACCGATCTCGCCGCCGCCTACCTGGGCGGCTCCAGGATTCGCACGCTCGGCTGGCTGGGCCGGGTGCAGGGTGAGCCCCAGACCGTCGAGCTGGCCCACCGTATGTTCGATTGGCCCGTCGAGCCTTGGTGCACGGTCTTCTTCTAGGTCAAACCAGCCAGTAGGCGAGCGCGCCGAAGACGATGCAGTAGACGGCGAACGGCGCCATGCCGGCGCGGGCGAGCAGGCGGACCAGGCCGGTGATGGCCAGGTATCCGGTGACGGCGGCGACGGCGGCCCCGACCAGCAGCTTCGCCTCGAATCCGCCTTCACGGACGAGGTCGAGGCCTTCGATGAGCCCGGCGCCGGCGATGGCCGGGACGGAGAGAAGGAAGGCGTAGCGCGCCGCCTGCACTCGCTCGAATCCTTGGGCCATGCCCGCGGTGATCGTCATGCCGGAGCGGGAGATCCCGGGAAGCAGCGCAAAAGCCTGGGCCAGGCCGACGACGACAGCGTCGGGCCAGCGGCCGTCACCGAGGCGGCGCGCTCCGGTGGCGAAGAGCAGCGAGAAGGCGAGCACGACTCCGGTGACGACGAGCAGCAGGGCCACGATCCACGGTTCGTCGAAGAGGATCTCGATAGGTCCCTCCAGCGGGCTGAGCCCGACTACGGCGGCGGGCACCGTGCCTACGGCGAGCAGCATCAGGATGCGGCGCGCCTCGATGTCGGTGCGCACGTGGACGAGGCGGACCAGGTCGTGGCGGTAGTAGGCAACCACGGCGGCGAGTGTGCCAACGTGGAGCAGCACCGAGGTGGCCAGATCGGGCTCGTCCATGCCGAGCAGGGCCGGAACGAGCACCAGGTGCCCACTCGACGATACGGGCAGGAACTCGGTCAAGCCTTGGATGAGGCCCCAGAAGGCGGCTGTCAGCACGGGGCACCACGATACCGGGGGCGCCGGGGTGCGTGGTCCATTGTGCGGTTCTACGGCTGCACCGCCGCCACCAGCAGGTCTTGTTCGGCGGCCACCGCCACCAGCGCCGCCGACTCGCCGGGCACGGCGACAACGGCCGGCTCGAAGTCGAGGGAGTAGGGGTCGCCGGTCTGTGGCCTGAGCACGAGACCGGGCACCGTGGTGGGCGGGTCGACGATCACCAGCATCACCGTGTCGCCAGCATCGGCGTGTGTCCCGACGGTCAGGGGCACCGACCACCATCCTTCCGGTGGCGTCACCGGGCCGGTGAGGGCGGAGGTGGTGATCGGCTCGCCGGGGGCGATGGCGACGGCGGCCACCGACCCGGAGATGTCGGGGAGGGGCCAGAGCCCGGCGGGGACCTCTCGCCACTCGATCGCCTCGGCAACGGGTTCACCCGGCTGGAGGGATCGGGCGGCGAAAGGGCGGGTCTCGACGGGCTCGGTGCGCAGGTCCCACCAGAGGGCGCCGGCGACGATGAGCACGGCTGCGGCCCAGCGGAGGTATGGGGGTCGCTGCAGCCAGTACACCGGGCACCGTACCGGCGGAGAGGACCCGGGGGAAGGGGTTTGTCGGGAGATCCGGCGGCGCCGCACCCTGGCGAGCGGCGAAGGTTCAAGGTTATCTGAGGGCGTCGTCTCGCTTCCGGCGGGCCCGGTGGCGCCAGATGGCGGTTGCCTAGACTCGCCGCAGTGGACGCCGCCTCCGTCATCGTCGCCTGTGCCGCCTACCTCGTCGGGAGCGTCGACTTTGGTGTCATCCTCCCCAAGCTGGCCGGTGTCGACATCTACTCCGTGGGGAGCGGCAACCCCGGGGCCACCAACGTGCTGCGGGCGATGGGTCGGGGGGCCGCCGCCGCGGTTGTACTCGGTGATGTGGCCAAGGGCCTTTGTGCCGCTCTCGCCGGGGATCTCGTGGGGGGCGAGGCGGTGGGATTCGCCGCCGGCTTCTTCGCCGTTGCCGGCCACTGTTTCCCGCTGTGGCACCGCTTTCGGGGCGGCAGGGGCGTCGCCACCACGGGGGGTGTGACCATGTGGATGGAGTGGCCCGTCGCCGTCATCCTGCTGCCGGTGTGGATCGGTCTCGTCGCCCTCACCAGGAAGGCCTCGCTGGCCTCGCTTCTCGTTGCCGCCGCGTTGACGCCGTGTTTCGCCGCCTTCGGCGTCGGGGGCTGGTCGCTGGTGTGGGCCGGGGTCACCGCGGCGCTCGTCGTGGTGCGGCACGTGCCTAACATCCGCCGCCTGATCAGCGGCTCCGAGCACGGGATCGAGGAGGCCGCATGAAAGTCGATGTCGCGGTCATACCCGCCGCCGGGCGCGGCACCCGCATGCAGCCGGCCACGCGCAGCGTCCCCAAGGCGCTGCTGCCCGTGGTCGACCGGCCCGCCATCCAGTGGATCGTGGAAGAGGGCATGCGCGCCGGCGTCGAGGAGTTCGTAATTGTGGTCAACCCGGGAGTGGACGATCTCGTCTACAGCCACTTCGAGGGTATGGGGGGCCTCGATCTGCTCGCCGGGTTCGATCAGGTGGCGCTCACCTGGGTGGTGCAGGAGCAGGCGCTGGGGCTGGGGCATGCCGTGTTGACCGCCGCCGAGGCCGTCGATGGAAGGCCCTTCTTCTGCCTGCTCGGCGACAACCTTGCCGTTCCCGGCCGGGAGCATCTCGGTTCGCTGGCGGCGGCTTCGGATGGGCGCTCCGTCGTCTGCCTTCGTCTGCTCGGCGATGAGGGCCTGAAGCGCTACGGAGTCGTCATCCCCGGTGAGGAGCTGGCCGAGCGGATCTTCGAGGTGAGGGGAGCCGTGGAGAAGCCCGGCGCCGGGGCGCCGTCGCGTCTCGGCCTGGTGGGGCGTTACTTGTTCACTGCGGAGATCTTCGAGCACTTGGAGCGGCTTGCGCCGGGCCTGGGAGGTGAGATTCAGCTCACCGATGCCGTGGGCACCCTGGGCGAGGCGGGCCGGTGCCTTGGATGGGTGGCCGATGCCGACCTGCTCGATGTGGGCACTCCGGCCGGCTACGCCGAGGCGGTGACTCGGCTGGCGCTGTGGCACCCCGAGGTGGGCCCTGGCTACAGGGAGTACCTCGAGGGCCTGTTCGGGGCCTCATGAGGCCGCTGCCCGATGCCCAGCGGCAGGTGCTGGCGGCCATGCGGCCGCTTCCCGAGGCCGGTGTGCCGCTCGCCGAAGCCGCCGGGCTGGCGCTCGCCGCACCGGTGCGTGCTCCCCACGACATCCCTCCGTTCGCCAACTCCGGCATGGACGGGTACGCGGTGCGCGCCGGGGACACCGCGGGCGCCCCGGTGTCGCTCGAGGTGATCGAGGACGTGCCGGCCGGCAGCGTGCCCACCAGGAAGGTCACCACGGGAACCGCCACCAAGATCATGACCGGGGCCCCGATGCCGGCGGGTGCCGACGCGGTGGTCATGGTGGAGGACACCGAGCAGGAGGGGGATCGGGTGCTGGTGGGTGTGACCGTGGAGCGGGGAAGCCATGTGCGGCCCGCCGGGGGCGACATCGAGGCCGGCGCTCCCGTCTTCGGCGCCGGCGAGCGCCTCGACCCTCGTCATCTGGGGGTGCTGGCCGCACTGGGCATCGGCCGTCCCCGGGTGCGGCGGCGGCTGCGGGCGGCGGTGCTCTCGACCGGCGACGAGCTGGTGCCCGGCGACACGGTGACGCTGGGGCCCGGGCAGATCCGCGACGCCAACAGGCCCATGCTGGTCGCATACCTCGAGGAGATTGGGGCCGAGGCGGTCGATCTCGGCATCGTCCCCGACGATGAGGAGCGGCTGCGCTCCACTCTCCAGGAGGCGGCCGCCTGCTGCGACGCCGTTCTCACCAGCGGCGGAGTCTCGGTGGGCGAGTACGACCTGGTGAAGAAGGTGCTGGGAGAGCTGGGCGGCGTCGACTTCTGGCGGGTGGCCATCCAGCCGGGCAAGCCGTTCGCCTTCGGGTTCCTCGGCGACACCCCGCTGTTCGGGCTGCCGGGCAACCCGGTGTCGGTGACCGTCACTTTCGAGCAGCTGGTGCGCCCGGCGCTGCTGCACCGAATGGGGGCGCGTCGGCTGTTCCGTCCCCGGGTTCCGGGCCGGCTGGCCGAGGCCGTCGACACCGACCCGGACCGCATGGGTTTTGTCAGGGTGTCCGTCGCTCTCCGGGACGGGGTGTGGACGGCGTCTTCGAGTGGGGGGCAGGGCTCCAACGTGCTCTCCGCCCTGGCCCGGGCCGACGCCTTCGCCGTGGTGCCGGTGGGTGTCGATCGCCTCGTCGCCGGTTCGGAGGTTGAGTTGGAGATGTTCCGCTGGCCCGAGGCGAGGACGTTCGAGGAGGTGCTGGGGTGAACGAGATGTCGCATCTGGACGACGACGGGGCGGCCCGGATGGTGGACGTGTCTGGCAAGTCCGAGACCGACCGTGAGGCGGTGGCCGAGGCGGTGGTGTCGATGGGGGGCGAGACCCGCGACGCCCTGTTTGCCGGCGAGCTGCCCAAGGGGGACGCTCTGGCGGTGGTGCGGGTCGCCGCCGTCCTGGGGGTGAAGCGCACACCCGATCTGGTGCCGCTGTGCCATCCGATCCCCATATCGGGGGTCGAGGTGACGGTGAAGCAGGTGTACGCCGGGGCCAGGATCGAGGTGCGGGTGCGCGCCACCGCGCGCACCGGAGTCGAGATGGAGGCGATGACCGGCGCCGCGCTGGGCGCCGTCGCCCTCTACGACATGGTGAAGGGCCTCGATCGCGGTGCCGAGATCGGGCCGGTTCGTCTTCTGGCCAAGTCGGGGGGCCGCTCCGGGGAGTGGCGGCGGTGAGGGCCGGGGTGCTCACCGTCAGCGATCGGGTGAGCCGCGGCGAGGCGGAGGACCGCTCCGGCCCTCTGGCCGCTCGCCTGCTCGAGGGCTGGGGCTTCGAAGCCGAGGTGCGGGTCTGTTCTGACGGTGTCGATCAGGTGGAGGGCGCCCTTCGGCGATTCCTCGGCGAGGGCAAGGATCTGGTGGTGACGGTGGGAGGCACCGGGTTCGGCCCGCGTGATCTGACCCCGGAGGCGACGCGGCGGGTGATCGAGCGTGAGGCGCCGGGCCTGGTCGAGGCGATGCGCGCCGCCACCTTCGGGCGGATTCCGCATGGGATGCTTTCGCGCGGAGTGGCCGGCATCACCGGCTCGGCGGTGGTGGTGAATCTGCCGGGGTCGGTGTCCGGGGTGGAGGAGTCCCTCGGGATCGTCGGCCCGGCGCTGCGGCACGCCGTGGAACTCGCCTCCGGTCTGCCTTCCGAGCACCGGGCCGAGTAGGCCGTGCGGTACCTTGAGCGTGGGGGGCCAACGCCCTAGGCTTTTACTTCAGGTCTAGTCGGAGTACGTCGATCCTCCCATGGAGATCATCCTATTTATCCTGCTGGTAGGAGTCTGGGCGGCGTTCGTGCTTCCGTCGGTCATGAACTCCAGGAGGGAGACCGCCATGGATGAGACAAATGATTCGGGCGGGGAGGTGAGGCCGGCGACCAGCGCTGTCACTGGTGCGCCCGCCGCCGCGGCGGCATCTGCCGCAGTGGCTATGCCCAGGTCGGCGGCGATGTCGAGCATGCAGCGCGAGCGAGTGCTGGCCCGGCGTCGCATGGCGCTCATCCTGCTGATGATCGCCGCCGTCGCCACCCTCGCCGGGGCCATCATCACCGGGAAGTGGGTGCTGCTGGGCCTCACGCTGGTGGTCGACGTGGCACTCGCCGTGTACATCGCAATGCTGCTGCAGATCAAGCAGCGGCAGGCGGCATCCCGCTTCCGCTCCTCGCCCTTGGCGGAGAACCCGCAGGACGAGATGCGGATGGTTTCCTACTAGCCGGCGGATCTTCATGGTGAGACCCGACTTGCAGCCCCTGTCGACCGCGGTGCGCCGCGACCTCGACGACAAGTACGCGGCCCGCGAAGCAGGCCTGGCCAACAGCAGGCGCATCATCCGCCTGTCCGCCAACGCCATCCGTGCGCTGCACCGCGATGAGGGGGATCGCGCCGAGCAGCTCATGGCCGAGGCGGCGGGCCTGGTGACCGAGACTGAGGCGGCCTTGGCCGCCCATCCCGACGTGCGCCACGTCGGGTTCGTCTCCGACGCCACCAAAGAGTATGCCGAGGCCCGCCTGACCGCAGCGCTCTGCGCCGGCGAGCCCATCCCGCTGCCGGCCGAAATAGGCGTCGATGCCGCCCCCTACCTGAACGGCTTGGGGGAGGCGGTCGGCGAGATGCGTCGCCGCTTGCTCGACAAGCTCCGCGTCGGCGACATGGATGAGGCGGAACGTATGCTCGAGGGCATGGAGACCATCTTCGAGCTGCTCGCCGACCTCGACTACCCCGACGGCATGACCGGTGGGCTGCGCCGCACCACCGACGTGGCCCGGGCTCTCATCGAGCGCAGCCGCGCCGACCTGACCACCACCGTGGTGCAGGAGCGGCTGCGCCACCAGCTCGCCGGCGATTAGCACCGCGGCTCTCCGGCCGGTTCGCCATCCGACGTGGTCTTGTGGGCGCCGTGTCGTCGATGTTGTCAGACGGGTGCCCCGTTGCGGTGGAAGCGGACCACATCGACGCCGTCTCTTCCGGGCGCCACATTCTTGGCCAAGTGCACCTCGAGGTCCCCTGCGTCCCAGGCCGCCACGATGTCGGCGAGAAGGCGCGGGCCGTCCGCGGTGTGCACTTCGACGACGCTGCGGTTGTGCGAGTTGTTCGACGGGGAGCCCACCGGGACCCAGGCGGCCGGTTCTTGTCGGTAGGCATCGATTCGGCCTGCTGGGGCGGCGCCGTCGAGGTTGTAGGCGTGCTCTTCGTGGATGGTGATGTCCAGTCCGTCGATCTCCTCACGTTCATCGGCACGGAGTCCAATGGTCGCGTCGACGAGTCTGGCGATCAGCCAGCTGGCGACGAAGGAGAACCCGCCGACTGCCGCTACGGCGACTCCTTGTTTCCACAGCAGGTCGGCTGATCCGAAGATGAGTCCATCGGCGCCGGCCGCGTTGACCGACATCTGGGCGAACACGCCCAGCAAGACAGATCCGACGATGCCGCCCACCAGGTGCACCCCGACCACGTCGAGTGAATCGTCGTAGCCGAGGCGGAACTTCAGCGAGACCGCCAGGTAGCAGAGCATCCCGGCGACGAGGCCGAAGACGAAGGCGGCTTGTGGTCCCACGTAGCCGGCGGCCGGGGTGATAGCCACCAGGCCGGCTACGGCGCCGGACGCGGCTCCGAGTGTGGTGGGCGCTCCGGTCTTTCGCCATTCCGCCAGCACCCAGCCCAGAGCCCCGAGGGCGGCTCCGATCTGGGTGGCAACCATGGCGTTGACAGCCACGCCGTCGGCGGCAAAGGCGGACCCGGCGTTGAAGCCGAACCAGCCCACCCACAGGATGCCGGTCCCGAGGAGGGTGAGGGGCAGCGAGTGGGGCCGGATCGCCTCGATGCCGAACCCGCGGCGGGGCTTGAGCACCAGTACGACGGCGAGAGCGGCGGCGCCGGCGTTGATGTGCACCACGAGGCCTCCGGCGAAGTCGAGTACACCCAGGTCGGTGAGCCAGCCGTTCCAGGCCCAGTGGGCCACGATCGGGTAGACGATGGCGGCCCAGATGCTGGTGAACAGCACCCAGGCGGAGAACTTCATGCGCTCGGCCACCGCTCCCGAGATGAGAGCCGGCGTGATGATGGCGAACGTCATCTGGAACATGACGAACAGCAAGCTCTCACCCGACGACACCTTGGCCAGGAACGTGTTGTCAAAGCTGCCGATGAACCCACTGCCGTCGGCGAACGCCAGGGTGTAGCCGATGGTGGTCCACACCACGGTGACGATCGAGATGGCGAAGAAGTTCATCAGCAGCATGTTGAGCACGTTTTTGGAGCGCACCATGCCGCCGTAGAAGAGGGCGAGGCCTGGGGTCATGAACAGCACCAGCGCCGAGCTGATCAGAACCCAGGCAACATCCCCCGCAGCCATTGTGGGCCTCCTCTGGATGGGTTGGGGGAGGTTCACATGGATTGATTGCGGTCCCGTTTCCGGTTTGTTGCGGTCGGGTTACGTCTCGGGTGCAGCCGAGAGACGGCTTCCGGGACCTTGGGCGCGGCCGAGAAACGGGCTCCAGGACCGAGTTGGAGGGCCCAGGCTGGGGTACACTCTGGTCCGCTCTGGGGGTGTAGCTCAGTCCGGCAGAGCGCTTCCCTCGCACGGAAGAAGTCAGGGGTTCAAATCCCCTCACCTCCACTCTCCCCTGTGCCTCCCCCATGCCAGTGGGGGGCGCTCTTCTTTTGCCTCTCCCGTGCCAACGGGGGAGGCCCGAGCGGAGGGGGTCTTCTGGCCCGCACCGGGGGAGGCGCGCAGCGTCCGTCGGATCTGATATTGACCAGGCGCGGAGGCTGCAGGCGCTGCTGCCAGCGCTATGGAAGATCCAGGCCAAAAGGGAAGATCCTTGAGCTACATCATGTGGTGTGGTGAGTGGCGAACCCTGGGCTGGGCTACTCTCTGTGCATGCAATGGTGGGGTGTCTTGGGCAGAAGGGTGAGCAACCGAGAGCGGGCTCCAGAGAGGGCGGACGGGGCAGTCGGGCCTCGCTACTGGCTCCAGTTGCTGTGGTCGGTGGTGTGCACTGGCTTTGGGGCCTTCGTCGTATTCGCGCGGGCGGCCGATGCGACTAGCTTGACGCTTCCGCTTCTTACTGGCGGCGCGGCGGGTGTGGCCTTGTACGTTCTTGGTCTCATCGTGTGGTGGGGCGCTGGAAGGTTGTTGATGCAGCGCCGAGATGAGCAAGATTGATAGACGGCCGTTGTCTCAGTGGTCCAGATTGGCGATCGCCATAGTCGTACGACGCCGACGGCGCCCGGATCAGACGCTCTCGCGGTGAAAGTGTCACCTACTACATCGGGCCGATTGAGATCGAGACCGACGATGGCGATGTGACCGAGACGCACAGCATCTACTCGCTGGGTGGCGGTGTGAATGCGGTGCGTGTGGTGACCAGTGCGGGTAATGACGGTGAGGTCACCTTCACCTTTGGGGACCATCTGGGCAGTTCGTCGACTGTGTGGCAGGCCGGTGAGCTGGGCGACACCGACCCGGGAGTGACCTCCTTCCAGCGTTACTACCCGTATGGGGAACCCCGCGACACCTACAGCCCGGCTCTGCCTACTGATCACACTTTCACCGGGCAGATCACCGACGGGCTGCTCGATGACGGTGGCACGGGGTTGATGTACTACGGGGCCCGGTATTACGACCCCCAGGTGGGTCGTTTCGCCGTCGCCGACACCATCGTGCCCAACCCGGGCAACCCCCAAGACCTCAACCGATACGCGTACGTGGGAAACAACCCGGCCAACGCCACCGACCCGAGCGGGCACGGGCCCACCGAGAACGATTGGCACCGGTACTACGGGCACCCGACACCTGAGTATGGGGGTGAGAGAGAGAAGACCTTGCCCGATCTCGGTAACCCGATCACGGTAACAGGGTCACTAGAAACCCGTAGATGGTGGCATCCTGCTAGCTGGTTCAGCCACGTTGTCGACGGGATCACTGGGAGGGACGCTGGCGACTACGCGGATTACATCGTGGCAGCGGCGCAGGAGGTAGGCGTCGATCCAGTCCTTCTCTTTGCCATTGTCGAGCACGAGTCGAGAAACCAGTCGATCTGGGGCTTGACTGATCGGTATGAAGATGCAGCGAAGGAGATGGTCCACGAGATCACCGGGTGGCTTGATCCTTCAATCGGAATGACGCAGATGACACGAAGCACCTTCTATGAGACCGTAGATAACCATCCAGATGTGTTCGAGGAGGGTACTGCATGGTACGATCTCAGAGGTGACGATTTGCTGGCCATTCGGGCAGCTGCGTATCACCTCAGTGACCTGCAGGCCCAACTTGAGACAGTGGTAGTTCACAGCCCACTGGATGAGCGCTATCTGCTTGCCCTGGGGTATGGGGCCGGATCGGCGGTGATGCTACAAGTGGCCGAAGGGGGTGCTCTGGGTCCCGAGGGGGCCAAGTACGTCGGCTACGTGGCAGAGCACTACAGCAAAGCCCACGATTTCTTCTGCGGGATCGGCCACGATCATGGCTATACCTGCTCCTAGGCGCCTAGGCGCAGCTGCGGCTGTGGCGTTGACGCTGCTTGTTTTGTTGACAGGAGGCTGCAGGCGGCTAGACGATCGTTCCGAGCTCGAGATTGACGCCGAGAGACTCTTGAATGAGATCGTCTTCCCCTCGGACTGGCACGAGATTGATCGCGGGTATTCGCCGTTGAGTCGTGTCTTTGAGCTCAACGACACGGCTGCAATCCTGGATTTCTCCTATCCAGAGGGCTATGAGATGCTTGAACTCGACAACGTGCACGTCCAGAACTGGGTTGGCTACTACGGTGTGCGGGGGTTCGAGGCAGAGCTGACCGCGGAGTACGTTGGTCCCGCCCCGACACTGGACACTGCCTGCCATATTCTCCTTGCCGAGGGCCGCGATTCAGATGCAGGGCTCATCTTTGTTGATACGTTCTGCGAGGATCGGTAGGTGGCCGCGTCCCGCGGCAGCTGACAGAGCCTTCGGCTTGGTTGCGGAGGCACCGATGTAGCGTCGAGTCACGTTGAGGGGCGTGATGTGTGGGTGATGCAACGTCGCCCTCTGTGTTGGCGTTCTAGTCGGCTGCTTTGAGGTCTGCCACCTTCCGGGTTCGGGGTTTCGATGGCCCGGATGCGGATCTGGGCGAGGGAATTGCGGCAAATGTGACGGCTGCTGTGGCCTATTCCTCGTGCTGTCCGGCAAGGAGTGCCCGGACAAGGCGGAACCGACAATCGGCTGGTTGAGGTGTCGAATTCGGGGGATCCGGATGACACCAGCTTCGTCTATGACGCTGACGGTGTGCGGGTCAAGCGTGTCCATGGTGATGATGCCACCTATTACATCGGGCCGATTGAGATCGAAACCGATCAGGGTGATGTGACCGAGACCCACAGCATCTACAGCCTCGGCGGCGGTGTGTCGGCGGTGCGGGTGGTGGCCAGTGCGGGTGATGATGGTGAGGTCACTTTCACCTTCGGGGATCATCTGGGCAGCTCCTCGACCATCTGGCAGGCGGGTGAGCTGGGGGACACCGATCAGGGGGTGCGCTCGTTCCAGCGTTACTACCCGTATGGGGAGCCCCGGGATGACTACAGCCCCAACCTGCCCACCGATCACACGTTTACTGGGCAGATCAGCGACGGGCTCCTGGCCGACGGTGGCACCGGGCTGATGTACTACCAGGCCCGCTACTACGACCCGCAGGTGGGCCGTTTCGCCGCCGCCGACACCATCATCCCCAACCCGGGCAACCCCCAAGACCTCAACCGATACGCGTACGTGGGAAACAACCCGGCCAACGCCACCGACCCGAGCGGGCATGTTGTCCTTAAGGGCGATGAGATGCCTGACCACTACGAGTACAGCGGCCCGAAGGGTGGTCCACCCGCCCTTGCGTGGAGGATCTTCAATGATATGGCAGATGAATGCGATATCTTGTTTGAG
>Ga0315554_1001364_pt1 | contig 14387 bp, 8 predicted proteins | sample SalMarSW160370MG_FD_202114 | JGI IMG/M metagenome (GOLD analysis project Ga0315554, IMG submission 202114) | Salt marsh sediment microbial communities from the Plum Island Ecosystem LTER, Massachusetts, United States - Salt Marsh Sediment SW1603-70 ... | reverse complement strand
GATCGTGTCCAGCGATGGCACCCTCTGGCGTCACACCCAGATAACCCTGGCAGAGGTATTCGGGGGATTGGCCCTGGGATTGACTACGGCCACCTCGCTGGGCTACATTCTGGCCAAATCGAGGCTTGTAGAGCGCATCCTCTCACCCTACATCGTGGCCTCCCAGTCCATCCCCATCGTCGCCCTGGCCCCTCTGCTGGTCATCTGGTTCGGCTTCGGCAGCCTATCCAAGGTGCTGGTCTGCGCCTTGACCCTCTTCTTCCCCGTCCTGATCAACACCATCATCGGCATCCGCTCGGCGGAGAAGGACCTGGTTGACCTGATGCGCTCCCTGGAGGCCACTCGCTGGCAGGTCTTCACCATGCTGGAGGTGCCGGCTGCCTTGCCTGTCCTGTTGGGAGGGCTGAAGGTGGGGGTCACTTTGTCTGTGATCGGGGCGGTGGTGGGGGAGTTCGTTGGCGCCGACCGTGGACTGGGCTTCCTGGTGAACCTAGCGCGCGGGCTTTTCGACACACCTCTCATGTTCGTAGCCCTTTTCACCCTGGTGATCATCGCCGTCAGCCTGTACGCGGCCGTGGCCATCCTGGAGAGCTTGCTGCTTTCGTGGAAAAAGTAAAATAAAGGGGGTTTTCTACGTGAGGAAGACAGTTCGTTCAATTTTAAATTCATTGTTGTGTTTGGTCATCGTCGCCCTCGCTGGCTGCGGCCCGTCCCAGCCGCCGGCCACGCCAACGCTGCCCGCACCAGAGGAAATCACTCTGGCCATGGGCTTCATACCCAACGTCCAGTTCGCCCCCTTCTACGTGGCCGAGGACAAAGGCTACTTCGCCGAGGAGAACCTGGCCATCAATTTCGACTACGGCATGGAGACGGACCTGCTCAAACTGGTGGGCGCTGGTGAGCTGCGGTTCGCCGTGGCCAGCGGGGATCAGGTCATCCTGGCCAGGGCGCAAGGGCTGCCAGTGACCTACATTCTAAACTGGTATCGTCGCTTCCCCGTGTGCGTGGTCTCTTTGCAGGAGAAAGACATCACTGGGGCAAAGGACTTGGTCGGCAAGAGGGTGGGGACACCAGCTACCGAGGGGGCCAGCTACATCGGCTGGCGGGCACTACTTCACGCCGAGGGGATAGACGAAGCCCAGGTCAACCTCCAGGTCATCGGCTACACTCAGGTTGCCAGTCTTACGGAGGGACGGGTGGACGCCGCCGTGTGCTACGCCCTGAACGAGCCGGTGCAACTGAGCCAGGCGGGGTACTCGATAAATGTTATCTATGTGGACGACTACGCCAACCTGGTCTCCAACGGTCTCATCACCAACGAGCAGACCATCGCTGAGCAGCCAGAGTTGGCTCAAGGGCTGGTCCGGGCTGTGCTGCGGGGGTTAAGGTACACCATCGAACATCCCGATGAAGCCTTCGCCATTTGCAAAGAACACGTGCCTGAGATCGCGGGAGACAACGAGAGCCTGCAAAAGGCCGTCCTGCTCGAATCCATCAAGTTCTGGCAAGGCGAGCGATTGGGCTATTCTGACCGCGCCGCCTGGGAGGAGTCCCAGCGCTTCATGCGCCAGATCGGGCTTATTGATGCCGAGGTGGACGTGGAGAAGCTGTTCACTAATCAGTTCGTTGTTGAACCTCAGTAGAGGACGAAGTTATGGAGTCTGTCGGCTCTTCAGAATCTCGCAGAGTCACAATGTCGGACCCCCCAACTTGTTGGGGGTATGCTGCGACAAACCCCAACAAGTTGGGGACTCCGGCTAGCTATTCACGCCAACTCCCAAAGACTCAGCCCGTTCTAGCAGCCAATGAGATAACCATGACCTTTCTAGGGCAGCAGGGTTCACTCGAAGCCCTGGAAAGTGTTTCCCTGCAAGTTGGTGCCGGGGAGTTCCTGTGTATCGTAGGCCCATCGGGCTGCGGCAAGTCAACCTTGCTGCGTATTCTGGGTGGCCTGGTGCGGCCCACGAGTGGCAGGGTCTATCTCGAAGGGGAGTTGCTGACTGCCCCCCGCCGCCAGATTGGCTTCGTCTTCCAGAAGGCCAACCTGATGCCCTGGCGTACCGTGCTCAGGAACGTCACTCTGCCGCTGGAGATTAAGGGGCTGAAAGCCGAAGAGGCGGGGCAACAGGCCAGGGAGCTTCTGAAGCTGGTGGGGCTGGAGGGCTTCGAGGATGCTTACCCCCACGAGCTCTCAGGAGGGATGGAGCAGCGAGTAGCCATCGCTCGGGCCCTGATCCACGACCCGGCCATCCTGTTGCTGGATGAGCCTTTCGGCTCGCTGGATGCCCTGACTCGGGAGAACATGAACCTGGAGCTGCTGCGCATCTGGCGAGCCGCCCCCCGTTCCCCCCAACTTTGGGGGGGCAGGGGGGGAAAAACAGTGGTCATGGTGACCCACAACATTCAGGAAGCCCTCTTTCTGGCCGATCAGATACTGGTCATGAGCTCCCGTCCGGGCCGCATCGAAGCGACCGTCCCCGTTCCGCTGCCACGGCCTCGCCGCCTGGAGATGTTATACAGCGCGGAGTTCGGCGTCCTATCCCAGCGGGTGCGGCAAGCCATCCGCTGAAAACTGGGGGCGATTTTCATTCGCCTCGCCCCTCCTCCGCCAGGCGTCCCACCAGGGCGTAGGCCAGGGCCGCGCTCTGTTCCAGCCGCTCCACCCGCAGTGGCATCTCTTCCTCTGAGAAAAGACCCTCCTCCACTCCCCAGGCGATCCGGGCCGCCGGCACACCCGACTGCAGGAAAACCCATTCGCTGTGACCGTACCACGTCGTCCCCACCTCGTGGTCCAGTTCCACCGCCAGGGCGTAGCCCCGCCGCATCAACCACGTGGGCGTTTCCACGCCCCACGGCGGTGGCACCTCGCCCCTGATGCGTGCCAGTTGAGCCGCCGCCTGCTCCGGGCTGTCCAGGTCAATCAGGATCAGCCTGCGCATCAACACCGGCCCTCCGGACGGCGCTGCGGGGGTCGCCGCCGGGTCGAAACGGCCGCTTAACCGCCCCCCGAACAGGAGCGTCTCGCCCCCCAGCGCCGTGTCCACGTTGATGGCCGCCACCACCTGCCCCAATTCCGCCCTGTGCTGGGCCAGATAGGTACCAGAACTCCAACGCTCAGTCGTCCTCTCCGAGCCCAGGGAGATGAAACGCACCGTGCGGGGCAGCGGTTCCCGGGCTAGAGCGCGAGCCAGCTCCAACAGCAGCGCCGTATTGGTGCTGCCTCCGTCGTTGGGCGGGTCCCACCCCTCGGCGTTGCGGGTGGCCAGCAGCCAGACTTCCTCGCCAGGACGCTCCATCCCCGGCAGCGTCGCCACGATGTTCTCCGTACCGACGGTCTCATATCGCCGCAGCCCCTCGAAGACCAGTTGGGCTTGCTCTCCTGTCGCCATCGCCTGGCGCACGATGGCCGCGTCCTCCGGGGTCAGGCTCACCGCCGCGGCCAGCGCCTCAGCCGGGTAGGTCTCCAACACCGCGGCCAGCCCCGGCAGCCGCTCGTCCTTCCCCCCCACCGTCGGCGGCGGCAGCGCCCGGTCTTCTATCACAACTATCTTACCCTCCACCTCTCCTGCCGACGGCAGTGCCTCGGCCGAGACGACGACCAGAGAAGCGGTGATAACCTCGCCGGCCAGGGCACTCAGGTGAGCCGCTGTGCCCTGGGGGATCACTTCGACCTTCCCCACCCGCAGGGCCACGTGGCGCGCCGACGCCAGGGGTGGGATGTTCACCTCTTCCCGCTCCACTGCCAGGCCGTACAAAGCCAATGTCTCAGCCACGTAGTCAGCCGCCTCTCTGGCCGCCTCGCTCCCCGGTTTCCGCTCCCCCATCTCCATCAGCACCTGTGCTACTTCATAGATACGCAGGCTCTCCACAGCTGCCTCCGCCGGGTGAACCGCTGCCGGCTCCACCGGGGGGCCGAGCGTCGCCGTGGGCGTCGGCACCGCCATCGGCTCGGGGGTCGCCGGAGGGGCCACGACCACCACCGCCGGAGCCGGCGGCACCTGCATTCGCCACCACACCAGCCCCCCAATCGCCAACGCGGCCACCGCCAACCCCGCCGCCAGCCGCACCGCCGCCTGTCGCCGCTCCACCACCGCCGGTCGCTGCCGGGGTAGCTCGTTGAGCGAGGAGACCGGCAGCTCCCCCGCCGCCACCCAGGCCGGATACCAGGCCGCCCCCGCGCTCGCCAGCACCGGCAGCGCCAGGCCGCCCAGGGCCACCCAGAGGGTCGCTTCTGGCCAGGTGGGTGAGAGGGCGGCGAAGCCGCCCAGGGCCAGGCCGCTCCCCAGCAGGCCGCCCAGCAGGCCAATCCAGGCCGCCTCGACCAGGAACAGCCGCACCACGTCCCCCGCCCGCCAGCCCGCCGCCCGCAGCAACCCCATCTCCCGTCGCCGTTCCCGGGCGTTGAGCAGCGTCAGGTCGGCCACCGTCAGCGCAGCCACCAGGGCGCACAGCAGGGCCACCGCCAGGTGGTAGCCCTGCACTTCCAGCGCCACGTGCTGGCCCAGCAGCGTCGCCTGCAGGAAGCGGCGCGCTGAGAGAGTCACCAGCCCCATGAAGGCCAGCATCGCCGTCGCCAGCGCCAGCAACAGCACTGCTGCCAGCGCCCGTCCCCGGCGGCGCAGCAGGTGGCGGGAGGCGTAGCCCACCACCGTCAGCCGGCCCAGCGCGCGCCCCCGCGCCCGTACCTCCCCCGCCTGCACCACGTGCGCCGGTGGCAGGACCACCGCCCGCCAAGCCGGCGCCAGCCCCCCCACCAGGCACAGCCCCACCCCCAGGGGCAGCACCAGAAGCGCCGCTTCTATGGGAATGGCCAATCCTGCCAGGTGGGTGAGCGCCAGGGCCAACAGCGCACTCGCCACCCCCGCCAACCCTCCCACCAATGCCTGCTCCGCCAGGATCAGCCCCACCACCTCCGAGGTGCGCCAGCCCACTGCCTTGAGCAGGCCCAACTCCCCCTGCCGCCCCAGCACCGAGAGGTAGGAGATGCTGGCGATGTACAGGGCGCACACCCCCAGCGTCAACCCCAGCATCAGGAAGCTGGTCCAGTGGGTGTTTTGCAGGATGGCGGTGTCCACGTTCTTCTTGACCCACAGTTCTTCGACGTAGCCAGTGGGTGGCACGTCGCCGTAGCCGGGGATGTGCACCAGCAGCGGTTGGGGGGAAGAGCCGACCATGACGTCCACCTCCAGGCCGGTGCGATCCACGATCTGTTGGGCCAGGGCCTCGATTTTGGCCCGCGCCTCGTCGTTCATCTCCTCAATGCCGGCGGCGCGGACGCGGATACAGGAGATAGGGGTGGGGCCGCCCAGCAGTTCGGCCAGTTCCAGGGGCGCCAAAACGAGGGGTGGGGTAGTGACGTAGCCGCCGGGGTTGAAGGTGGGTCTGAGGGGGACCGGTTCGGTCGGTTGGCCCGTCTCGTCGTACTTGAGCACCGCCTGGGGTGACAGGTAGGTCTCCAGCGGCACGGCGTTGGGGGCCAGTTGTTGCCCTTCCAGCAGCCGGGCCAGGTCGAAGGTGCCGACGGTCTTCAGTTCGAAAAAAGCCTCACGTGGCCCAGCTAGTAGATAGGATAACCGCCGGAAGGTGACCTCTGGGCCCTCTTGTTCCAACGGCATCGCCTCCAGGACAAGATCTGCTGTCACAGAAGCGGCAAGGACCTCTCGATAATGGATGGGGCTGGGCACGATGAACCCTAGTCTCAGTGAGACCGGAAACTTGCCTCGCTGCAACTGTGTCAGAACCGCCTCGTGCCCGGCAATGCTGTCCAGCGTGTGCTGCCAGACCACCTCGGCGGGCGACTGATCCAGATAGCTCCGTCCGCCTGCCTCGCGCAAGGCGTCCAGGGTCTCTTGGGTGGGCACCCCAGGGAGAGGCAGGGTGATCTGGCTGACGGTGTATTGGGTGGTGAAGGAGATGTAAGGATGGCTGTTAACCAGCGCCGGCACTGTGTAGCCGATTGCTTTTCGCCCATCGGGATACGTGTAGCCTGTTTCTTCCCCTTGCAACTCGTCTTCGGGCAAGAAATAGCGACCTTCCAGCACCGCTTCGTCCAGCCCAACCAAGGTTGCCTCGGCCTGGGGCTCGATGGCGGCAAGCAGAGCGCTGTGAGAGGTGCCGATGGGCAGTATGAGGGGCACTTTGTTTTGTCCAGGGAGAAACATCCCTGAAGGACCATCAAACCCCAGATCCACTGTACCTCTTACGTCAGGCGACGCGAGAGTGTAAGTTCTTTGCCGAAAAGGGATCGTGTGAAGACCATTGTCCACCAGTATGGTGCGCTCTACGCGATACGCGCCCGGAGAGAGCGGTTCTGTTTCGATGGCCGTAGAGACATTGAAGTAGCCGAGGATGGCAAGGGGAGCAGCCACTTCGACCTCGGGCAGCGCCTTGATGGCCTCGTACTGGGCCATGGTGATGCCCCCCGCCAGCCCGCTCTCGTAGTGGGCCTCCAGCAGGTTATGCTGGTCCTCGATGCGCGAACGGGAGTCTGTGGGACGTACCAACAGGTCGTAGGTGGTGCGCCAGTAGGCGGCCAGTTCCCCCGCCACCCGTACCTGGGCCGCCTCGGTCACCGAGGAGAGCAGGCTGACTCCCAGCGAGGCGGCCAGCACGCCCACCAGCAACAGGGCGGTGCGGTCGGCGCGGCCCAGGAGGGAGCGCAGGGCGTAGCGGAAGGTGTGGGGTCGCGCCACGGCGGCAAGGAGGAGCAGCAGCGCGGTGAGGGCTGCAGCGCCGGTCAACCAGGGCCGCAGCCGGGTCAGGATAGCCCTGAGGTCCATCACCTGGGGGCGCTCAGGCAGCCCGGCAGCGGGGGCGGCCTCTTCCGGCATGGGCGGGGGGAAGGAATAGGAAGTAGCCGTGGTACTGACAGCCAGCACGAAGAGAGGAAACACTTCGCTATCAAGGACTCGCTGGACGATGGCTACGGCTTGCACGTGCCCAGGGTCGGCACCGTCAGGCAGGGCCAGTTCGGATACCATGCTTGCCTCACCGCCAGGGTCGATATCATCCAGGAGATGCGGCGGCGACATGGCCCGCACCACGAAATGGTAACCATCCCGGCCAAGGTCCTCGTAGAGAACAAACAACAACTGAAGGCCCGTGGCTTGCTCCTCCCCTTTGTTTTCCACCCAGGCCTGGAGAGCGACTTGCTTTCCAGAGGTGTGCTGGTTCACTCGCACGTCTAGCGTTGGAGGGCGGGTGTTCTTCGCAATCGAGAGCAACGTCAACCGATGGTTCTCGTACGCAGCCATCTCATCGCGAACGCCATAGTTGGCGTAACCAGAACCACTGAAAGAGACAGGCACACGCTCCACCCCTTGAGCAGCCATCCTGCTCCTGGTCGCCGGACAGTGATATTCGTCGTCCAGGTGATATTCCAGAGGGATGATACCTTCGGGCCCCCGTTCAGCGGCCAATCGCTCCACAGCCTTGCTCATAGTCAGGCCGGCTTCGCTCCAATCGGCAGTAAAGACTTCGATGAGCACCGGCCAGGATGGTTCTTCCTGGGCATAGGTCGAAGCGTTGGTGGTCAGAGCGGCACCAACGATGAGGGCAATTATCAGGATCATGACGGTCGCTTTGGACTTTTGCGTTCGCATAAGATGTTCTCCTGCTTGATGGGGGGCTCTGCTCGCATGAACAGAGCCCCCCAGAGACGGCTCATGGGAAACAGGCCCTCCCCTTAGTCGCCACAAGGCGGTTCCGTACAGCCGTACCGCCAGTACAGATCACAGTCGTTGTTGGCACAACGCTGCCTGAGCAGATCCCCTGCATCCCGGCAACCACAACAGTTCTCGCAGACCGTGTACCAGGGCCCCCAGCAGCTGGGGCACTGGTAGTCCGGCTGTGGTGGTGGCGGTGCCGCGTTGGCCGTCGTCGCCGTGACCAGCGAGATCGCTGCTAGCAGGAACGAGGCTACCAGCATCACAGCCAAGATGCCCGTCAGCCACTTCTATCGCTTCATTGCCATTCACCTCCCTTCCAGTTGGATTTACCAGTAACTTTACCAGGCGCTCTGCCACCTCATTTGTGCATGCTACCGCCTCCTTTTCTCAGTCCTTACTATCCCCCGCCAACGCTTCCAGTTGCTCCAGCGTGCCGGCGAAGCCCGCGTTGACGATCACGCCCTCCCTGTCAATGACGTAGAAGAAGGGCGTCCCCGGCACCTGGTATTCCCTAGCGACTGTGTCCTGCCAAGTCAAGACGGGGAAACCAAACCCCTGCTCCTCCACTAGTTGCCGGTTCTCGTCCGTCGTGCCACGGGAGATCATCACCACCTGTACCTCCCCCTCGCGCTCGCTGAACGCCTTCAGATACGGCCATACTTCAGCGCAGGCCGAGCATTGGATCGAGGAAAAGACCAACAGCACCCTCTGGCCTACAAAGTCTCCTAACGAGATCATCTGACCCCTCGTGTCGGGCAGGGTGAAGGCCGGCGTTTCCGTTCCGATCTCCAACCCCTGCGGCCCCCTCATCGCCTGCAATGGTTGCAGCGCTGCCAACACCTCTCGCTGCAACTGGTTCATACGGATGAACAGGCCCACGATGGCCACCATCAACAGGATGACCACCCCCATCAACATCAGCAACAGCACCTGCGTTCTGTTCTCGCTCATCTTCTCTCCCTGCATTCTATCCTAAGCCAAGCCCAGACGCGCCCAGACAGCCTCCAGGCTGCGCTCTCCACCCAGGCGAGTCTGGTCTACGATGGCCCCGTCCTTGAGGAAATAGACCCGGTCGGCGAAGGCGGCGACCCGCGGGCTGTGCGTCACCACTACCACGGTGCGTCCCCCATCGTCGCACACCTGCCGCAGCAGTTCCATCACTTCGTCGCCCGCTCGTGTGTCAACGTTGCCCGTGGGCTCGTCAGCCAATACGATCGCTGGCTCGTTCACCAGCGCCCGCGCGACAGCCACCCGTTGTTGCTCCCCGCCGGAGAGCTGGGAGGGCAGGTGGCTGGCTCGCTCCACCAATCCCACCGCGTCCAACAACTCTCGGGCGCGCCCCTCCAGGTCGAACTTGCACTGACGGCGGTAGGGGATCAGCGGCAGCATCACGTTCTCCACTGCCGAGAGGATCGGCACCAGGTTGAATAGTTGGAAGACGAAGCCGATCTTGGCGCGGCGGAAATCGGCCAGCGCGTTACCCTGCAACGTGCTCACGTCCACTCCCTCCACGATCACATGCCCGGCGGTGGGCACGTCCAGCGTGCCAATCAGGTTAAGCAGGGTGGACTTGCCAGAGCCCGAAGGCCCCATGATGGCCACGAACTCCCCCCGCTCAACCGAGAGATCCACCCCGTCCAGCGCACGCACCTCCGTGCCGTCGGTGTAGATCTTGGTGAGTCCCTCTGCTATGATCATGGTTTCTGTCGGTTCACTCATTGTATCTCCCTCCTTAAGATGTCTCTCCTGTAGGCGGGCGTCCGCGCGGCCGGCTGATGTGCCGAGGCGTGGGCATCTGGCGCAATTCGTTCAGCCGGGCTTGGCACATGTCCAGCCAGCGCAGGTCGGCCTCCAGGTGCATGATGGCGCCTTCCAGCAGCAGCAGCCAGGGAAGCTCCCTCGCCGGGTCGGCCTCAGCGCGCATGGACGTCAACTCGTGCATCTCACTGAGCAACTCCCGCCGCTGGGCCTGGAGCACCTCGCCCGGCGGCACCGGCCCGGAGAAGAAGCTGAGCATTAGCTTGGCGTGGAAGGCGTCGCGCAGACGATAGTCGCGAGACAGTGGCTCGTGGTACCAATGCTCTAGTTCCGCCCTCCCATCCTGGGTCAGCTCGTAGGCAGTGCGCTCCGCCGCTTCGTCCACAGATGCGGGTTGGCGCACAACCAGGCCATCCCGCTCTAACCGCGAGAGCGTGCTGTAGATCTGGCCGGTGTTGATCACCCAGTGATCGCCCAAGGCGGCTTCCATCAACCCACGCAGCTCGTAGCCATGAGTAGAAGTATGGTTGAGCAGGGCTAATAGGGTGTGTTTGACAGTCATGGCTCCTCCAGAGAATATATACTGAGTATCTGTTTCTTGAAAATAATTATATACTAGGTATACAATTTTGTCAAGAATTGAGTCGTCCAAAGAAAAAGGCCACCTGGGCTTCACGCCCAGGCGGCCTTTTTTCTTGTTCCTGATCATCTGTGATAGTGCTCAGAGGTACGGGAAGTGCCCCGTCGCTGGAGCTTCTCCAGCCTCCGCTGCAGCCAGCGTCGCCAAAGAATCGGCCTCAAACCTCGCCAGGCTTCCTCAGCCTCCTGGCCGCTGACCTCCCTGCCGCTGAAGCGCTCTCTCACATACAAGTCAGTGATGCGCTGCACCGGGTCCTGCCCTTCAGGTATGACGGTGCTCAAAGCGGCAGCGTACTCGTACGGCGTCTGGTGTCGCTGGAACTGGATACCGAGTCGCCGGGCAAAACTGCACAGCCTCTCGTAGACTCGCTCCACCAGGTTCAGTCCCTTCTGTTCCCTCTCACGTAAGGCCCAAAGTGTTGCCAGGCCCACCAGTACCACAAGCAGGACCAGACCGCCCAACCAGCGAACTGCCTGCCACCTCCCTGTGGCCTGGCTATAGATGAACCCCCCTTCCCCTCCAGGCAAGTCATCTTCTTCGCCAGTGCCCTCTTCGTGGCCCAGGTGTTGGTTTTCGTCGCGGTTTTCCGATGGCTCAATGACCTTGGGTGGCTTGGGTCGAACTATGAGCGGCTCCGAGGCCGTAGGCTCGAATTCCACCCAGCCGTAGCGGGGGAAGTAGATCTCCACCCAGGCGTGGGCATTCTTTTCCCTCACCCGGTAGGCTCCCGTATCAGGATTGTATTCACCTTGACTATAGCCCGCTGCCACCCGCGCCGGGATGCCGACAGCGCGGGCCATCACGGCCATGGCTGAAGCGTAGTAGTCGCAGTAGCCCTCGCGGGCGTCGAACAGGAAGTAATCCACGCCGTCCTGGCCCTCAGGTGGGGCTGCGATCAACTCGTTGTACTTTATCTCTCGCAAGTAGCTCTCCAGGGCGGTGGCTTTGTCGTAGGCATTGTTGTAGATTGACACTATCGGCTTAGACTTAGACAAATATGTGATGGAATCGCTACCTCCTTGGTCAAAGATGGTTATCTGCCCATCGGCAAAGGTCCTAGGGGGGGTGCCGCCGGCGATCGCTTCCGCTAAATCGCGCACGCGCGAGGGTAGACTCGGTGGCAACTGGAGATAGCGACCGAGGATCCAGGCTGGATAGTCATCCCCCGCCGCCCGCAGGCTATCTTCATCAGCCGCAGAGATGGAAGAGACGACGGCGTAGCTCTGGCCCTGCTTCAGGCGGGAGCGGCTATAAAGCATCGAGACGGGAGTAATCACTCCCTCTTTCTGGGCGTAGGACTCGGCCTCCTCTCCTGGCGGAAGAGGGGGCACATAACTCACCACCGCCCAGGCCGGCAGGTCCACCCGAAGAGGCTGAGCGGCAGCAAAGAGCATGGTCCTTCCAGGCAGAAAAGTGGTGATGGTCTGAGTGATCTCCTGGCGCAGCTCATACTTGGGTATCGTCAAAGAGGAATCGTTGGCTTCCAGGCCAATGCTCTCCTTATCTTTATTGAGCCAGCCGGAGCCGGTGTACTGGTCGTAGAAGGCCGCCCGCCAATAGCGTCCCACTGGGGCCCGCACGTCCATCACCGCTGCCTCGCTGAGGTGGACAGGCCCGGTCAGGCCCAGCGAATTGCCGAAGGGATTAGGATAGACCTTGCCGTAATACTTAACGGCAGAGAAGAGGCGATTCCAGTTTTCCTGCACCTTCTGCCAGGGTTTTTCCAGAAACGATCCCACGTCGGAGAGTTGCTGGCTGGCGGCAGCGCTGGGCGCTAGCCAGGCGAAAGAGATAACCACGAGGGAAAAGATAACTCCGGCTCGAAGGAAAGCTAATCCTATGTCAGCGCTGTAGTGAACCCTGGCCGTCCGCCACTCTTGCTTTCGGATTGAAAGGTTGGAGTACATCACCACGAGCAGGGCAAAGAAGAGATAGGCCACCAGGTACAACTCTAACCGTGGGGAGGCGTAGTAGAGATTCCAGAGCAAGACCAGGCCGCAGGGGACGATGGATTCCCAGACCTTATGCTGGCGGAAATTATACCAGGCGGAAAGATAGCCCGCCAGCCAAAGGATCAGGGCCAGGATTAGGACAAAAATGAGGTTGTCCTCGCTGGTGCCGCCGTGCGTGGCCGTCCACAGCCACTCGTTGATGCGAATCCCCAGCTCGATCATTTTTTCGCGCCAGGTGAACTGAGGGGCCAGGAGATTTCCCCCCAGGAACGCCACCCATGCTATCCCGTAAACCAGGCTGAACAAGTGGGCCACTACATTCGGGAATTGGCTCTTAGCCAGGAAGAAGCCGGCGAGCGCGGATCCCACAACTACTAAGTATAGAATGTCCAGGCCCTCAGCCCACTCGGCAGTACGGATAGGCCAGGCCACGCTGAGGAGCATACAGATTATCAAAGCAAGGACTGTCCGTCCTTCTCGCAATCTCGATTCAGACTTCATTTTTGTTTGGCAACACCTACTTTGGCGATCTCGCCTCTTTGCCACGAATGGCACGAATTCTCACTAATTTTTATTTTTTCGTGTTAATTCGTGCAACCTGTCCTGAGCCCAGTCGCTTGTACTGAGCCGTCGGGTTGAGCCTGTCGAAACCTTGTCGAAGTGAAGGATTCGTGGCCAATCTCTCGCTTCCAGGCGGCGTGTTTCAACTGTAATACTGCCAGGCAGACCAAAAGGTTCACGGCCCCCTCTGCGCTCTGAGAACAATTATACTCCAAAAGAAAATTGGGAGCAAGGTTGCGAAGTGGCAAACTTTTCACCGAACAAACAATGTGGTACAATATCCATGCAACATCCCTATGGGTGGCAGGAGGGAAGAATGGCCAACAAGCCTCTGTTTCCTGGACAACTGGATGATGAGAGAGTCATCATCCGCGAGCGAAGGTATTGGTTTACGATCATCAGGTGGATAAGGCGACCTCTTATTTTTCTGGCTGTCTCTTCATTGATTGCCTGGGTCGTGACTGCACTCTTAGAACCCCTCTCAGACTTCAGACGCGCCTTTTATTGGCTCGTCATTCTAGCGCCAGCGCTCGCCTGGCTCGTCTGGCGAGCTTTGGATTGGCGGAACGATAGCTACATCGTAACCGACAAGCGCGTGATTCACATCGAGAAAAGATACCTGACGCTAGAGAAGAGGGATGAGGCCCCCCTGGCCATGATTCAGGATGTCTCCGTTGAAATGAAGGGTCTCATGACCAATCTGCTCTACTTTGGCGACGTGATCATCCAGACTGCTGGCACCTTGGGCACGATCCGTTTCCAGGGCATCCGGAAGCCTCGCAAGGCCCAGGCCCAAATCCTCGCTCTGGTGTCACGGGCTAAAGCAGCGATGCCCGCAGAGGAACCGCAAGCCATCCAGGTTGTTCGCGAGATAGTCGGTTGGCCCAAGCCGGAACCCGAACCCCTTCCCCCCACTGCCGAGGAGCTGCGCTGGGAGAGTGAGCAGCCAAGACAGGCACAAATCTTACGGGTGATCAAGATGATGGTTTTCGCCAAGCCGGACTTCGGCGAAAACCCGATCATCTGGCACAAACACTGGTGGATTTTACTCAAAGAGATGATATCTCCCGTGCTTGCCCTCGTTATCTCGTTCATCCTCTGGTCAGCAGCTTCCCTCCTTTTTGGTGTCAGCCTCTGGTTTGATGTGCCTCTTGGTATCTCCCTGACCGCAATCTCTGTGCGCATCACCTGGTTGGTTATAGATTGGCGTAACGACCTTTACGTCATAACCGATGATCGCGCCATTGACATCGAAAAAGTACCCTTCATCCGTGAAGAGCGTAGAGAGGCCGGCCTGGACAAGATCCAAGACGTGCGTTACTTGCAGGAGGGTTTTATCGCCACCAGACTTGATTTCGGCAACGTGCGCCTGGAAACGGCGGGCGAGATAGGAGAATTCACCTTCGATTCTGTACCCCATCCCAGGGAGGTACAAATCGAAATCTTTAATCGGCTGGAGCAATTTCATCAGGAAGCAGGACGGCGGCTAAGGGAGGCGAGAAATTACGAACTCCTCGATCTGTTAGGCCGCTATCACCAAGGGGTCCAAGGCACCGGCGAAACCGAGCCCTAAGCTTCCAGCATTTGTAACTACCCAGCGAAGCTTCGCCTCAAACCGACAGGTCAAGCATGTCATTCTGAGCGAGCGGAGCGAGCGAAGCCTGCCCTGAGCGCAGTCGAAGGGAATCTCGTTCCGCAAGCCAGGAACGGGATGCTTCGCTTCGCTCAGCATGACAGGCAAAATCTTGTCTCATCTGTAAAGAATTCGGGGTGTCAAGGAGTTCAGGCTGTCATTGCGAGTCTTCCATG
>Ga0315554_1001363_pt1 | contig 14392 bp, 11 predicted proteins | sample SalMarSW160370MG_FD_202114 | JGI IMG/M metagenome (GOLD analysis project Ga0315554, IMG submission 202114) | Salt marsh sediment microbial communities from the Plum Island Ecosystem LTER, Massachusetts, United States - Salt Marsh Sediment SW1603-70 ... | reverse complement strand
CTACGTGGTCTATGTCGATCCCGACGCCTATAGCAGCCTGAGCACGCAGGCGCGGAAGATTGAAATCGCACGGATTGTCGGCAGGCTGAACCAGCGTTTGGCAGGCGAGGCCTTCGTTCTTGTCGGGCCGGGGCGCTGGGGAAGCACCAACGTCGACCTGGGGTTGAAGGTGAACTACGCCGACATCTACAACGCCCGGATGCTGATTGAACTGGGGCTGGGAGGAGGAGGAGAATCGGCCCCAGAAGTATCCTACGGCACACACTTTTTCCAGGATTTGGTGGAATCAGAGATATACCCGCTGGCGGTGTTCCCCGATGATCCTGGGGCGGTCTTCCGCTTCGAGTTCTTCGAAAGGGAGGCGAACTGTCTGGGCGACCTGCTGCCCGAGGACGCGCAGTACGCCGAAGTGGTTCGGGTGCTGGACATACCTGCAATTACGGGAGGGAAACTCCTGGAGGTGGTCATGAATAGCGACGAAGAAGTGGCCATCGGCTTCTTGCAGGGGTAGGACTGCCTCTTTCTGGGACAAGGCACGGGTCTTTGGATCCCGTGCCTTCTGCTTTCTGGACTGGAGCAGGGCTGTGTCTGTCCATGCACCACCGCCGTTAGGTGGCGCGGGTGCCGAGGTTTCCCCGGCGACTTCGACTCACTCGGTGTTGGATGGGACTCCGACCCACCTCGCCCCCATCAGAAGTCCAATGCCGAAGACTACCGCAAGAATCAGGGAGTAGATGGGAGTCGACTGGCCGACGCTGACGATGCCGATTGCCAGTTGCGCGCCCATCGCCCAGAGGCACGCGCTCTGGCGCTTCGAGGCCGACTTGATGCGCAGCACAAGGAACGGCGTCAGAATCAGGGTCAGGAGGCTGACGACCGTGAGCACTCCCAGGGCAATGTTATCCGGAGAGAGCCACAGCGACAGATTGATGCGGCTCCACTCGCTCGCCATGGGGAAGAAGGCGAACATCAGGATGTCGGCCTTTTCGCGTATGTAGAAGCGCGCGACAAGAAGGAACACGATTCCCCACGTAAAGAGAGAGAGGTAGTGAGCCAGGGTCTCATCGATGCCCGCGACATAGAGCAATCCGAGGGTCCCGTACTGGACCTGGCTGAACAGGATGTACAGCGCCCAACCGATCCACCAGATGCACCACCACTGCCGTCCGCCCCGCTTCCAACCGTACCACGCGATCCCTGCCCAAGTGAGCCCTGCCAGGAGGCCTCCCAGGCCGAAACCACCCAGCGCCAAAGCGGCAAAGGCAATGTATGGGACCAGCGCCGCGATGCTTATGAGTATATCTTTGGTGGAACCTCGCTGTGCAAGAGGGTCATCGGTCATGTCGCCGCCTCCTATGAAGTGGGTCCATTGTGATGCCTTTTGGGCCGCGTGTCAAGCGGACCTGGCAGGGGGCTGCTTCCATTCTCGGACAGTCTCTGAGTGCCGCCTTTGAGAATCGCGCCATTTCGTGTAAACTATGCCCAGCATCCAGAAGGAGTGTGCGCCGCATGGAGAATCCGACGACCTTTTTCTCTCTGCTCCTGATTACGGTGCTCGCGGCGCTTGTCCCTGTGCTTTCTGTTGTGTTTCGCAAGGTGCGCCTCCCCATCGTCGTCGGCGAGATACTTGTCGGTGTCCTGATTGGACACAGTGGGCTGAACCTGATTCAAGAGTCACCGACTCTCACCTTCCTGGCGGAGTTCGGCTTCGTGTTCCTGATGTTCCTCTCGGGGCTGGAGGTGGATTTCTCGGCTCTTCGCCGTACCGGCAGGCATGGGGCAAGTCAAGGGGGCAGGCGGATTTCGCCCGTGCTGCTCGGCGTTTTGGTGTTTGCCCTGACTGTAGCCCTGGCGCTGTTCGCGTCTCTGGGATTGGCGGAAATGGGCCTGGTACGCAATCCGATGCTGATGGGCTTGATTCTAAGCACAACATCATTGGGCATTGTCGTGCCGGTTCTGAAGCAGCGGAGGCTCACCAACTCCCGCTATGGGCAGGCAGTTCTGGTGTCGGCTCTCATCGCCGATTTCGTCACCCTGGTGCTCATCAGCCTCGTGGTGGCTATCCAACAGCGAGGCCTTACGCTCGATGTGTTCCTTGTACTGATTCTCCTGGGAGCATTTGTCACAGCATTGAGGCTTGGCAAGATGTTCCAGCGGTTCACGCCTCTGGTTCGCGTGATGGACGAACTCTGTGCCGCGACCTCTCAGATTCGCGTGCGCGGCGCGTTTGCGCTGATTGTGGCGTGGGTGGTGCTGGCAGGGGCCCTGGGTGTGGAAATCATCCTGGGTGCGTTCCTGGCGGGCGCTCTTATCATCAGCGTGCTGGCTGGCCAGGGACAACCGCTGCTCCGAGAGAAACTGGATGCCATCGGCTTCGGCTTCTTTGTGCCGCTGTTCTTCATCATGGTGGGAGTTGGCTTTGACCTGCGTGCTCTCCTTAGTTCACCCTCGGCGCTGCTGTTGGTTCCTCTCCTGGTGGTGGCCGCCTACCTGGTCAAGTTCCTGCCGGCACTGTTGTTTCGCCTTCTCTTCTCGTGGCGGCAGTCGGTGGCCGCAGGCGCGCTTCTCTCGTCTCGACTCTCCCTCATTATCGCGGCCTCGGCGATAGCCCTGGAATTGGGAACTATCTCTGAAGCCACGAACAGTGCAATCATCCTGGTCGCCATTGTCACATGCACGCTTTCGCCCATGCTGTTCATGCGCATTGCCCCTCGGTTGGATGAGGAAGTGCGCCGAGGCGTGGTCATCGTGGGGGCGAGCGAATTGAGTGTGCTGCTGGCAAAGCGGCTGGAAACGGACGATGTCCCTGTCGTCGTAGTAGGCAGGGATGCGGACAGGATATCTCTGGTCAAGGAGCGAGGTGCGCAGGCCATCGCGGGTGATCCCGTGGACCCACGGATTCTTGAGCAGGCGGGCGCGGCAACTGCCGAGGCGCTCGTCTCCATCTCTACTATCCCGGAAGTGAACCGCAAAGTCTGTGAGATGGCGTCTGGGCAGTTCGGAATTCCTACTGTTGTGGCCCGCGCAGACAGGCCCGATGAGGTGCAGGTGCTGCAAGCGATGGGGGTGCGCGTCATTCAACCGGCCATGGCGACCGCCCTCGCGCTGGAGGGTGCTCTGCGCTTTCCCTCGGCGTTCGACCTCCTCAGCGACAAGGAGGACGAGGCCGAAATCGGCGAGGCCACGCTGTGCAACCCCGAACTGGACGGCTTGCTTATGCGCCGACTGGCTTTGTCTGGTAATGCGCTCATCATAGGAATTCGACGCGGCGGAGAGGTTATCGTGCCGCACGGAAACACAGTGCTCCACATGGGCGACCTCCTGATGCTTGTGGGAAACAAAGGCTCTGTTCGGGACGCACAGGAGTGGCTGGAGCGGTTGTGTGATGACTGACCGGGGCGACTCGGTGGGAGTTTCCTCCGGACACTGGAAACTAAAGACAGTGGCCTAAGAAAGGGTGATGGGTATGAATACAGACTACCTGGTCTCGCTGTTTGGCTTGGAAGGAAAGGTGGCCTTCGTTACTGGCGGTGGCGGCGGTCTGTTCAGCGAGGTATCGAAGGGGCTGGCGCGGGCAGGAGCCACGGTCGTCGTCGCCGCACTGACCGACAAGCGAAGCCGCGGCGTTGCGGAGCAGATTCGTGCCGAGGGCGGCGCCGCAACCATCTGCAAGGTGGACGTGCTGGATAGGGAGGCGGTGGAGGAGGCGCTGCACGCGACCCTGGAGCAGTACGGCAGGGTGGACATTCTCATCAATGGCGCTGGAGGCAATCGGCCTGAAGCCTCTGCGTCGCCAGAATTGCCGTTCTTCGATCTGCCGGAGGAAGCACTCCGCTGGGTTTTCGACCTCAATCTGATGGGGACAGTGATTCCGTGCCAGGCCTTCGGACGGCAGATGGCCCAGCAGGAAGAGGGCGTGATTCTGAATGTGGCCTCTATGGCGGCGGCTCGCCCCCTTACCAACGTTGTGGCCTACTCCGCAGCGAAGGCGGCGGTCGTCAACTTCACCCAATGGCTCGCCACCCACATGTCCCAGAACTATTCCACCAGAATCCGCGTCAATGCGCTGATGCCGGGGTTCTTTCTCGGCCGCCAGAACCGATACCTTCTGATTGACGAAGACACAGGCGAGTGGACGCAGCGCGCCAAGCAGATTCTCTCTCACACGCCAATGGGTCGGCTGGGCACGCCGGAATCCGACCTGGTAGGCACGGTGCTATGGCTTGTGTCGGCCGCCAGCGAGTTCGTGCACGGGGCGGTGGTGCCCGTAGACGGCGGCTTTTCTGCCTACAGCGGTGTGTAGCAGACTATTGAAGTACCTGAATGCCGAAGGAGGCCCTCATGAACGCTGTCCCTGATATGGCAAAGCCTCTGGTAGAACTGGAGCCCGAACACGCTTTCTTCGTCGGGATTGACTCCGATGGGTGCGCGTTCGACACAATGGAAATAAAGCAGAAGGAGTGCTTCATCCCAAACATCGTCCGCTGCTGGGACTTGCAGCCTGTATCCAAGTACGCTCGTGAGGCCGCCGAGTTCGTCAACCTCTACTCGAAATGGCGCGGAATCAACCGCTGGCCGGCGCTGGTGATGGTTTTCGACCTGCTGCGTGAAAGGCCAGAGGTTCGCAAACGCAAGGCTGTGATTCCCGAAGCGAACAGGATTCGCGAGTTTATCGCGTCAGGGCGGCCCTTGAGCAACGCGTCCTTGGCGGAACTGGTGGAGGAGACAAACAACCCTGAACTCGCGAGAGCGCTGAAGTGGAGCGAGGCAGTCAACCGAACCGTGAGCGAGACTGTGCGCAACGTGCCGCCTTTTCCGTATGTGCGCGACAGTTTGGAGCAAATGAGCGAGCATGCTGACATGGTGGTTGTGTCCCAAACCCCACTGGAGGCACTCGCGCGGGAATGGGAGGAGCATCACATTGCCGAGTACGTGCGGGTGATTGCCGGGCAGGAAATGGGGACCAAGACCGAGCATCTGAAGTATGCAACGTCGGGGAAGTACGCGCCGGGCCACATTCTCATGATTGGCGATGCACCGGGCGACCTGAAGGCGGCCCGCGCCAATGACGCGCTTTTCTACCCCATTCTTCCCGGACACGAGGATGAGGCGTGGCAGCGCTTCTACGAAGAGGCATTCTCCAGGTTCCTTCAGGGTGCGTACGCAGGGGTCTACGAAGCAGAACTGATAGCAGAGTTCGAGAGGTGGCTTCCTGAAACTCCGCCCTGGCAGCGGTAGGGGGCATTGTTGACATAACGGAATACAGATGCGCCTGAGAAGAGAAAAGGGCAGCCTCGCGACTGCCTTTCTCTACGCTCTTGGTACCCCCGGAGCGACTCGAACGCTCGCACCCGGCTCCGGAGGCCGGCGCTCTATCCAACTGAGCTACGGGGGCGCATCACACTCAAAGTGTAGCACAAGAGAAGCCATTCTGCAAATGGGGAGAGGGGTGAACTCGGGTTCACCTCACGCCGATAACTTAAGGTGCGACGCACTTGTTTCCATGCCGTTGGCCAGATTCTGGCGCTTTGCTTGCGAGTGGAGGACGTGTATACTGGTACGCGGCGCACACACAGTCGACTGGAGGCATGGATTGACAGACTGGGTCGAAAGCACAGATGAACCCTCGCTATCCCATGCGACGCTGGTGATTTTCGGAGCCTCTGGGGATTTGACGCAGCGCAAGTTGGTGCCGGCTCTGCACAGCCTGACCTGCGCGGGCTTTCTGCCAGCCGGAAACGGATTGCAGGTTGTGGGCATGGCGCGCTCGCCCCTGGAGACCGGCGCCTTTCGCCAGCGGTTGTGGGATGGTGTTGCTGCCCATGCGCGACTGACTCCCTTGCGATGCACCTCGTGGGAGGCCATGGAAGGCAATCTACACTACTTGCAGGGGGATTACACCGACCAGGAGGCATACGCGCGCCTAGGGGCATTCCTGGCGCGTCTAGACGCAGAACGGGGGCTGGGCGAGAGGCACGGCCAGTACCTGTTCTATCTGGCGACGCCGCCCGAGTTGTACGTGCCCATCGTTCGCCATTTGGGACAGGCGGGGCTGGCGCGTTCGGCGCATGGCTGGACACGCATCGTTGTCGAAAAGCCCTTCGGAACGGACCTGCAGACCGCGCGCGAATTGAATCGAGAGTTGCACAGCATGTTCGACGAGAAGCAGATATTCCGCATGGACCACTATCTCGGCAAGGAGACGGTGCAGAACCTGCTGGTGTTTCGGTTTGCCAACGCGATTTTCGAGCCGCTGTGGAACCGCAACTATGTTGACCATGTGCAGATTACGGTGGCGGAATCTGTAGGGGTGGAGCACAGGGGCGGCTACTATGACAAGTCAGGCGTGCTTCGCGACATGTTCCAGAATCACATCCTGCAGTTGCTGACCCTCACAGCCATGGAGCCGTCCACGTCCTATGACTCCGAGATGTTTCGCCATGAGAAGGTCAAGGTGATGAACGCACTGCAGCCCATTCCGCCGGAGCAGGTGCATCGCTTCACGGCCCGCGGTCAGTATGAGGGGTATCTGCACGAAGACAGCGTGATGGCCGACTCTCGAACGGCGACATACGCGGCGGTGAAGGCATTTGTGAACAACTGGCGGTGGCGCGGGGTGCCCTTCTACCTGCGGTCGGGAAAGCGACTCCGGGCCAAGACCACGGAGATAGCCGTGCACTTCAAGCCGGTACCCTACCTGGCCTTTCAGCGAGCGGAAATGGGCGACATCGCGCCAAATCGCCTGTCCTTCTGCATCCAGCCTGACGAGGGGGTGCACCTCACGTTCGAAATCAAAGCGCCCGGCCTCGGAATGAAGACGCGCACAGTGGACATGGAATTCCACTACGAGGAGGAGTTCGGGCCAGGACAATTGGCCGATGCCTACGAGCGACTGCTGCTGGATGCCTTCCAGGGCGACCCTACTCTGTTCGCGCGCAACGATGAGATTGAGCAGGCATGGGCGTGGGTAGACGGCCTTCTGGAGGGCTGGAACCAGGATGCCCCGCCGTTGGAAGTGTACCCGGCGGGGTCGTGGGGGCCACAGGGGGCCGACAAATTGCTGGCATCCGATGGCAGGGCGTGGGGCACTCAGTGCGGGAGGCACCAGGGTGCATCCTGAAATCCTCATCGCGCCTACGGCGGGACGCGCGGCAGAAGCCGCGGTGCGCCTGTTTGCTGAGATTGCGGCGCGTGCAGTCGATCGGCGCGGCAGGTTCCTGGTAGCACTGTCAGGCGGGTCGTCGCCGCTGCCCCTGTATGCGCTTCTGGCCGAGGAGAACGGCGTCCCCTGGCTGCACACCTACGTCTTCTGGGGGGACGAGCGGTGCGTTCCTCCTGAGCATCGAGACAGCAACTTCGGGACTGCTCGCGGGCTGCTGCTCTCGCGGGTGCCGGTGCCCGACACACAGGTTCACCGCATCCGCGGGGAGGCAGCACCCGACGCCGAAGCCGCGCGCTACGAAGGCCTGCTCCGCGGCCTTGTCCCTGGCGAGCCGCCGCGCCTTGACCTCATCCTCTTAGGTGTAGGGACAGATGGACATGTGGCGTCGTTGTTTCCGGGCAGTGCTGCCCTGGAAGAACGCGAGCGATTGGTTCTTGCAGTTGAGCCACCGCGCGGGGCCAAGCATCGGCGAATCACGTTGACTTTCCCCGCCATCAACACCGCACGCAATACTCTGTTCTTCGTCACGGGCGAGAAGAAGGCTGCGGTTGTGGCGTCCGTGCTGGAGAGCGGGGATGTGGGCTGTCCTGCTTCCCGCATTCGGCCCGAAGGCGGGAGGGTGTTCTGGGTCCTGGACGAAGGAGCGGCCTCGCAGTTGGGCGAGCCCCTCAGGCGGGCGGGCCGCGGGGCATTGGGAGATCGAACCGGCCGAGAAGGGTAATCTCCGGCTCCAGCCGTATGCCGAATTGCTCCCACACCCGTCGCTGTGCCTCTGTCATCAGCGATGCCACGTCGCTCGCCGCCGCTCCACCGGCGTTCACGATGAAGTTGGCGTGCTTTGGGGAGACCAGTGCGCCGCCCACGCGCAGCCGCTTGCACCCGGCGGCCTCCAGCAGGCGGCCGGCAGCATCGCCCGGCGGGTTGCGGAAGATGCTGCCGGCGCTTCGGGCGGCGAGGGGCTGGCGCTCCCTGCGCTGGGTTTGAAACTGCTCCATGCGCTGCGCAATCTCATCAGAATCGGCTGCGTCCAGGGCGAGGACCGACTTGATGACAACCAGGTGTTCGTCCAGGACGCGGGAGCGGCGATAGGCGAAAGCCAGTTCCGCGACTGTAAGGTGAATCTGCTCTCCCGCGGGCGTCAGACACTCTACGCGCTCGACCACCTGCGCCACGCTTCCCCCGAAGGCTCCTGCGTTCATGGCGATGGCGCCGCCGATGGAGCCGGGGATGCCCGCCGCAAACTCCAGCCCGCTCAGGCCCATCCCGGCTGTCTTTCTCGCCAGTTTGGGGAGGGAATGGCCGGGACCGGCTTCCACCGTGCGGCCGGAGACGCGCAACGAGTCCCAGCCTTCTCTCAGGCGTACCACCATCCCGTCGTAGCCTCTGTCCGACACCAAAAGGTTGGTGCCAAATCCCAGGACGAACCAGGGAACACCCTCCTCGCGGCAGAAGGCGAGGAGATCGGCGAGAGTCTGTTGGCTGTGCGGCTCTGCGAACAGGCGGGCAGGGCCGCCGATGCGGAACGATGTGTGAGCCGACATGGGTTCGTCGGTGCGCAGGATGGCCCGCCCGAACGTACGCAGGGCGCGCTGCTGGATGCTTTTGGAGGCCATTGGCGTCACTCCGTCCAGGGTTCTGCTGAACGATTCTAGCGGTGGGATGGAGAGGCGTCAAATGGATTGAGTTGGTGATTGCCCACATGTGGGCGTCAAGCCTGTTACGCAATTCCTTTCACCACAGAGAGCGCGGAGACCACAGAGCAAAGAGGGTATTCTATCCTTCTTTGTGGCTTCTGTGGTGAGATGTGGGCAGTCACCAGGATTGAGGTGTGCGCTTCCTTTGACAGCGGCAAAGCGCAGTGCTATAGTCGCCCAGGTTTCTCGCCAAACATGGCGCAAGGAGGTCTGATGTCGAAGAAGTACGTTGCAGCGGTGGACCAGGGAACGACCAGCACGCGCTTCATGGTGTTCGACCGCCAGGGGCAGGCCGTCAGCGCTCACCAGTTGGAACACGAGCAGATTTACCCGAAGGCTGGCTGGGTCGAGCACGACCCGATGGAAATCTGGGAGCGCACGGGGCAGGTCATCCGAGGCGCGCTGGACAAAGGGGGCTTCTCTGCAGATGAGATTGCCGCCATCGGCGTGACCAATCAGCGCGAGACGACTCTGGTGTGGAATCGGAAGACCGGCAAGCCCTACTGCAACGCCATCGTGTGGCAGGACACGCGCACCAAGGACATCTGCGACGCCCTGGCGAGGGACGGCGGCCAGGACCGCTTCCGCGACGAGACGGGCCTGCCGCTGGCGACCTACTTCTCCGGGCCCAAAATCGCCTGGATTCTGGATAACGTGCCGGGCGTGCGTGCTGCTGCGGAGCGGGGCGAAGCCGTCTTCGGCAACGTGGACACATGGATAATCTGGTGGCTGACCGGCGGGCCGGACGGCGGCGCCCACGTCACCGACGTAACCAATGCGAGCCGCACCATGCTCATGGACCTGCGCACATTGCACTGGGACCCGGAAATCCTGGACATCCTGACCATTCCGCGCCAGATGCTTCCGGAGATTCGGCCCTCCAGCGACCCCCGGCTTTACGGCCACACGCGGGAGGACGGCCCGCTGGACGCTTCCATCCCCGTCTGTGGCGATTTGGGTGACCAGCAGGCGGCGCTGGTAGGCCAGACCTGCTTCTCTCCCGGCGAGGCTAAGAACACATACGGCACTGGTTGCTTCATGCTGCTGAACACGGGCACTGAGCCTGTCCCCAGCAAGAGCGGCCTGCTGACGACCTTGGGCTACAAGTTGGGCGACGCGCCCGCGGTCTACTGCCTGGAAGGCTCCATCGCCATCACCGGGGCGCTGGTGCAGTGGCTGCGCGACAACCTGGAGTTCTTCGAGGCGTCCGAAGAGGTGGAGACGTACGCGCAGCAGGTGGAGGACAGCGGTGGCATCTACATCGTGCCCGCCTTCTCCGGCCTGTTCGCGCCCCGCTGGCGCAGCGACGCTCGCGGCGTCATCGTCGGCCTGACGCGCTACATCACCAAGGCTCACATCTGCCGCGCCGCGCTGGAGGCCACGGCCTACCAGACCCGGGAGGTGCTGGACGCGATGGAGAAGGATTCCGGCGTGCAACTGTCGGCGCTGAAGGTGGACGGCGGGATGGTCGTCAACGACCTGCTGATGCAGTTCCAGGCGGACATCCTGGGCGTGCCGGTGGTGCGCCCCACGGTGGCGGAGACGACGTCCCTGGGGGCGGCCTACGCGGCGGGCCTGGCCGTGGGGTTCTGGGATGGGCTGGACGACCTGCGCAAGAACTGGGGCGTGGACAACACCTGGGAGCCGCAGATGGACGCGGAGACCCGCGCTCGCCTGTACCGGGGCTGGCTCAAGGCGGTGGAGCGTACGCTGGGGTGGGTGGAGTAGGGAGAAGGAGATCGCAGCCGCGCTGGCCCCGGCGATTGGCTAGGCCGCCTCGCGCTGTTGAGATCGGCGGTTTGTGGGTTGAATTATGAATGGAACTGTGTTGTCAAACGAAGTCAGCGTGGCAGGATAGGCTGGTAGCCTGTCTATCGTTGCGGCCAGGACAGATTGGCAATCTATCCTACGGCGTGGGCGTTTGGAGCACGAAGGACACGAAAGGGTTTTCGTGCCTTTCGCGTTGTTTCGTGGATTTGGTGGTCCAGGAACCTCTGGTCCCAGGCCCCGGGGAATCTCCCACCGCCCTGGGAGCGATGGGATGGGAGAAAGTTGCGCGGAGCTGAACCTCCTCACTGGCGCGAGCCGCAGGCAAAGCGTCCGCCGCAGCCGGCGTCGGGCGCAATCACTGAACACAAGCCCCGATGTGCGATCTAAGGAATTGGGCAATGTCGTCCAGCGATTGAACAGCCTGCGGCAAGTTCAGATATAACTGCCACACGTGCCACATGCGCGGGTAAATCTCCAGCCGCACATCAACATCTGCAGATTTAGCCAAACTTGCGATACATACCGCATCATCGCGCAGAATCTCGTCTTCTCCTGCATGCACCAGCAATGGTGGCAGACCGCGCAAGTTGCCAAACACTGGCGAAATCAATGGATCGTGAGCATCATTGTGTCCTACATAAGATTGAGAGTAGAATTTCACTGATTTGGAAGGTAACAGCGGATCTTTGAACCCTTTGCGCAGCGTGTCTCTGGTAGTGAGGTCTGTCACAGGCGAAAGACAGGCCGCCGCGGCAGGTAGCGAGTCGCCACTGTCGCGCAATTTCATCAACATTGTAATCGTCAAATTACCGCCTGCCGAATCACCTGCGACCACGATATTCTGCGCCAAAATCCCCTGTTTCAACAGCCAGCGATAAACAGTTACACAGTCATCCAAAGCAGCGGGAAATGGATAGTCTGGGGCGAGACGATAATCCACCATCAGGACACGCATGCCCATTTTTCGCGCCAGATATGCCCCCATCTGAAGATGTGGGGGTGTCAATCCGAAAACGAAACCGCCCCCGTGCAAATAGAGCAGCACTTGGTCTGTCGGGCTGTTTGGGGGAATGACCCATTCACACGGCACGCCATCCGCGAATACCGCTTGACGAATTACATCAGCGCCCAGCCGTACGCGTGCCACGCCGTGTCTAAGAAGCCATTGCGCCACTGGAAGTGGGATGTGCGCCTGCATGAAACGGGCAATGGACAAACTGGCCCTGGTTTTGCGTTCAATAGATGGAATTGTCATTGAGTATCCTTTCCGCCATGGTGTCTGCTCGTTTCATTCACAGTGTAGCACACTTGCCAGTCGGAATCAGTACTTGGACGCAGATTCTCCATGGCGGTGTCAAAGTCCGTTTGACTGTCATGCTGAGCGGAGCGAAGGATGACAGGTGTTCAGTGCCTTGTGGGCATCCACCACGACTTTGACAGGGCCCTGGCAGGTTCTCCGCGCAGACCGGGAAACCTGCTGGATCAGCCTCGCTGTGGGCAAGTCGCGCTGCAAGCGCAACCTGCACACGGGCAGCCTGTCCGTGGCTGCGGGCCGGACAGATTGTCAATCTATCCTACCGATTCCTTCCAAGAAGTCCACAACCGTTTCGCGAAACTCCTGTTCGTGTGTCGTGCCGAGTAACTCTGTGCCATGAGCGGAGCCAGGAAACAACTTGAGAATCTTGGGTTCTGGTGCGCTCTCGTGCAGGAGAGTCATGGCGGCGGTTCTGCCGACGGTGTGATCGTTCTCGGAAACAATGAAGAGTTTTGGCATATCAGGTGTGACGAAGTCGGCCAGGTCTTGCTTGTCCGGATCGTTGGAGCCAGTGCCGGACACGATGATGAGGCCAGCCAGTTCTTCGTCAAACGCCACGCTGACACAGCCTCGCCCGCCCATACTGGCCCCCATGCAGACAATGTGCTGGAAACCCTTTTGACGCAAGAAGCCGATTGCGGCCTCGAGATCCATGTCGAGAACATCTCCCGATGTGTCGCCGCCACACTCTGATTTACCGAAGCAGCGAAAATCGAAGGTTAGCGCCGTGTATCCCCTGCCAGCAAGTTCCTTGGCAAAGGGTATCCAGTCTTGTTGATCGCTTTCCCCCGCCATGTGAGCCAGCACAACCGCGGTATCTTCTGCACTCAGGAATAGAGTGCCAGCCAGTTTGATACCATCCTCGGTGGTAAGACTCACAGTGGAAGTGCTGTATGGAACAGTTGGCGCGGGCGGAACGGTCGGAGGGGCCGTGGCGGTCGGCGGCACGGGTGTAGGGGTAGCGGTTGGCCCGCAGGCAGTGGCAAGACTCAGAACAACGATGAGGACGATCCAGATTGCAGGTCGCTTCACGGCGCGCCTCCCTTCCGGTATTGTGAGAGGGGTTTCCCGCTCTATATACGCCATGCTGGGGTTGACGGTTCATGTGAAGGGGAAGGCGGGGTGGGTGGAGTAGGGGGAACTGAGAAGCCATTCTTGCCCACTATGGAAGGGCTTTGGCTGGGAATTGCCCGATGAGTTCCTGTACGCACTGTTTTGATGCGCCGTGACTGACAATCGCTATCTCCAGGTTCCAGTCCTCATACAGTTTCAGAGCACGTTTGATACTTTCCATAATCCAATCGGTCTTGTTGCCAAATGCCCCTCCGCCCAACAGCGTAAGAAACACGCGATTGTTTCCGGTGCTCAGGGAATTCAAGATAGCAGCACAAATGGTTGCTTCGTAGGCTGCATCCAGCTCCAGCCGGGCGAAGTCTTCCCAGAGATTGGCTGGCTGATCGGAATAGGATACGGGCAAGGCGGAGCAGTAGGCTTGTGTCACAGTGTGTTTACAGTCCCTGATCGTAACCTGCGTGCTCCATTGTATGCCGATTCGCAGCAGGCGCCGCAAATGGTCAAGTTCGTTCTCCGAGGATGAGGCGAGCCGTTTAGAAATCTCGATGAGACCCTCGCGCGATGCCAGCGCATATCCGTTGCGCATCTTCCACAGCCTCTGCCCGGAATTGCCCAGGGCTTCTCCGATGTCCACAAGGCAGTCAATCTGGCTTGTTGCCGTTTGACCAGCGCGTCCATGCACAATTGCAAAGTAGTTTCGGTATATCGTCCCCGCGCCGGCTGCAATGGCGCATGTAGGTCCTTGTGTAAGGTCGTTCTCATAGATTCCAACGCCATGCTCGGGCGTTACGTGCGGGCCTACCATTTCGAGCAGGTTGAATTGGGAAGCCACTTGGAACAGACAGCCCGCATTCGATTCATCGGCGTGCAAGTCCGAGGCGTCTGCGACGACTTCGCGCACCGAGAGCCTCCCTCCTGTATGGCGACTGGAGCCGATGCGGTTCCTCAGTTCTCCCAAGGATGGCGTTGCCAGTCTCCCGCAGACAAAGGTCTTCCCGTTGGCGAGAGATGTCAACCTGTCACCATCGACGACGATGTTTTCGCGAATCTGGCTCGGCGACTCTTCACGAAAGCCGGTCAGTACTTCGAACCACGTCATAGGATTCCTCGGTACAAGCAGTCACACGCAGTTTTCTGCAAATCACTGCTCGAGCCCTGCGCCATTGCTGCCTCTGCGAGCTCCGGTCGGGAGCGATCCAGAATGACGCAGTCACGTGAGCAGTTGACTGGTACTCTGTCAGTTTGGCAATACATCATCCTCTTCTGCACGAGCCAGGGGTAATGTCCGTATACTCCTGTAAAAAGAAGGCGGCGTGAGGTACAATGGTGGTGATCAACACACCAAGCCCTGACGGGCAGAAAGGACCTCACGCCATG
>Ga0315554_1001362_pt1 | contig 14395 bp, 12 predicted proteins | sample SalMarSW160370MG_FD_202114 | JGI IMG/M metagenome (GOLD analysis project Ga0315554, IMG submission 202114) | Salt marsh sediment microbial communities from the Plum Island Ecosystem LTER, Massachusetts, United States - Salt Marsh Sediment SW1603-70 ... | reverse complement strand
AGCGTTGGTCTTACCGCAAGCTCTTCATCCAGGTGGGTGACTGCCCAGAGCAAGTCGGTAAAGCGATCATGCTCCAGCAAGCTAGGATTCTCGAGCAGCGTTAGCAAGAACTCCCGCTTCTCCTCCAGGAAAGCTTTGAGGCCACCCAGATCTATATTTCGACAGTCAACCTCAACTCTGAGCTGGTGCGCAAATTTGTCAGCTTTTTGGAAATCTTTCTTTGTCCAGCTCCCAGTGACGTTGAGGTGGCCGGAAATCTCGGAGCGGTTGTCGAAATGTTCGAGCAGGTCCTGAAGGAGACGGTTGCCTATTTCGCTGAAGAAAGCTCCCACCACCATATTCAGTTTCTCCAGCTTGGCCTGCATCTCCCGGCGGGCCAGAACGCGCTCGATGATAATTACTACTAATAAGACCTCGAGGGGCAGGAAAGCAAGATCGCCGAGCAGGTAGATGAATATATGGTGAACATCACGAAAAATGAGGTAGTGAACGAAGTATAAAAGTCCGGACAGCGCCACAAACCCAATAGCTAGATACACAACAAATGAGAAACGCCTTCGCATCTTAATTACCAACACTTGGACTAGTGAATGTATATGGCATAGTCCAGTTTTGCTTGAATATTATAGTGATATAGTCAGGATCGAGCAATAGTTATTCTGGGACACAATATGTGACTTGTGGCAGGCCTGATTAGTAAAATGTCCCTACCTCGCCATCTTGAGCCAGATTACCGAAGGCGAAATTGAATTTATTCTTTGGCGCTTACAGTGCGCGTCAGAATCACAAGTGACAGGTAGGAAGCCATTTTGTGTCTTGACCTTGCTGTCAAAGTGAGGTAAAGTCAATAGGAAATTCTCTGTAGTAGCCAGCGAATTCATCAGTTTATGCCTACACTCTTGTTGGATAGGAACGCCATAAAGGCCCTGTTGGGGATGTCGGACGTCGTCAATGTGGTAGAGGAAGCTTTCAGGATGTGCGGCGAAGGCAAGGGAAAGATGCCGCCTAAGACGTACCTAGCGCTCGAGCATGGCGACTTCAGGGCAATGCCCGCATCATTGCCGGGATGTGCGGGTGTGAAATGGGTAAACGTGCACCCTCAGAATCCATCTCTCGGTCTACCTTCGATTATGGCTATCTTGATTTACAGTGACCCGGAGACAGGATATCCGTTGGCAGTAATGGATGCTACTGAAATCACGGCCTACCGGACAGGTGCGGCAGCGGCTATCGCCTCCAAGTATCTGGCGCGGCGAGATTCGCACACAGTTGGAATTATCGGTGCCGGCTTTCAAGCACATACGCAGATACTGGCTCATGCCAAATTGTTCAACCCCATCTCTATAAACGCTTTTGATGTTTCCCAGGTGGCGGTGGATAGACTGGTGCATTCCTTTTCACAATTCTCGATCAGGAATTGTTCCATCCAAGAAGCGGCCGCATCAGATATCGTATGCACCTTGACCCCTTCTCGCAGCCCTATTATTAAGAGAGAGTGGATAAGGCCTGGGACTCATATAAATGCCGTGGGTGCGGACGCGCCGGGCAAACAAGAGCTGGACCCATCGATAGTGAAGGAGGCGATTGTCGTTGTCGATGACTTGGAACAAGCAAGCACCAGCGGGGAGATTAATGTTCCTATTCAGAAACGTATCTATACTACTGAAGAAATTCATGGGACACTCGCCGAATTAGTTGTCGGCAAGAAGAAAGGGAGAGCCAACAATAGGGATATTACCGTATTCGATTCGACTGGAGTTGCCGTCGAGGACATAGCTGTGGCTAAGCTCCTGTTCGAGAAAGCTCAACAAAGGGGCGGTTATCCGTCAATTGACCTGGTGGGCACATGAGGCGATGAGAGATGAGAGTAATTGATTTGCGTAGCGACACTATTACCCATCCCACGTCAGAGATGCGCAAGGCGATGTTTGAGGCGGAAGTAGGTGATGATGTGTATGGCGAAGACCCCACAGTGAACCGCCTTGAGGCGACGGCGGCGGAGATGATGGGCAAAGAAGCCGCAGTCTTCACTACCTCGGGCAGTCAGAGTAATCTCATTGCCGTGCTCACTCATACCCGTCATGGCGACGAAGTTATTGTGGGAGATGAGGCGCATATCCTCTGGTACGAAGTGGGTGGCGCTGCCACACTGGGCGGCGTAATCTTGCGCACCGTGCCCAATGATAGTAGCGGCCGTCTCAGTTTGGATGATATTGACCGGACAATACGAGGCAAAGATATCCACTACCCGGAGACTACGCTCCTGTGTCTTGAGAACACGCATAACCGCTGCGGTGGGACAGTCTTGACACCAGACTACACAGATGAAGTCTGCAATCTAGCCCATAAACGTGGGCTAAAGGTATATCTCGATGGCGCTCGCATTTTCAATGCTGCGGTTGCGCTCGGCGTACCGGCGTGCGCGTTGGCACAAAACGTCGATTCGGTGGCTGTATGCCTTTCGAAAGGGTTGAGTGCGCCGGTCGGGTCACTGCTGTGCGGGAGCAAGGATTTTGTTAAGCGGGCCCGCAGGTTTCGTAAGATGTTGGGTGGTGGCATGCGGCAGGCGGGAGTTATCGCGGCTGCAGGCATCGTGGCGCTGGAGACAATGGTAGACCGGCTGGCTGAAGATCACGCCAATGCCAGACGTCTGGCGCGGGGGCTGGCAAGCATCAAAGGAATAACGCTGGCCCAGGATGATATACCGACGAACATAGTGATGTTCCATCTCTCGCCAGAGTTGTCTGTCGTTGAGTTCATGGAAGGCCTTGACAGAGTGGGAGTTAAGATAGGCTTACGTGACGGCGGCCCGTTCCGTGCAGTCACTCACTGCATGGTCTCATCATCAGATATTGACGAAGCTCTGGCACGGATCGAAGCAGTCTGTGACGAGCTCCGTGTGGCTCGAAAATAGCCTTTGCATCGCAGCTCAATCTGACACGTATCTCAGCAGGTGACCTGGCAGTCTGAGTTCTTCGCCTATCGACATCTTCTGAACCGGATCACCGGGAAGAGAATCGGGACCAGTCTATTCGCACAGGCCTCCAATCCTATTCGAAGGGATATACCTTGCCCGTTTCCTTTCCCATTGCCTGCAACAATGCTTTACCACCCGAGAAAATGGGAGAAGCTTCTTGAGGCGATTTGCGAACCATGGTGATTGACCCTGTGGGGCACGTAGATACGCAGAGCCCGCAGCCGATGCACCTGCCCTTGTCGATGATGGTGTGATCATTCTCAGTTCGGATGGCATTTATCTGGCATCGCTCCACGCAGGTACCGCAGGCGGTACAGGCCTCCTCGTCTTTTGAGGCATAGTAATTTGATTTTACTATGGCTTGCGGATTGCCGTATTTTGTGACATGGGCCAAAGCCTTACAACAGCAGCCGCAGCAGTTGCATATGAATGTCTTGTTGCCGGCGCTGTTTGTGGAGCAGTGAATCAGGCCATCTTCCTCGGCTTTGGCCAGTATCTTCTTTGCCTCCTCCTTCGAGATCTCCCGGCCAAGTCCATTCTCGATGTAGAAATCCGCCGCTGGCCCAAAACTCATACAAGCTTCCAGTAGTCTGTCACAGCCCTTTCCCGTCATTCTAGCTTCTTTGCGACAGATGCAGTCGGCAACGGCAAACCTGGTATTTGATTCGATAATCTGTGACACCTTTTCGTAGGGCTGGATCTCGGTGCTCCCTTCTATCTCTGTCTCCACAGGGATAACGCGAAATCCCCCCGTCTTTAGAGCTCGCTGTGCCGGTACCATTCCCTCCTCGAAATACCTCTGATAGAGCTCTATGTTTTCCTGGGTCAGGTTGTTCAACTGGAACTCCCAGATTCCGACCATCCAGGGTATCAGGAAGTAATAAAGTTCGTCATCGGGCGCTCTGTAACGCAGTATTAACCCCCTGCGCGACATGTCATACAGGGTTTCTCCCAGTTCAGCTTCATCCTTTCCTGCTCTCTCTGCTATATCAGCTACCTTTTCCGGGAAGAGCCGCAAGTGCAGCATGATCTCGGCCTCATTCGGAGTAAAGAGGTGCTGCAGTATCTCCAGCTCAACACCGCTTTCGGTTTTAGGGAATCCCTGGGGAAACATATCAAGTCTTTCACGAAGTCTCTCGTAAACGTCAGACATAGCAGTCTCCTTTCACTTAAGGCAAATATAAATTCAACCTTGAATTATACTCTTGCCTGAGAAAAAATGTACTGCACCACAGGGAATAATACATGCTGGGTATTTTGTATACGAATAACAATTCTTCAAAAAAAGCAATACCTCAATTTGACACGTACCTTATAGGCTACCCGGCAATCTTAGCTCTTTGCCCTTCGGCGTGTTCCGAGCTAGATTACCAAAGGCGGAATTGAATTTATTCCTTAGCGCTCAAATGCTCATCAAACTGTGCAAATCGTCACAATGTACAGCAAGTTTCTTCGACGTCCGTTATTATTCCGATGGACTTGACAATAATAGTTAATACAAAGTAAACTATCAACCGTAAGTTTATGGTTAACCAAATGTTTAGTGATACACTCTCCAAAAAACCGAGAGGCTGATTATGGACAAGTCACAACTGGTTCAGGAAGTAGTTGAGTTGGAGCGGCAGGTCGGCCGCATTGTAGGGCAGCATGCCCCCAGTGTCTGGATTGATTCAGGGCTCACCGTAACACAGCTCAGGAGTCTGTTCTTAATTGCCAATAAAGGAAGCACTAATTTCAGGAAACTGGCGGAGGCTCTGAAAGTGACTCCTTCCAATGTAACGGGCATTATTGACCGCCTGGAAGACCAAGGGTTGGTCAGCCGAACACAAAATCCAGAGGACCGACGCGAGATGACGCTCCAGGCGACGGACAAAGGAAAAGCTCTTGTGTTTAACCTGAAAGAGGCTGGAATGAAGGAAATGACCCAGATTCTGTCTCTTCTCAGTTTAGGAGAGCTTTCTGCCCTTGCTCAAGGGCTTTCGGCATTTATGAAGGCCGCGGACTCCTACAAAGGATAATTAAAGATGAACATGATTGAGGTCGAGGGGTTGACCAAGCGCTTTGGCGATTTTACGGCTGTAGACCACATCTCATTTACAGTTGGAAAAGGGATGGTATTCGGATTCCTTGGCCCTAACGGCGCCGGTAAATCAACTGCAATACGGATGCTTTGTACGTTACTGCGTCCCACCGAGGGCAGCGCCCGGGTGGTTGGTTTTGACATAGTCAAGGAGCAAGGCGAGGTCAGACGACACATTGGCTTGGTCGCTGAGAAGATTATCCTTTACGACCAGCTCACTGCTGAAGAGAATCTTACTCTTTTCGGCAGGTTGAATAATTTGCCGGAAGAACAAATCAAAGAGGCTACGGATAAATGGCTTGGCCGTCTTCATATGGAGGCATGGCGTAAACACCGCGTAGGCACGTTCTCAACAGGTATGAAACAAAGGATTAATGTTGCCCGCGCCCTGCTTCACCATCCCGACGTCCTGTTTCTCGATGAGCCTACTCTCGGTCTGGACCCACAGACGACACACGCCATACATGAATTTATCCTGGAGTTGAGGGAGGAAGGCATCACCATTGTGCTGACCACCCACGATATGATGGAGGCTGAAACTCTGTGCCAGCAAATAGCCATTATTGACCAAGCTAGAATAGTGGTTTGCGACACAACGACAAACCTGAAGAAACTTCTCTCTGCCGATAATACCACCGTCATAGATGTAGAAATAGCCAACCTCAGTGAGGCGATGCTCTCTCAGCTTAAGAATGCGGAATCAATTGCTTCGGTCACACAATCGGATACCTACTGCGTCAGAATTCATACACGCAACACCGATAATATTGCCCCGATTCTGAGCGCTCTCAACGCTATGGGAGCAAGTGTCCCCGCAATCAACACCGTACTACCGACTATGGAAGATGTCTTCCTGCATGTAACCGGGCGAGAGATAAGGGATAAAGCAGCTGCAAGCGTTCCCTCAGTCGGGGGGCGCCGTTGGCGCGGAGCCTCCAGAGTGAGGTAAGAAAGGATGACTGGTATGTCTGGGAATTTAAAAGGTCTGATTATGCACAGCCTTCGCCTCGGCATAAAAGACCTGTTAGTTTTCGCCCGTGATCGCATGATGCTTATCTCATTTGTTATTATGCCCATCTTCATGATGCTGATGGTGGGTTTCATCTTCCCCTCACAGAACATTTTGAAGGACGTCCCTTTCGGCGTGGTTAATCTTGATGAAGGGTCGATGGGTGACCAAGTAGTATTGGCGCTGCAACAAATGAACCGGAGTCAGAGTAACCTGATGTTTCACATTACCTATTTGCACAGCAAAGGGAGCGCTGTAAACCAAATCAAAGACCAGACAATTAATGGTGCTCTGGTTATTCCCGCTGATTTTTCAGCCGAAATCTCGGCAGGTGAACAAGCTGCGGTGATACTTATAACCGACCAATCCAATCCGCAGGTATCAGCCAGCATTACTGGCACGCTTAATGCGCTTGTATCATCGATGGCAAGCCAACTGGCCTCCCAGAATGTGGCTGCACTGTTACCGAATGTTCCGAACCCCCAGCAATTAATTGCGCCCTTTACCATTCAGACGGAAGGCATCATCCCCGGGAATCCCAACTACTTCGAATTTGTGGCCCCCGGCATTATGGCAATGACCATTATGTTTGCGGCAATGATGGGGCTAGCCGGCTCGATATCAAGAGAACGGGAACTGGGGACACTCGATGGAATCATATCGGCTCCGATCAGTCGGCTATCCATCATACTGGGTAAGAGTTTTGCACAGGTGGTACGAGGACTTTTGCAGGCGGTACTTGCACTAATTCTCACTGTTGTGCTCTTTGGCGTAGTAGTCCACGGCAGTTATGGCCTTCTCGCCTTGCTCCTGTTGCTCACGGTCTTCTCCTTCATTGGTATCGGCATCATGATATCGGCGCTGGCTTCGCAGCAGGAAACTGCCATGACAATTATGATGACTCTGACTTTCCCGATGCTTTTTCTTTCCGGTGCACTCTTCCCCGTCCAGCAAATGCCAGTCGTCATGCAGGGGATTTCAAAAGGACTTCCCCTGACCTACGCGGTTGAGGCTCTGCGGAAGTGCATTGTGCTTGGCACAGGCATGTCGGGAATGATGACCGAAATCTGGGTGATGCTTGGCTTCGGCGTGATATTCACGGTGATCGCCATACCCGTTTTTAACAGGGCTATCACCAGATGATTGAGAAGGAGACACAATACGCAGATGTGCCTGAATTTCGTGCTGAACAAGATTGAGAAGGGCTGCCAGACCAAGGGCTTACTCCTAAGTGTCACGGCTCAAATTAATTAATGAAAGGAAGCTAATTATTTAATGGTGTTCAAAAATATGGAGGGACAAGTGGTTAACAAAATGCGTTTTTGGTTGATAATCTTGCTAGTAATGGCTTTGCTTGCCTCGGTTACAGGAACTGGTGCTCCCGTGCTAGCTGCAGTAACCGGAAAACCCGATTTGGAAGCGGCAATAGTAGGGAGCCAGGAGCTCGCAGTGGGACAGGTCGGAGCCTTGCAGATAGTGGTTCAGAACATAGGAACTTTTTCGGGGGATGTGGATGACCCAGCCGACCAGGCAATGGCAACGGGCTACCTCACTGCTACGGGTATCACCCTGGTGCCGCCGTGCACAACGGCTATAGGTATCACTGCCAACTTGACGTCCCTCGCGTCTTCGATTGAAGTCATGGGTGGAGAGGCATCGCTTGGTACACTGTCCAGAGGTATGTCTACTATACAACCAATTACCTTTCAGCTCTATATTCACGAAGATGCCGAGCCCGGCACCTATGATCTTGACCTGAAATTCGAATACCAGTACCTCAAGGATGTTGATTGGCTGAATCCCGGAGAGACAACTCCCCAGTTTGAATTCCACTGGGGCAGTAGAGTTCAACAAGAGCAGATATCGATAACAGTTGTCGGCACCTATTTCTCGGCAACAATCACCCAGACGGAGGGAATCAGGGCTGGAGCGACAGGCATCATTACGATGGGCATCCAGAATAGTGGAGCAAGTGAGGCATATGACCTTACCGCTGAAATAGTCCAGGGAACTAGTATTTCCGCTGTCGGCCCAGCCAGTTTTCTTGGAGATATCTCCGGGAATAGTTCGGTTGCTACCCAGTTCAAGGTGGCGGTCTCAAAAGAGGCGATTGCCAAGAGTTCTTCTGTGAGCATTCTAGTCAAATACAAAGATGACAGGAACATTCCGAGACAGTCGCTGCTGACTGTAGGTGTAATGATAGAGGGCAAGCTGGACTTCGAGGTTCAGCCTGTCCAGGTTGATGGCAGTCTTACTCCGGGGTCTGAAAGGGTTATTACCATTCCTATTGTAAATGTTGGCGACTACGAAGCAGAAGACGCTGTCGCTCGGATTAACATTGTCAATCCGTTTGCCACTGCTCCCTTCTCAACCACTGACGATACGGCCTACATCGGGACACTCCAACCTGGCGAAAGTGGCCTAGCCGAGTTCAGAATAAGCGTTGATAGTGACGCTTTGGCCAAGCCTTACATACTTGAGGTGCAGGTCGAATACTGGGATTCCTCAGGTAATTCCTATACGTCTGACACCATGAGGGCAACGGTGACAGTGCAACAGCCATCAGGGTTGTCAACGACAGCTATCGTTCTTATTTCTATTGCCGGCGTAGTCGTTGTCGTCGTGTTGTTCAGTGCTTTGAGGAGAAGAAGAAAACGTGCATGACCCGCTGCCATGTTTGACAGGCTGCAGCTTTTGGGAGTGCTTGAATCGTTCCCGATAGCTATGGTCACAAAAAGCCAAGATGTGTGCATCTGGTCTTCTTGCATATAGCGAATCTGAAACGTCCTTTACGCTAACCTCTAAAGATGTGATAGAGACAAAGAGCCATTACATTCATAAGATTGGAGGCAAAAGAATTGAGTAAAGCAGAGGAAGCAGACAACCAATTTGAGAAAGGGTTTTCTTGTGCTCCCTCGGCATTGTCAGCATATAGCGAACAGTTTGGTCTGGGGAAGGAATTAGTCCTGAAGATTGCCTGTGGTTTTGGCGGGGGAATAGGACGCACGGGCAGAACCTGCGGAGCTGTAACCGGAGCAGTAATGGTGATAGGGCTGAAGCATGGTCAGGCAGATGTGGCCGATGAGGAATCTCGACAAAAAACCCACGAGTTAGTAAAGAAGTTTATTGATAAGTTTACAGAACTTCATGGCTCTGTCGAGTGCAGAGAACTGATTGGTTATGACTTGAGTAATCCGGCTGAATTTGAATCAGCGAAAGAGAGCAGTGTCATTGAAAAGAAGTGCCAGGGCTTTGTCTATGACGCGGCAGGCATCCTGGAGGAGGTTCTTCATCTTCGGTAGTGAAGGCCATAACTAGAAATGGGAAATCCCAGTTTGACACCGCCAAAAATGATAGGTTTTCAGGCGACTACTGAACAACAGGAAGCAGTACAAAAACGGCGGCAAAAGGGGCGGGGACAGAAGATTATGGGGAGTGAGCCAAGGACACAAATTAGCCGGCTTTGTGGATATGCCTATCGGTAAGATTACATAGGCCGGGAAGCTTAATTTGGACGGGTATGGTGAATATTCGGGAATGCAGGAGAAAGCGTTGACAGAAACACTGGAGTTTGTTTCTTAAGGTGGCGTCTCATCCGAAATCAGGACAACCCTATAATACTTTGACGAAGAAGGCAGTCACTTTAGCAGCCAGGTGAGATTCATATCCCCACCAGAAGTGGTCTACACCTTCGATACTTTCGTACTCTTTGGATCCAGGAACATTCTGGCAAAATTCAAGGAACTGGTCGGCAGGTGTAAAGTCATCCTTGCTGCCCGAGATAAGGAACTTTGGCTTGGAACAGCTTTTAAGAAAGTCAAAATTGAACATATTGAGCGGGGGCGAGACTGCTGCCAGAGCCTTGATTCGACCATCGCTAGAGCCAACGGGAAGAGCAAACCCAGCGCCAGCAGAATAGCCAACAAGGCCGATTCTCTCGGAATCAGCGTCGTTGAATGTATTTATGAAGGAAATGGCAGCTTCTACGTCTGCCTGCTCGCCTATTCCCTGGCCAAACTCTCCTTGGCTCCTGCCTACTCCGCGGAAGTTGAACTTGAATGAAACAAACGATGCTTGTGTCAGTGTCTCGCAGAGGCTGTAGACCACATTGTTATCCATGCTGCCGCCGTAGAGTGGATGAGGATGGCAGACTATCACGGCCGGAAAAAGTCCGGCACCCTGTGGTATAGCCACTATACCTTCCAGCAAAAGCTCACCGGAGGGGAATGCTACTCTTACCTCTTTCATTGGGCCTGTGTAAGTGCGGGCTTACTTAACTGCAACTTTGATCAAAATGTCACCGGGCAAACCATCGCTTGTCTGGCGAGCATTCCTCAATTTCACCACGTCGCCTGTTTTCACCCCGGCAGGAATCTTCACCTCCAGTTTTTTCCCCTTTCTCTTCAATATCTTCTTCGCCCCCTGCAGAGCCTCTTCCTGGCTAATTGCCAGCTCATAACGAACATCCTGATACCGAGGTCTGCGAGCCTGACCAAATATCTCACCCAGATTGGTTTCTTGCCCCGGCCGAGCTTCAAATATGACTCTCCCAGGTCCACCGCCAAAGCTCCTAAAAGAGAAGGATGACCCTCTGCCCTTCAAGGCGTCGCCGAATATATCGTCGAGGAAATCGAATCTCAGGCCAGCCCCGCCAAAATCCTTCATCATTTCCTCGAAAGTGGTTGCAGTGAACGGACTGCCGAAGATATCGCCGATATTACCAACAGTGCCAAATTGGTCGTATTGGCCTCTTTTTTGAGGGTCACCTAGGACGCCGTAGGCCTCGTTTATCTCCTTAAATTTCTCGTTAGCCCATTTCTCTTTCCCAGGATTGCGATCGGGATGGTATTGCATGGCCAGCTTACGGTAGGCCTTCTTAATCTCTGCGTCCGAGGCATTCTTGGGGACACCTAGAATCCTATAGTAATCTTTAGCCATTTACTCGGACCGAATTGCCGGAATTCTCCTCTCTGCCTGCTTTCCAATATTCGAAAAAATTATAGCAAACTACTGAAACTGACGTTAATTAGACAATAAATGCTCTGCGCCAAGGGTTTGACAAATAGGTTTTTCCTTGCTATATTTCGATGGTTTATTTCGGCCGCCAAACCAATAAATCGGAGGTATTCGATATGGTCATTATTGGCGAAAACATACATGTCATAGCCAAAGCAGTCTCCGTAGCAATAAGGGAGAGAGATGCCAAAGTAATCCAGGATCTGGCTAAAGCCCAAACTGAAGCAGGAGCCAACTACATTGACTTAAACGTCGGCCCTATGAAGAAAGACCCGGAAGAGAATATGCAATGGCTGGTCAGCACAGTCCAAGAAGTCACCGATTTATCTTTATCTATAGATACTATGAACCCGGTGGCTATGGAAGCCGGTTTGAAGCATTGCAAGAAGAGGCCCCTGCTTAACTCGGCATCGGGGAAGACTGACTCGAAGGAGCACATGCTTCCTCTGGCCAAGAAATATAACTGCAACGTGGTAATTTCAGTGATAACGGATAAGGGAATGCCTCCCGATGTTGATTCCAAGATAGAGAGTATTATGGACACGGTAGCATATGCCAACGAATTGGGGATTCCCAACGAGAATATCTGGGTTGACCCCATAATTCTTCCCGTGAGTACTGCCGGTGAGGGGCAGAGGTTCGCCGTAACAAATTTGGAATTTCTCAAGATACTTGAGGATGTTTTACCCGGAGTCAAATCAACGGTGGGGCTTTCCAATGTCTCTAACGGAGTACCAGATGAACTCAGGCCGATCCTTAATCGTGTGTATCTGGTGATGCTAGAGAAAAATGGGCTTTATTCGGCTATAGCTGACCCTTTGGATAAAGAGCTTATGAGCTTGATCAAAGGAGAGATGCCGAAGGCTGTTGAGCTAATTTACAGGACCATGGACGGGGGAGACATAGACCTGGCCGGCCTGTCTCAGAAGGAAGTTGAGTATGTTAAGACAGCCAAGGTCCTTATGGGAGAGACTTTGTACTCCGATGCCTGGCTGGAAAGTTAAGGAGGGTAAATAATGGAATATAAAGCACCGATTGAAGCATATACGGGGGCGGTTAGAGAAGCAACTATCGGAAAGGGAAATAAGAGTTTGAAGATTGGGGGAGAGAATATACTCCCCCTTCATTTCTTTGACCAGGGCTCAAATCCCAATCCGGCAAAATTTGCCTTGGAAGTTCTTGATATGGAGCCTCAGGATTGGCCGGAACACCTAGTTCAGCCTTTCAAAGATGTTATATCCGACCCGGTTAAATGGGCCAAAAGATGCGAGGAACTTGGCGCAGATGCAGTGTTTCTTCGTCTTGTAAGCACCGATCCGGCAGTGAAGGATAGTTCTGCAGACGAAGCAGCAGCCCTGGCAAAAAAGGTGGCCGAGGCTATAAACATTCCCCTCATCATTTACGGCTCAGGGGATGATAAGAAAGATGCCGAGGTCCTGCCCAAAGTTGCTGAGGCTTGCGATAGTATGAATCTCCTCATAGGACCAGTTCAAAAGGAAAACTATGAGATTGTAGGTAAGGCACTTTTAGACCACGGACACAATGCTAGCGCTCTAAGTCCGCTGGACATCAATTTGCTGAAGGAATTGAATGTTAAACTCGGCAAATTTTTCCCCAGTGAAAAGATAGTTATCGATCCTGAATCCGCAGCATTAGGCTATGGTATGGAATACAGCTTTTCTCTGATGGAAAGGGTGAAGCAAATTGGGATAATCACCAAGGATAATATGACAATGATGCCCATTATCGCTGACTTAGGGGCAGAGTGCTGGAAAACAAAGCAGGCTAAGGAAAATAAGGAGCGAGGATTGCTCTGGGAAGGTATGACAGCGCTATCGCTTCTACTGGCTGGGGCAAATATCCTTGTCTTAAGGCATCCCCAGACCTTGAAATTAATAAAGGAAACGATAGAAGCGAGGTAAAAAAATGGCAGAAGTAAAAGAAATAACGCGGAAATTAGAAGAGATTCATAAGAAGATAAAAGCGGAGGTTCCCTGGGAGCCAGTCGGTCCCACTCCGATGCCAGAAATTCCCGACCTTAGACAATGGGACATGAGGTTATTGAAAACATATGCGCCTTTTTACGCGCCATTCTGTGATTTGTGTTGCTTTTGTACCTACGGTAAGTGTGACCTTACCGAGGGAAGAAGAGGCGCCTGTGGTATTGATATAGCTACCCAGCAAGCAAGGTTTGTACTTCTCGCCTGCTTGATGGGATGCTCCGCTCATGCCGCTCATGGTGGGCACATTCTGGAGTTCTTGATTGAAAGGCACGGTCCTGATAAAAAGATAGACTTGGGAACATTTATCGAAGTGGAAGCGCCAAATATAAGGACAGTTGTAGGCATGAAGCCTGAGACCCTGGGGGATCTTGTAATAGCCCTAGATTATGTCTTCAAGGAGATTGGGCATTTGCTTGATTCCTGCCATACTGGGCAAGAGGGAAGCGCTCTCGATTATGAGTCCAAGGCATTGCATGCCAGTATGCTGGACCATGTAGGCATGGAAGTAGCTGACATAGCTCAGATTGTAGGGTTCGGATTTCCCACTTCTGTTGCTGAGACACCTCTTGTTGAGATGGGTTGGGGGGCAATAGACAAAAGTAAGCCCGTGATTCTGGTATCGGGACATAACCCGGCTACATCGACGGTGTTAATTGACTACCTCAGGGAACACAACCTTGAAGACCAGGTGGAGGTCTGCGGCCTGTGCTGCACTGCGCTGGAAACAACCAGGTATTCGGACAAAGCCAAAATAGTCGGTCCTCTTTCACGCGCGCTTTTCTTCATGAGGGCAGGCATTGCCGATGTGATAATGACTGACGAGCAGTGCATCAGAACGGATACGCCTCAAGAAGCAGCCAAGGTGGGGTCAGCGATGATTGCCTGCCTGGACAAGGCTATGTATGGACTTGAGGATGCTACAGACATGGATACAGATGAGATTGTAAGGCGAATGGTGGATAACAAGGAGCAGTTCGCCATCCTGGACTCCCCTAAGGCAGCCGAGGTGGCGGTTAGAGTTGCCATGGAAATCGCTCCTCAGAGAAAGAAGGGATGGGTATCAGAGGAAGAAGCCATAGAGCTGGCTAAGAAGTGCACCAACTGTAGAATGTGTGAGCAGGTGTGTCCCAACCTCTTTAATATTGGCGGTGGTATAACTGAGGTCGCCAAAGGTAACTTTGACTTGATAAGGCAGCAATTCCTGCAATGTATTGGCTGCGGTAAGTGTGAACAGGAATGTCCCAATAATGTTCCTATCTTTAAGATAATGCAGACAGCAGCAAGCATGGAGACCTGGAAGTGCAGGGCTG
>Ga0315554_1001361_pt1 | contig 14398 bp, 14 predicted proteins | sample SalMarSW160370MG_FD_202114 | JGI IMG/M metagenome (GOLD analysis project Ga0315554, IMG submission 202114) | Salt marsh sediment microbial communities from the Plum Island Ecosystem LTER, Massachusetts, United States - Salt Marsh Sediment SW1603-70 ... | reverse complement strand
TAACTCATTATTTTGGTCCTGCAGTATCACCATTAAGTGAAGAGATTGAATCAGCAATAAAATAGCTTCCTAAAAATAAAATAAATTTAAATTAAAAGGAGAACTATATGGCTGGTAAAGTAAACCCTATCCCGGAAGGATTTCATACAATAACTCCATATTTTATAGTTAACGATGGAGTTAAATTTATCGATTTTTTAAAACAAGCTTTTAATGCCGTAGAAAACCACCGCTCTACAACTCCCGATGGCAGAATAATGCACGCACAATTAAAAATAGGTGATTCATTTATTATGATGGGCGAATCAACAGGGGAATGGAAATCGATGACATGTACAATATATATGTATATTCCGGATATTGATTCCATTTATAGTAAAGCACTTAAAGCTGGCGGAAAAACATTGAGAGAACCTACTAATGAATTTTACGGCGACCGTGTCTGCGGAATAGAGGATCCTTTTGGAAATCAATGGTGGATTGCTACTCATGTTGAAGATGTTTCACCTGAAGAAATGAAAGAACGTGAAAAAGAAATGATGAACAAGAGAGAAGAAAAAAATTAACTTATGTTGTGCAATGCTTGGAATAATGGAATTTGTGGAATATGGATAAACCTTTCAAAATCATTTTCCTTTTTGTTATTAATAAAAATTGTTTAGCTGCTTTTATTTATCTTACCGGCTAAAATAATTTACAATTTATCATGTATTGAATAAACATCTCTTAAAATATTGGAAACCGCTAACTGCAGTTTGTTTCTGGGGTGCTTCATTTATTGCTACAAAAATTGCTCTTAGTCAATTAAATCCGATAAATATAATTTTTATTAGGTTAATTTTAGCGTCCATTCTTTTAGGAATTATTGCACTTTATACCAAAAGAAGTTTTAAGATAAGTCTAAAAAATCATGGATTTATTTTCTTACTAGCCTTAATAGCCGTCTTTCATTTGTGGATTCAAGTAACGGGATTAAAATATACAACAGCATCTAATACAGGATGGATCATCGGGATTACTCCCGTTTTCATGGCTATTCTTGGTTTTTTTATTTTCAGCGAGAAATTTACTTTATTTAAAGTAATTGGGATATTAATTGCTTTCTTTGGTTTGCTGATGCTGATTAGTAAAGGAGACTTTTTATCGATTGATTTCATATCGAATAAAGGTGACTTTTTAATATTGGCAAGCGCTTTTACCTGGAGCGTTTATTCGATGGTAAATAAAAAGATTACCATAACATATCCTCCCTTGATGACCATCCTTTTTCAATTCATTATAATGGCAATTGTAATTATTCCATTCAATGTCAGTGAATCAACAATCAAAGTTATTTCTCAACTTTCTATAGAGATTTGGTTTGCGTTATTTTTCTTAGGATTTTTTTGCTCGGGTATTGCGTATGTTTTGTGGGCTCAATCGTTAAAGGAAATGGAGTCTGCTAGGGTAGGGGCATTTTTATATTTCGAACCTTTTGTAACTGTTATTGCCGCATGGTCAATTCTTAATGAGAATATAACACTCTTAACAATTATAAGCGGGATTACAATTACAATTGGAGTAATTTTAGTAAATGTAAATCCTAAAATTTTATTAAGATATTTAAATAATTATTTTAATAAAGAAAGCGTTTAATAAATGTAAGTGCAGAGTAAGTTCAAGTTCAAGAAATTATTCAAGTTACCTTGAACATACACTTGAACTTGAACTTTAGAAAAATTTATGCAGCTGAAGTTAACAGTTCTTCCTGTATTGCTTTTTTTAGATTTTCTTTTGGAACTGCACCAACTGCCATTTTGGGTTGTCCTTCAACGGGAATAAATAATAAGGAAGGTATACTTCTAATTCCGAATGCTCCGGCAAGTTCCTGCTCTTCATCGGTATTTATTTTATAAAAATTAACCTGCCCTTTATATTCCTCGGAAAGTTCTTCTATGACAGGTCCAACCATTCTACATGGTCCACACCATGGAGCCCAAAAATCAATTACTGCAGGTAGATTTCCCTCGTATTTCCATTCTTTATTCTTTTCATAATCAAAAATTTTTTCCAGAAATGCTTCTTTATTTAAATGTTCAGCCATTATGTCTCCTTTTATCCTTTTTATCTTAAATATAAAAAACTTAATTTATTTTCAAAGTAATATAATTATTTTATTTAATACGGTTGTTTGATGATTGGAATGTTGAAAGGATTCTGGATTCTCAAAAATATCCGGATATATAAATAATTTTGATTCAATTTCCTTTCCATAAGTTATTTTGAAAATTCTTTATCTTTTTATTTAATATAGATATTTTTATATTTACCACACTAAAAAAAGGAGAATTTATGGCTAAACTACAAACTTTTGCAGATAAAGCAAAAGTAAAGAAGAAAGCAGAAGGAGTAAACGTTAAATTGATTAAAACTGTCAAGACATCAAAAGGAAGCTATAAGTTTAACGAAAGATTTGTACGCCTTGATGATATTAGCAAAGTAACCTCAATTAAATAATTAAAAGCGGTTAAATTCCGCTTTTTTTTCTCCTCTATTAACCCACTGAAATTTTTTGTTTTTCTCTCTTGATTAATTAAAAAATTTTGTTAAATTGCAAATTACCCTGATGCTTGGGACATTTACGGGAATTCATATTTTCTAAGCTTGTCTGAAGAAGCACTCGAAAAGAATATTAAAGAATTTTTACCGATTTAATTCATTAACTGAGGAGGATGTTAAAGATGATTACCCCCAAAAAGTTGAAATTCTACGGATTAAAGGACATTGATCGCATCCCCCAACTTCAAATGCTTTCCAAAGATGAGAGATTTGCTATAAAAGTTGTATCCAATGTTCTCCCATTCCGTTCAAATAATTATATTGTTGAAGAATTAATTGATTGGAGCAATGTTCCGGATGATCCGATTTTTCAGCTTACTTTTATTCAAAAAGACATGCTTTCCGAAGAACAATTCAATTGGATGGCAGATGTATTAAGAAAAGATTCGTCACCGCACGAAATTAGAGAAACTGCAGGTGAAATAAGACTGGAGCTTAATCCTCATCCTGCCGGACAAATGACTTTAAATGTACCCCAAATGAGTGATGAACCTGTACCGGGTGTTCAGCATAAATACAGGGAAACTTGTCTTATCTTTCCATCAAGCGGGCAAACCTGCCATGCATACTGCACTTTTTGTTTTAGATGGGCTCAATTTGTCGGAATGAACGATTTAAAGTTTGCTACCGATGAATCAAAAAGATTTCAACAATATATTAAAAATCATAAGGAGTTAACCGATATTCTTATTACCGGAGGCGACCCTATGATTATGAGTTTGAATAATCTTAAAGAATACATCGAACCTTTTCTTCAACCGGAATTTGATCATATCCGGACGATAAGAATCGGAACTAAATCCGTTGCTTATTGGCCTTATAGATTTGTAACGGATAAAGACTCCGATGGAATTTTGAGATTATTCGAGAGAGTTGTTAATTCAGGAAAACACCTTGCTATTATGGGGCACTATAATCATTGGGTTGAATTATCAACTGATGTAGCAAAAGAAGCAATCAGAAGAATTCGAAACACTGGTGCTCAAATAAGAACGCAATCCCCTTTAATAAGACATGTAAATGATGATCCTGATATTTGGGCAACAATGTGGAAAGACCAGGTGAAGCTGGGATGTATTCCATATTACTTCTTTGTTGAAAGAAATACCGGTGCAAAAGAATACTTTGAAATACCTCTTATAAGAGCTTTTCAAATATTCAGTGAAGCTTTTAAACAAGTTTCAGGAGTAGGAAGGACTGTAAGAGGACCATCGATGTCTGCATTACCCGGGAAGGTTGCTATTGAAGGGATTTCGGAGGTTAATGGTCAAAAAGTTTTTGTACTTAATATGCTGCAGGGAAGAAATCCAGATTGGTGCAAAAGACCTTTCTTTGCTAAATATAATCCGAAAGCTACATGGCTTAGCGATTTACATCCGGCCTTTGGAGAAGAAAAATTCTTCTACCAGGATGAACTTAATGAATTGATAAGATGCGGTTATGGACAAATGTATTTTCAAAAAGAAGAAGAAGATTCTTTAGTTGATTTTGATTTGATGGCTTAATTTATAGAGTGCAGCACAGAATATTAATCTGTGCTGCATCATTTTTCAAATAGTTCTAAGCTTAAACTGCCTTCCAATTCCAGTAGCTTTTCTTTCAATGAAAGACCTAAAGAATAACCACCAAGCTTTCCGTTTGTATTAATTACCCTGTGACACGGAATAATTATCGGGACAGGATTTTGACTATTCGCTTTTCCCACTGCCCGAACGTAAGTTGGACCTCCGACTTTTTCGGCAATCTTTTTATAGCCTACTGTTTTACCATAAGGTATTTTTTGAAGCTCTTTCCAGACTTTCTTTTGAAAATCCGTACCGGTTATATCGAAAGGTACTTTAAATTCTTTTCTAATACCGGCGAAATATTCCTGGAGCTGGGGAAATATATTATATAAATAAGGATCATCGGGGTGAAGCTTAATTGCATCGAAAGACTTAAGTGACGCATCTTTTTTGTTTATAAATATATGCCTGATCCCCTGGTGTGAAGTAAATATTTTGAAATGTAAACCTTCAATCTCTGAACATGCAAAATATAGCTGTTCTTTGTTTTTCATCTTTTTACTTCAAGTTTCAATTGGCAATTTATGAAAAGAATTGGAAAATAGGAATAAAAATTTCTTATTAATATTTCAAAATTCTATAATAAAAAATGCCGGATTATTTCCGGCATTATAAAATTTTTTTTATAGAGTTTTATGCAGCTTCTACTTCGAGGTAGGGATTAATGTCACGCTTTAATAATCCTTCTATTGCTGTTAAGGTACCTGATATTGATGAAGGGCAGCTTCCGCATGCACCCTGGTACCTAATTTTAACGGTGTAGCCATCAACACCCAAAACCTGTAAACCGCCACCATCGCCTGCTAGGTAAGGCCGTACCCTTTGATCTAAAATAACATTAATCTTTTTTATCAGCTCACTTTCATTTTCACTTAAAGGTACAACTTCTTTTTCGGTAGGTATTAAATTCTTGTTGAATGTTTTTAGAAAATTTATAAATGGTCTTTGTATTTGTCCCCAGTTAGCATCTTTTGATTTTTCAATAGTAACAAACTTATCCATATAAAAAACCGAAACAACACCCTCAATTTCAAAAATTCCTTTTGCAAATGGGTCTTGTTCGGTTTCTTCTTTTACAGAATATTGTCTTGTCTCAAAGTTTAATAGTTTTTCATTCAAAATAAATTTTAGCGCATGCGGATTTGGGGTCAAATCAACATCTTCAACCATTAACATTTTGCTCTCCAATTCTTTATTTTAAAGTTTGAAAATAAGGTATAATTTTTATTGCTTCAAGTCAAATAATAATTTTACATGTGCCAGTCGCCTTTGGGGAGACTGGTACATAATCTGTGTGAGTTGTAGTGAACGCAAAATTTGCGTTCACTACATAGGAACGAAATGGAATAAAGTATATATGGAAAAAGAAAATATTTTAATTGTTTTTACCGGCGGAACATTTTCAATGAAAATTGATAAAAAAACAGGCGGAGCTGTTCCAAGTTATTCCGGTGAAGAGCTTATGGAAAAAATTCCCGAAGCAAAAAAATATGCTAAAATATCGTGTTATGATTTTGGTAAATACCCGGGTCCGCACATAACGCCTGAACTAATGTTCTCATTATCTCAAAAAATTCAAGAATTAATTTTAAAAAATAATTATTCAGGTGTAATTGTAACACATGGAACAGATACTCTAGAAGAAACAGCTTATCTTTTAGATTTGACTATTCAAACTGAAATTCCTATAGTGGTTATAGGTTCAATGAAAAATAGTTCGGAACCCGATTGGGATGGACCAAGAAATTTAATTGATGCAATCCATATTTGTAAAAATGAAAATTGCCGAAATCTTGGTGTTCTTGTTTGCCTTGATGGAGAAGTAAATGCAGCTAGTGAAGTAACAAAAATTTATACTGAAGAGATAGACAGCTTTCACAGCTTGGATTTTGGTGCATTAGGTTTTATTCAAAACGGAAGAGTAATTTTAAACCGTCTTCCGAGAAAGCTTGAGACTATCAAAACAAATAAAATTATATCCAATGTTGATATGCTTACAGTTTATGCCGGGATGAACGAGAAATTTTTTAAATATTCTGCTGACAGCGGAACTAACGGAATTGTAGTTGAAGCGCTTGGAGTTGGAAATGTTCCCCCTGAAGCTTTTAAGGGGATTAAATATGCAATTGATAAAGGAATACCTGTTGTCCTTGTTTCAAGATGTCCTGCCGGCGAAACTCTAGATATTTATAGTTACCCGGGTGCCGGTAAGCATCTTCATAATCTCGGGGTTATTTTTGCTGAATATTTAAACGGGCAGAAAGCAAGAATAAAGTTAATGTTATCACTAAGCATTACGGGAGATCAAAAAAAATTAAAAAAAATTTTTGAAAATTAAATTTTAATAATGAAATCGGACAAAAAATTTTTTTGTGAAAATTTGTAAACTAAAAATTTGACTGTATTTTAGATCATATTATATTATTCTATATTAAGATTTTAAGGTATATTAAGCTACTATGAAAGATTCAGATGTTCTTAAAAAATTAAAAATTGTAGTTTTCGATTTAGATGGAACTTTGTTGGCTGATGATGGAACCATTGGAGAAAGAACGAAAGAATTAATTAAGGGATTAAAAAAATACAACGTTCGTTTCACTTTTGCTTCCGGAAGATTACACTCGGCAATAACGTGTATTGCAGAGAATATTGGTATTGAAACGCCTTTAGTATCTTTAGACGGTTCTTTAATTAAAAGTTATCCTAACGGAAACACTTTATTCGAGTATTTTGTTAAAAAAAAATATGTTAAGAAGGCTGTAAATTTTGCAAAACAGTATACGTTAAATGTTGCGCTTTGTCATGCAGATGCAATTTACTATACTGAAGATAATTATATAATCACGAAATTAATGGAAAAGTTCGGTGCAAAATATGAGCAGGTAAATTCTTATGATAATTATTATGATAAAACACTTGAAATTTCTATTGCCGGTGATAACCGGATTTCTATGAAGTATGTTTGGGAAAGGATGTCTTTCCCATATTCATTCGGGCTTAAAGCTTCTTATTTTAAATCTCAGCATCATGATAATATTTACTATATTGAAATAAGAAGAAAAAAAATTTCAAAGGGGAAAGGAATGCTGAAGCTTTTAAAATATTTGAAAATAAAACCTGAAGAAGCGGCAGTAGTCGGAGATTGGTATAATGATATAAGTTTATTTAAAACGAACGCTTATAAAGTAGCCTTGGATAATGCAGTTCCTGAGATAAAAAGAATGGCAAACTTAATAACCGAAAAAAGCAATAATGAAGATGGCACGGCAGAATTTCTTGAGAAGTTATTAAAATCGAAAATGAGTTAAATAATGCCTGAATCTGATGAAAATAAACTGTTAAGCAGCAATAAGATAAAGATTCTAATAGCTTTAGTAACAATTCTATTAATTGTTTTTATGTTTCCTAAAGGAGAGTCTATTGAATCTGAAGTTTCAGTAGGATCAATCTGGATAAATGATGATCTAATTGCACCTTTTAGTTTCCCGGTTTATAAGGATCCGGAGGTTTACAAAGCTGAATTAAAAACTGCTGAAGAGAGTGTTTACCCGGTTTTTAAAAAAGATGAAGATAATGTAAAAAGTATTTTCGATTCTGTAAGAAGCTACAACAAATATCTCCTGAAAATGGTTGATAGCAGTTTAAAAACCAATGAAGGCCAAAATATAAACCCGACTTTTTTAACTTCCGCTTCTTTTAATACTTTTGAAAATCTACGCAGGCAGGAAAGGAATATGCTTGCCAAACAAAATCAGAGTATTAAGAAATTGTTTTCTATTGTTGAAAATATAATAAGCGATGTTTATAAAATCGGAATTTTAGATAAAAGTCAAAACCAGATTTCAAAAGACAGCATAGCAATAAGAGTCGGGAATATTGATAGGATTGAACCCTCGGATAAGTTTTTAGACATAGTTAATGCTAAAAAAGAAGTAATGGAAGAAATAAAAAATTGGAAATTTTCTTCGGATATTGAGAATGCAGTGATTGAATATGCAGATCATTTTATTGAACCAAATATTATTTATTCAGCGAATCTAACCAACGAAGAAATTGAGCAGGCAAAAAAAAATGTATCTAAGTATTCAGGCATAGTTACTGAAAATGAAAGAATTATCGGCAAGCACGACCGCATTACAAAAGAAGCTAAACTAAAAATTGATTCTTACAAACAGGCTAAAGGAGAAAAAATTGGAAATGAAGGATATTTCCTTCAATTTCTCGGAAAATTTTTACATATAGCATTCTTAATTTCACTATTTTCAATTTACTTATTCCTATTTAGAAAAAAGATATATTATAACAATCAAAAAATAATTCTTATTTCCATTATTTTTGTTTTTATTTCATTTGTTACATATCTAATTAATCAAATTTCTGCTTCCACACCGGTTCAGCTTTTAATAGTCTTGCCTGCAGCTTCAATGCTTTTAACAATTATCTTTGATTCAAGGATAGGTTTTTATTCAACAATAATTATGGCACTTATTGCGGGAGCTTTAAGAGGAAACGAGTATGCTTTTTCTGCCATGAATATTTTTGCCGGCGGGTTAGCCGTTTATACTGTAAGAGATATTAAAAACCGTTCGCAAATATTCAGATCTTTTTCATTTATTTTATTAGGATATACGATCTCGGTTCTCGCATTTGGTTTTGAACGTTTTGCATCTGTAGAAAACTTGCTTGTTGAATTTGCTTTTGCAGGTTCGAATTCTCTTATCAGCCCGGTTTTAACTTACGGTTTATTAATTTTCTTTGAAAGGTTTTTCAACATAACTACAGATCTTACTCTATTGGAATTATCGAATTTCGACAGGCCTCTTTTAAGGGACCTTGCAAGAATAGCTCCCGGAACATTTAACCATTCAATGACTATGGGTACTCTTGCCGAAGCTGCTGCAGAAAGAATAGGTGCTAATCCATTACTGGCTAGAGTTGGTGCATATTATCATGATATAGGAAAAACAATAACACCAAAGAACTTCGTGGAAAACCAGCTTAATAACCAGAATATTCATGAAAATCTTACACCGGAAGAAAGTGTAGAACTAATAAGCAGACATGTTAAAGAAGGCATTGAACTTGCGAAAGAAAACAACCTTCCGCAGGAAATAATAGATTTTATCCCGATGCACCACGGAACAAATACTATGTCTTTCTTTTATGAAAAAGCTAAAGAACGATACGGCGAAGAAAAAGTAGATATTAAAAAATATCAATATCCCGGTCCTAAACCTAAGTCAAAAGAAACAGCTATAATTATGCTTGCCGATGGCTGTGAATCCGCCGTCCGTGCAATTGAAGATCCCGATCCGGTTAAAGTTGAAAATCTAGTCGATAAAATTATTAAAACAAGAATAGGTGACGGACAGTTAGATGAATCTCCTTTAACCTTTAGTGATATAAATAAAATTAAGGAAGCTTTTTTAAGTATTTTAATCGGGCAGCATCATAGGAGAATCAGGTACCCTAAACAGGACGAAATGGAAAAAGGGATCGACGAAGAAATTGAAAAGAAATGAAAATTTTCTTGAAAGAATATTTAACTATTTTAAAGCTTGAAAAGAATCTTTCCGAAAATACAACCGCTTCATATAAAAATGATCTTTCTTCTTTTATTAAGTTTCTTGATGAATATAACATAACCGACCCTTCGGAAATTAAAACAGAGCACATTAATAATTTTTTTAATTCACTCAAAGATGTAGGACTGGCAAGCTCATCCGCTGCAAGATATTTTTCCTCTTTAAAGGGATTCTTCAATTATCTTTATATGAATAAATATATTGCTCAAAACCCGATAGAGAAAATATCTGCTCCGAAATTATCAAAAAATTTGCCTTCGGTTTTATCAATAAATGAAATAGATGAAATGTTATCGAAGCCGGATATAAATGATAAATTAGGTCTAAGAGACAAAGCATTATTGGAAGTCTTTTATGCGTGCGGTTTAAGAGTTTCCGAATTAATAAATCTTAAATTATCTTCCTTATACTTTGATGAAGAAATAATTCGTGTTTTCGGAAAAGGCTCGAAAGAGAGATTGGTTCCGATAGGCTGCAGTGCAATCGAATGGACGAAAAATTATATTAAAACCGGCAGGCCATTGTTAATTAAAGGTATTAAAAGTGAAAATTATCTTTTTTTAAATATTAGAGGATCAAAGTTATCACGTATGGGTATTTGGAAAATAGTTGATAAATATGCAAAAGAAGCCGGTATAACAAAGGAAGTTCACCCTCACACTTTTCGTCATTCTTTTGCAACTCATTTGCTTGAAGGTGGTGCTGACTTAAGAGCTGTACAGGAAATGCTCGGGCATGCGGATATTTCCACTACACAAATTTATACACATATTGATAGGGAATATATTAAACAAGAACATAAACAATTTCATCCGAGAGGTTAATTTTGCCCGATATCCAGGTAAGTCAAAAACTAATATCTTTTTTTCTTTTTCTACCGCTGTTTTTTATTTCAATTACCATTCATGAATTTGCACATGCATTTTCAGCATCAAAGCTTGGTGATGATACTGCAAAAAAGCTTGGACGTCTTACTCTCAACCCTATTAAACATGCAGACCTTATTGGGACAGTTCTTATGCCGCTGGCGTCATTTGCATCAGGCTTTGCTTTAATTGGCTGGGCAAAACCTGTCCCGGTAAACAGAAATAATTTTAAGAATCAACTGCGCGATGATGCAATAGTATCGTTTACCGGTCCGTTATCAAATTTTATTTTATCAGTAATTTTCTTTATCGGGTTTTTAATAACCCTGAATCTTAATTTTCATTTCCGCGAATATTTTTTAAATATTTTCTGGTACGGAGTATTTTTTAATATATTCTTATTTGCATTTAATCTTCTTCCTATTCCTCCCTTGGACGGCTCTCATATTTTGTTTGATATATATCCCAATAAAATTACCGCAACGTTATTAAATTTAAGATTATATGGTTCAATAATACTCCTGGTTCTAATTTATAGTCCTTTATGGAAGTATTTTATGAGTTTTATTAACTTGATCCTAAATTTATTCTTAAGTGTTGCAGGTTTGAAAAATGTACAAATATAAAATCTTAATTTTTATTCTCTTATTGATCACCGGATGCAATAGTAATAACGTTGGTCAAAAAAATAGACAAGAAAATAATCCTTCCGAAAATGCTGAAATTGCCGGTGAAGAGTTCAATGATTTTTTATTTGTTGGAATGGTTAATAAAAATTCCGGGATTTATAAATATGATGTTAACAAAGAAGATTATTCTGTTTTTTGGTCTAAGAGATATGAAAAAGTGGTCAAATTGTATTATTCCGAAAATAGGAGAGGAGCATTTTTCATCACGGCAAGAAATTCGGGTAGAAGTGGAGCCCTTCCATTTGTAAACAATATCAAAATTTATTTAATTAATGTTAACACCGGTATAGTTAAATATTTAACTGATATTGGGAGCGGTATCCAGGTTTTTACCGGATGGGATACCAAAAACAGTTTTAAGGTATGTTTAAATTATATTGATAAAAAGAACCCTGATTATATTCATCAAAGAAATATTTTTTTTGACATAACCGGGCAAAAAATTCTTGATGAAATAAAGACTTTCAATATAACAAAAGAAGGATATCCAAAGCCTGAGGAATTAGAACAGAATATTACTAATGGTGAATATAAAATATTTTCCGTGGAAGGAGATTTAAATTCTCTATTCTTAGTGAATTTGAAAAATAATGATACCACATTAATTACTACTGTTAATCAAAAGTTAAACGAAATCAATTGGTCGAAGGATAAGAAAATTTTGATTTTCTCAACAATTAAAATGCGTTCAGGAAGGAGTGAGGCAAAGTCTGATTCCGGCAATTCAAAATTGATTATTTATTCGTTAGAAGATAAAAAAATACTAAAAATATTTGAAGGGGATGGTGTAAAAAATTTCTTTATAGTAAATAATTGGGTAATATTTGATAACGGGTTCGGAGAAAATTCACATATAAATATTTATAATTTTATAAACCTGGAAATGATCAAAAAAATTTCCGTTAGAGGGGGATGCGGACTGCAGAATATTCCTCAAGGTCAAAGCTACAGCGCTTAGTCTTTTTTATCTTTAGATTTAAAGATTCTCTTAATCAACGGGTGAAGGAAAATTAAAATCTTTCTAACCCAATCGGGTTTTTGTTTATCAAGCTTTGCATCAAAATCCCAGTTCAGCATTTTTATCCTTTCCTGCATAACAGCAGGATGTGTTCCCTGGAATTTTTTTAGGTTACCCAGATCATCATAATGTGTTATTGAAGAAGCTAGTTGTTCCACTTCCTTATCTGTGTGATATAATTTATGAAAGTCGATTCGTTTTAAAAGCATAGTATTTGGAGGTCTGACCCATCCATAGTGATAAATTTCAGCATCAATATCTTTAAAATTAACCGAGCTTCCATCTTTGTGCTTAAAATTCATTGCATCACCCCACGATACAATATCTTCGGAATTCTTAATTACTCTTACTTCTCTAAAATACCAGTTACGATAGTTATCCTGAAAATAATCATAGCTTCCGTAAAAATGTTTGTAATAAAATCTAAGAGCCGCAACTTTTTTATTATTTAAATATTTCTCCAGTGCATTTTTTACAGCCGGAATATATTTTTCATGCAGAACTTCATCGGCTTGTATATAAAAGCACCAATCTCCTTTACAATTTTTAAGAGCTTTATTTGTTTCAATGGAAAGAACCTCTCCGTTTTCTCTCAGGCTCATATCCCATTCAGATAAGATTATTTTAATCCGATCATCCTTTATTGATTTAATTGTTTCGAGTGTAGAATCTTCGGATCCACCAACATTAACAATTACTTCATCACAAAGGGGAAGGATTGATTTAATTGCTTCAACAAAAGGATAAAAATATTTTATACCATTTCGTATAATGGTAAACCCGGATACTTTCATTACAATTTAAACTGCATATTGTATAATTTTTTATAAAGCCCGTCGATTTCCAAAAGAGAAGAATGAACTCCTGTTTCCACGATTTTACCTTCATTTAAAACAACAATTTTATCTGCATTCTGCACCGTTGATAATCTGTGAGCAATTACAATTGAAGTTCTTCCGGTCATCAATCTTTCAATAGCCTGTTGAACTAGTAATTCCGATTCTGTGTCGAGTGAGGAGGTTGCTTCATCAAGAATAAGTATTGGGGGATTTTTTAATATTGCTCTTGCAATTGAAATTCTTTGTCTCTCACCTCCCGATAATTTAACTCCCCTGTCACCTATAAATGTATCATAACCGTTGCTTAATTCTTCAATAAAATTATGGGCATTTGCTGTTTTAGCTGCTATTACTATTTCTTCAAAAGAAGCACCTTGAGATCCATAGGCAATATTGTTTTTAATAGAATCATTAAATAGAAGAGTTTCCTGTGTTACTATTCCTATTAATTTTCTTAGCGATTCAATCTTTATTTTTTTTAAATTTATTTCGTCTATTAATACTTCTCCGTCAATAGGGTCATAAAAACGCGGTATGAGATCAATTAAGCTTGATTTTCCCGCACCACTGGGACCAACAATTGCAACAATTTTACCTTTATTAATTTTAAGGTTAATATCTTTAAGAATGAGCTCGCTTTTTGCATATTTAAAATTAACATTTACAAATTCAATTCTGTTATCAAAAGATTTCAACTCGACAGCATCAGGTGCATTTATTATATCGGGTTGAGTATCAAGAATACTGAATACACGTTCCGATGCAGCGGTTCCTTCCTGGATACTGTTAAACATTTGACCAAAAAGTTTTAAGGAAGGCATCATCTGGAAAAAAATTCCAATATACACTAGAAAAGCTCCGGGCGTCATATCACTATGCCCTGTAACTATTTCCCTGCCGATAAAAAATAAAATTATCGTAATACTTATTACACCGATTATTTCCGTAATGGGTGCTGCCAATGCTCTTCTTCTAACAAGACTGGTGAGAATATCAAAATAATTTTTTTCTTCGTTTCTGAATTTGTTTATCTCGTAGTTCTCCATATTAAATGCTTTGACTATTCTCATTGCTCCAAATGTTTCATCAAGCAAAGAAGTAACATTGGCTATTTTTTCCTGTGAACGTATGCTTCTTCTTTTCAGTGAATCCCCAATCTTTGTAAGAATAAAAGCGGTAACCGGCATTAGGACAAAAATGAGAAGGGTTAACTTCCAGTTAAAGATGAACATAACAAT
>Ga0315554_1001360_pt1 | contig 14425 bp, 13 predicted proteins | sample SalMarSW160370MG_FD_202114 | JGI IMG/M metagenome (GOLD analysis project Ga0315554, IMG submission 202114) | Salt marsh sediment microbial communities from the Plum Island Ecosystem LTER, Massachusetts, United States - Salt Marsh Sediment SW1603-70 ... | reverse complement strand
TTCCACATAATGGACTATTAAAATCTATTATTTTCCGTACCGTTTATGACAAAAGAAACGGTGTTACAATCTCCACGAAGGAGGAGTTATGACACGCATTATGGTTCGACACCGGGTAAAGGATTATACTCACTGGCGTGAGGTTTTTGACGGCTTCGTCAAAACCCGCAAGGCCGGTGGCGAGAAATCCTATCAGATTTTTCAGGACGGCGCGGATGAAAACAACCTGTACCTCATGTTCGAATGGGATAATGAGGCCAATGCGCAAAAGTTCTTCGATTCCACCGATCTAAAAGATGCCATGCAAAAGGCGGGCGTCGCCGAAACGCCGGAAATTCACTATTTAAAAGAGGCCAAAGTAGGCGCTTTGCATTAGCGCCGACAGTTGACGACGCCATATTTGATTTCCCCGACGAGGAGCGTCCCGGGCAGATTTTGCCCGGCGCGCCCCGCGCCGGGAATTTCATCAAAGCGCGTCCCGGGGACTATGGCGATCGACATCCCCGAAGCGCCGGGCGCGGTCGTTATTTATCCGAATCCTCGTGCATCGATTCCCCTCCCAGCGAATCTTGCATGGCCATATAATCGCGGTAGGACATATGCGATAGGTGATCGGTGAAGGCGACGATACTCCAGATCTGTTTATCCGTATGGGTCGAGCCGAAGCCCGGCATGCCGGTAAATTTGAAACCGTTCTTGATGATCCAGAACAATTGCGACGGCGTCCAGACGGAATCGACCCCGACCAGGGTCGGCGGCAGCGGATACATCCCTTCCGCAAACTCCTCGCGTCCGATGCCGGGGCCGCCGTGGCAGTCGAGACACATCTCGTTGTAATGCCCGAATCCCTCCAATGAATCGGCCATGAGGTCGTTCGGGGCGACAATATCAGCGGCATGATGGCGTACGGAGTTGTCCGTAGTCGTTGAAATAGTCCACAGGGTCAGGGAAGTGTGGTGGTCGCTGGCGGCGACGTTGTATAAGCCAGAACTGATATACAGATAGCCGATTATCCCCACCACGATCACAAAGACAATGATCGTCACAACCTTTTTTACCAAGAATCGAATAAACATACATGGCCTTTCACAGCAAATGCGTGGATGTGTCGCCGTCATACGGCGTGACGGCGGTTCACTGCAATCTAAGGCGCAGCCTCAGTCGTTGGTATAAAAATAGTCGCCGCCCTGGGCGCTTTTATGGCAGGCGATGCAGCCCTTGTCCGCACCTTTGGCGACGCGCCCAGCCATGGCCACGCCCTGCCCGTTCTGATCTATTGTCCCGTCTTTGGCGTATTTGACCCAGAACCAGTTCTGATTGTCAGGATCGTATCCCGCTTCTCTCTGCACCATAATGGTGATCGACAAAAGGTACTCATCCGGCGATTTCTTCACCTGATCAATTGTGACGTCCTTACCGCCGTAGTTGTCTTTAACGATAGCGTGATAGTGCCTGCCGTCAATACTCAGGATGCTGTAGTAGGTTCGGATGAATCTGCCGTGCGGCGACCGACCCGGCATAATGTCGGTCTTCAACAGCCAGTTTTGATAGCCGTCCATTGCCGTCCAGACCTTCTGGGCGAAGGCGACGTCGTCTTTGCCGCCGAACGGCATATCCTGTCCCTGCACCATCCATGCTGATATGATCAGCATGAAAGCTGCAAAGACCAGAGCGACGGTCGCGCTACGTAAAATTCGAATCCCTGTCATGACTGCCTCCTCCTGTTTTTTCTGCCAAGGCGCCGGCGTTAGATAGTCTCCGCCTTAGCTTTACTTATAATGATCGATTCATGACGCAAACACAATGATTGGAGTTCCCTGATCTCGCATAAATCTGATACGCGACTTTAAAATTCCCGGATAGGGCAATTATGTCAGGTACTTTATATCGATAGGCTCTATGCGTCCGATGATTCCGTCTGGATGGCGTCCGTGCGGTACCATATAGATCCACGCTCAGATTCGCCTCATTTGGTGCTTGACATAATCAATTAATTATCTATTGTAATAGAGGCTAATGGGAGGGTATCAATGGGGATTTTGCGAAATTTTATTTTCGGCGTGCTTCTCGCCATTCTGTGTGGCTGTAGCTCCGAGGATAATCCTACCGGGACAGGGGACAATTCCCCCGAACCAGGTGGGTATATCTACGCCGACACGGGCCATTATCAACTCACATTCGCCGTGCTCAGCTATTTGAAGTTCTTTCCGGAACCCGTTGTGAATTGGGAGAAGTCACTGGGTGAACCGTTCACTGACATCAACGGCAACGGCGTTTATGATCCCGGTATCGACGAGTTCATCATGTGCCTCGATATCGACAGCAACCAGGATCTCAACCGTAATAATAAATATGATGGTCCGGATGATCCGTGGCAGCCCGGCATTCCCTTTGACGATATCGATGGGAACGGCGTGTTTCGCCAAAATCCCGACGACCCCTATATCAATTATGAGGCCGGTCTTCCCTTTGCCGATTTCAACCTCAACGGGCAACGCGATTCGGCATTGGGATTTTTTACCGCCCTGACTGAATTCAAGGCCTCTGAAGGATCTGATGGAAGCATCTGGTATCAAACCGCGCCGCGACCGCCTGGCGTATATTTCGGATATCGGTTCGTTTCCGATTCGGGGCCGGTGTATGATTTGTCCTATCGCGCTTCCGCGGACATACAACAGGTCGTGAATTTCGTTGCCACCGATAGCGGGCTGCTCTACTGCGCCGTGCCCGGGTTAAATCGGACGGTCATACCGCTTATGGTGCTCGATACCGGGATTATTCAGGATGGAACCGTTGAAGAGATAATTGTCGACTATCCGGAAGACCCTTTCAACGATACGCTGCATTTCGTCAAGACCGTCGAGTACGATACGAGCCTTGAGGTCTACGGCTATCGATTCCCGCATCTCGTTCATGTTTCGCTCGACGCCGGGGTGATCGGCTGCGATGTTTATCTTTCCCTGCAGCGTAGGCTTCTGGGATACGGGCAGTGGATATTGGATACCAACCCCGCGTCGTATGGTCGCTGGTCGTCATATTATTACTACTTCGATTCGCTGGAGAAGACCGATTCCGTATTCATGCCGATGAGCGTCCAGCACGCCGATTGATGTCGGCAGGCGAATTTATTCGTCTGACGGCGCGGGAAGATGGGCGTATTGCGGCATGCTGTCCCACTCGCCGATAAGCTCAGTGATGATATTGTAATTTTCTTCGGATATATCCACGAATTCGTACCCGGCCTCATGCCAACCCAAACGGTGGTTCTTTTTGCACCATTTACACTCGGCTTGGATATATAGATTCCGATACCTGCCGATCATGCGCGGCATGACGAGCTTGCATTGAACAACTCGCGGAGCGGGGACAGGCATTTCGCTGATCATTTTGGCGCCGTCGATGGTCAGGTCGATGACCCGCCCGATCAACTCGTTGGTTTCCTGATCGTAAACAATAAAATAATCGCTGGTGCGCCGACGCTCCTGGTTTCTCTGGTCGCTCATGAGGCAATCTCCATAAAGATGAAAGAATTTTTCCCATTAGTTACAGTATCGACCCGAAGTCCATCCCGCTTTAGCCGCCGGGTTTGCCCGGCCCGACCGGATTGCGTCCCGGTGTCCGGAGGCCTCTTGACATAACAAATCCGTTCGTCGATATTGGGTCAAGGCAGGGAATGACAGGAGATTATGCCGTCATGCGTTTGGAGGGAAAATCCTTTCACGACCGGGTTATCGCCGCGATTAGGGCCGTTCCGCGAGGCAAAGTCGCCACCTACGGTCAAATTGCCGCTTTTGCCGGCAGTCCACGGGCGGCCCGTCAGGTGGTCCGGGTTTTGCATTCTTCGTCGCGGAAGCACAAGCTCCCGTGGCATCGAATCGTCAACAGCCGGGGGAGGATTTCGCTGAAACCGGGTCAGGGATACGAAGAGCAGAGGGCGCGCCTTATCTCCGAAGGAATAGAGTTCAGTGACGATGAGGGTATCGATCTCGCCCGATTTCTCTGGACGGCATGACGCTCCATCGGAATGTTGCCCGCGAACAGCCTGGGAAACCTTCGTTTATCCTCAATGAACCGATATTCGCATGACATCTTGGTCCAGACAGCTATTTCAGTCCTGCGGCTCGCCGCGATTTCTTCCGCCGGCAACCTGTATCCTCGAATCGCCAATCCCTGAGAGATTTTATTGACAATTTCAGGGGAAATATTATTTTATCGAAACAAAGCGTAAGCGCTTACGTAAGTTTTCGTAGCCTGAATGGGCATTTTCAGGCGGAACGGGGAGAAGGAAAATGGATTTGATTCGTGAGCTCGGGCCGCTGGCCTTTGCCAGTCGGCTCAAACGGATTAGTGAGCGTTTGATGAAGGACGTGTCGCGGATATATCAGGAGCAGGATGTCGATTTTCAGGCAAGGTGGTTTCCCGTGCTGTACCTGCTCGGGCAAAAGACTTCCATGTCGGTCACGGAAATCGCCCAGGCCCTGCAGATGACCCATCCCGCCATCAACCAGATCGCCTCGGGTATGTCCGAGGGGGGACTATTGTCGTCCTCGAAAGATGTCAACGATGAACGGCGGCGCATGCTGTCGCTCAGCGAGAAGGGCGCTGGCGTTATGACCTCGCTCGTGCCGTTGTGGAAGGATATCGAGGCGGCCAACCGCGACCTGTTGTCTCTGGCTGACTCCGATCTTCTGGCGGCGCTGGGTCGGATCGAAGCCGCCCTCGACGAGGAAGACATGTACCAACGGGTGATGGCCCGCGTTAAAAAGCGCCTGCGCGATGTCGTGGAAATCATAAAGTATTCGCCCCAATATAAAAAATATTTCGATCTGCTCAACCGCGAATGGCTGACCAAGTATTTCACGGTCGAGGAATTCGACCGAAAAATCCTGGCCGATCCCGAGGGAGAAATCCTCGACCAGGGCGGGCGCATTCTGTTTGCCCGGCTGGACGATGAAATCGTCGGGGCGGTGGCGCTCGTCCGGCACGGCCACGGTATTTTCGAACTGGCCAAAATGGCCGTGACGGAAAAGGCGCAGGGGCGGCAGGTGGGGACGCGACTGATGCGGGCGACCCTCGATCTGGCCAAATCGGATGGCGCCCAGACGATATTGCTGTATACGAGTCCCAAACTCAAAGCCGCCAACCAACTCTATCGAAAGATGGGATTCGTCGAGCAGAAGGATGCACCGCAGCCGTTGGCATATCAACGGTATTCGATACTGATGATCCTGGATATTGAGGAAGATACAGAGGAGGAGGGATAAAACTTTGCGTGAGGTGAATGCTATGAGGGCAGGAGAGTATTATGCCGTGGCCGGATCTTCAGAGAAATCGGCAGACCGCCTTCGGCGGGGGATTTTTCTATGCATGATCGTATCCGTGCTGGCAGGATTGCTGCTCGCTCATCCGGTGCACGGTCAGGGAAGTTCCCCGGATACATCGGCCGTGACCGTTGATGCGGCGTGGAAAGCGGCCGTGATCGACAGCGTCCTGGCTGCCCTTGATCATGACTATGTCCATCCCGAAAAAGCCAAGGCCATGAATGAGCATATCCGGAAGCTGCAGAAGAAGGGGTTCTTCAAAGAAATCACCGATCCCCGCGCCTTCACGGATACGTTGACGTTTGCTCTGCGGGAAGTATGCCCGGACAAGCATATGGGTGTTCGGTACCTTCCCGATCTCGATTATTCGATGTTCATGCCCGATTCGTTGAAATCGGACGATCAGAAGAAGCGCGAATTGGAGGAAAATCTCAAAGAAGCCCGTTACCAAAACTTCGGGTTCCAGAAGGTTGAGCGGCTACCGGGCAACGTCGGCTATCTGGATTTCCGTCAATTCGCCGATGCCCGTTATGCCGGAGCGACCGCCATCGCCGCCATGAATTTTCTCGCCAACTGCGATGCCGTCATCATCGACCTGCGTCAGAACGGCGGCGGCGACGCCTCCATGATCCGCCTGATATCGACCTATTTTTTCAAAGAGCCGACTCACCTGACCAGTTGGTACTACCGCCCCAGCGATTCCATCATCCAATCCTGGACCAACGATTATGTCATCGGAACCCCCATGACCGACATGGACCTGTACATTCTGACCAGCTCATACACGTTTTCCGCCGCCGAGGAATTCACTTATAACCTGAAAAATCTCAAGCGGGCGACGATTATCGGCGAAACCACCGGCGGCGGCGCTCATCCCGTCGAAGGCTTCGGGTATGAAAATCTTAAAGTCGCCATGCGCGTTCCCAACGGCCGCGCTATCAACCCCGTTACCGGCACCAACTGGGAGGGCGTCGGGATCACGCCGGATATCGAGGTGCCCCAGGATCAGGCGCTGGATCGGGCCCATGTCGAGGCGTTGACAAAAATCAGAGACCGAACTACCGACGACCAGCGCAAACAAACGATCGCCTGGTTGATCGACTCTAAGAACGCATTGATGAATCCGTTCAAGATTGCACCCGATTTAATGAACAAGTACGCCGGCGTTTACGGCCCGAGGACGATCACGGTCGAGGACGGCAAGTTGTATTATCAGCGGGTGGATCGGCCCAAGTACGAGATGATCCCGATGTCGGAGAACATGTTCGTTTTCAAGAACCTCGATTATTTCCGCCTGCGCGTGGATGCCGACGAGAACGGCAATATCGTATCGCTGACCGGTCTTTATGATAACGGGCAGACGGACGTTTCGCCAAAAAATACCGGCCCATAGGCCGTTTTTGCCTTTTTCCTTCCCCCGTGGCCGTGCCGGAGTTCTTCTCCGGCGCGGCCCGTTCTTATTATGTCCCGTATCACATTATGGGCCGGCCCTCTTGACTTGGGCCTGAATCGATGTTTCGTTGGCACAAGAACTGTGACCGGAGGAATTCTATGGCACGACAGATTGATAACGTGACGTTCACGAAACTGCTCAATACGTTACTGGAAGAGACGTTCGACAATGTGGAAGGGATTTATCTCGACAAAGGAACATCGCTGTTTGAAACCCTCGATACCATCAGTGCTGACGCGGCTTCCCGTCCAATTACGCCCGACGGCACGACCATCGCCTCGCAAGTGGGGCATGTTCGATTCTATCTGACGGTGATGGAAGATTACATGCAGGGGAAATGGTACGACAAAGTCGACTGGCAGGGAAGCTGGCAGCCGAAAACGGTAACCTCGGACGAATGGGCCTCACTCAGGAAAAATCTGCGGGAGACGCATGACCGGGTGATGCGGCTTATCAAAGGCTTCGACGACTGGAACGACGAACGCCGGCTCGGCGGGGCGTTGGGGATTATTGTCCACACCGCTTATCATCTCGGCGCTATCAGGCAAATCATTCGGGTCGTGAAATAGACCCAATCGCGCATCCGGGGCTTATGTCCTCGCGCAGACAAATGGGCCCCGCCAATAATAAAAAAGCCCGCCTTCCGGCGGGCTTTGAAAACTTCATTTTTTCGAAATCATCTAATGCGACCAGGTCGGGTTGCTATTATTGCCCGTGCCCGTGATCGGCGTCAAATTGTTGCCGTTGATGTCAATCGTGTAAATGGTGCCGTCCATGGTGGCGAACGTCAGCCACTTGGAATTGGGCGCCCATCCGACCGGTTGGGGACTGGCCTGCTGCGTCACCGAGGAAGCGAATATCTGGTGTTTCTGGCTCAGGTCAGAGCTGACGACGAATATGCCCGCGTCGCGCATATCGTTGCTCACATACGCCAGCCATTTGCCGTCGGGGGACCACGACGGCGCCACTCCGTCATCCAAGCCCTTGCTGGCCTTGCGCATTTCCGTCTCGGGGATCATGATCGAAGTCATATCGATAATCTTGATTCCCTTTTTCTGGAAATTATATTGGTCGGCGGCGTTGCTGTAACTGATGACATAGGCCATTTTCTTGCCGTCCCTCGTGAAGGTCGGCTGGACCGTCCAGGTACTGATCGTCTGCCAATCCTTGCGGAGATTGGTCGCGTGGCCATCGGTGATGCTGACCATTGCCGGCACATGAATGGGGGCGATATAGTCGACGTAGTTGGCGTTTATGTCGTTCTGAAAATAAATCAGCGTATCGTTGGCCGACCATTCGGGGTTGAACGCGCCGAGATTGGACGTTACCCGTTTCCACCAGTTGGTGTTGGTTGCCGCCGAATCCACATACGCCAGAAAAATGTCGTGGAGCAGGTGCATGCCGCCCTCATCCGAGGGCAGCTTGTTGGCGTCTTTTCCCTCGCGGGAAAAGGCGATCAGCTTGTTGTCCGGGGAAAACGTTAACCGCCCCTTGGCGTTGGTGACCGAACTGACCTTTTGCCGGTTTTTGCCGTCGGAGTCCATGATCCAGATTCCGCCGTCCCGGATAAAAGCGATCCGTCCCGTGGGACGAGCGCCGGCGTTGATGGTTCCGGGGGTGGTGGTTGTCGAAGCCGGCTGGCTCGGTTTGTCGGCCCGAGCCACGCCGAAAATCATTAGGGCAGCGAATACCGCGCCGAGGATACCCGTTACGGAAAGCAATCGTTTCATGAGCCTAAGCGACCTTTCTTCCTGGTTCAAGATGCAAATTCTGTGACCCAATATAACACGCCGCCCGCGGCTCGACAAGTCCTACCAACTGAAATATCGCTTCAAGCCCAACTGCACCCGGGGACCGGACATATTAAGATTAACCCTGGTGCCGCTGTTATTCACCGTGGCGACGACCTCTTCGTTATTGTCGTTATACCATCTCATCCCGGTAAAGTTCAGATACAGATAGCGTAACGACCCTTCGACGACGAGACCGCCGAGCTGCATCGGATATTCCATGGACGCCTGAGCGCTGAAACCCGGGGCGTTGCCCTTCAGATTGCCGCCGACGACTTCCGGCTGGCCGGTGTCGATATTGAATCCGGTGAAACCGTCCCAGAGCTGCCAGTTGGCGAAATAGAATCCGGCGCCGGCGCCGACTTTAAACGCCAGGGCGTGGAGTATGCCGTCGCGATCGGGCGGGTTGGTCACGTAATAATCCATCTGCGCGGATATTGCGTACACCTGCACCTGTGATTTGAGATTAAAATCATAGACCGGGTTGGGATCATCGAGGTTGACCAGCGACAGATCGAGGTCGCCGGACTGTTTCGACCCCATCTTCAACCAGTAGCCGAATCCGATCATGCCCGATGTTTTCGGAGAGACCATTAGCCCGAATCCTCCGAAGAGCTCCTTCGAATCATAGATTCGATTGACGCCGACCGTCCCGCCGCTGACGCTGGAAATCAGGGGGGAGACGCGGACGGAAAATTTGTTGTAATCGTTATCGCGATTCAGACGCCCGAAGGAGCCGTTGGCGATGACAAAGCCGACTTTTTTGACCTGGGTCTTTTCGGCCTTTTTCAAAAACTGAGCGACCAGTTCGTCCTCGGTCTGCGACATGGCGGGAACCACCAACAAAAGCGACAGGCCGATTGCCAGAAAGAATGCAAGAATGGAGCGCATATCTCCTCCTATAAATTACAGGCTTTCTGTCATATATCGGAAGGCTGAAGAACAAGTTTAAGCGGTGCATTCAAATAATCGACACAGAGTGGAAATGGATTCCGCCAATAAGAACGGCCGCCGGTCGGAAACCGGCGGCCGAATGTTTTCAATCGATGATTCTTGGATTTTTTCTACCGCTACTTGTTGGTCTTGGACTTCTCCGCCGCGCCGTTGGTTTTGAAACTCAGTTCGGCCAACTGCGCATAGATGTGGAACCGGAGAGTGGCGTCCTTCTGCGCCAATTCGCCCAATCGCTCGAACCGTTCACGATTGGTGCCGCGCAATGTCCGCCACCGGATTTCGCCGTTGGCGTAATCGGCATAGGGAATCGTCGGCGGCTTCGAATCGAGACTCAGTGGATTTTTGCCCTCGTCGATCAGGGCCGGATTGAACCTGACCAGCGGCCAGTGACCGCAGTCGACGGCTTTCTGCTGTTCGTTGAAGCCCTGGGCCATATCGATACCGTGAGCAATGCAGTGACTGTAGGCGATGATAATCGACGGGCCGTCGTAGGCCTCGGCTTCCATGAACGCCTTAACCGTCTGGCTCTGATTGGCGCCCATGGCGACCCGGGCGACATAGACATTGCCGTAGCTCATGACCATCATGGCCAGGTCTTTCTTTGGCAGCGGTTTGCCGGCGAAGGCGAATTTGGCGGTGGCGCCGCGCGGCGTCGATTTGGACATCTGACCGCCAGTATTGGAATAGACCTCGGTATCGAGCACGAGCAGATTGATGTTCTTGCCAGAGGCGAGGACATGATCCAGTCCGCCGTAGCCGATATCATAGGCCCAGCCATCGCCGCCGACGCCCCAGACCGATTTCTTTACCAGGTAATCGGCGATTTCCAGCAGTCGTGTGGCTTCGGGGGTATTCATCTTTTCCAGTTTCGCTTTCAAATCCGCGACCCGTTTCCGCTGTTTCTCGATACCATCCTGATCGGATTGGTCGGCGTTGGCGATTTCATCGTAGCTGTCGGGAGCTGTTTTCTTGAGCAGTTCTCTGGCGTATTCGTGCAGTTTGTCGACCGTCAGACGCATCCCGAAGGAGAATTCGGCGCAATCTTCGAACAGCGAATTGGACCAGGCCGGGCCGCGACCGTCGGGACGGGTGGTATACGGTGTCGTCGGCAGGTTGCCGCCATAGATCGACGAGCAGCCGGTGGCGTTGCCGATGAGAGCGCGGTCGCCAAACAATTGCGTGAGAAGCTTGACGTACGGCGTTTCACCGCAGCCGGCGCAGGCACCGGAGAATTCGAACAGCGGCCGGATGAACTGGCTGCCCTTGACTGTGCCCACCTTGTACAGCGACGGGTCGGTATCCGGCAGGTTCCGGAAGAATTTGAAATTCTTCGCCTCCTGCTCGCGCAACGGTAACTGGAGCGACATGTTGATTGCCTTGCGGCCGGTCTTTTCCTTGTTCGCGTCTTTTTCATACGCGGGGCAGACCACGACGCACGCGGAACAGCCGGTGCAGTCCTCGGGAGCGATCTGAAGGGTATATTTCATTCCTTTGAAGGTCGGGCCGCGAGCGTCGGCCGATTTGAACGTCTCCGGAGCATCGTTGAGGAGTTTCGGATCGTACGCCTTCTGCAGGATGGTGGCATGCGGGCAAATCAGCACGCACTGTCCGCACTGGGTGCAGACATCCGGCTCCCAGACGGGGATATCAATGGCGATATTCCGCTTTTCGTACTGGGTCGTGCCCGACATGTAGGTTCCGTCGTCGGGGAACGCTGACACGGGCAGCTCGTCGCCCTTGTTGGCGATCATCGGGCCGAGGACGTTTTTGACGAAATCCGGAGCATTTTCCGGTACCGGGGGACGCATGGTCGTCGAACTCGTGATTTCCTTGGGATAGTCGACTTTGTAAATCGCGCCCTTGGCGCCGTCGACCGCCTTGAGGTTCATGTTGACGACCTTATCGCCCTTGCCGCCGTAGGTTTTCTTGATGGAATTTTCGATTTCCCGGATCGAATCCTCGGGGGAGAGGATTTTTGAAATCAGGAAGAATGCCGTCTGCATGATGGTGTTGATGCGGGCGCCGAGCCCCAAGTCCTTAGCAAGCGTCACGGCATCGATGACGTAGAATTCGAGATGCTTGTCGATGATCAGTTTCTGCACCTCGCGCGGCAGATGACCCCAGACTTCATCCTTCGGATATGGGCTGTTGAGCAGGAAAGTGCCGCCCTCGACGACGTTGGTCAGCATGTCGTACTTTTCGAGGAACGAGAAGTTGTGGCAGGCGACCAGGTTGGCCTTGGAGATGAGATACGGGCTGCGAATCGGCTTCTTGCTGAACCGCACGTGAGAAACGGTTATGGCGCCGGCCTTCTTCGAGTCGTAGACGAAATACCCCTGGGCGTAATAGTCGGTATTTTCCCCGATGATTTTAATCGTGTTCTTGTTGGCGCCGACGGTGCCGTCGGAACCGAGGCCGTAAAACAGCGCCCGATGAACATGCTCGCCCTCGATATCAAAAGTGCGGTCGTAGTCGAGGCTGGTATTGGTCACGTCATCGACGATGGAGACGGTGAAGTGATTTTTCGGAGCCTTTTCTTTCAGGTTGTCCAGTGCCGCCTTGACGTCGGCCGGGCGGAAATCTTTTGAACCCAGTCCATAGCGTCCGCCGACGACCATCGGGGCCTTGGCCAAATGCAGGGTACCTTCCTGCTGGGATTCGCGGATGGCGTTCTGGATGTCCTGGTACAACGGCTCGCCGGCCGCCCCCGGCTCTTTGGTGCGATCCAGAACGGCGATCCCGGTGACGGTTTTGGGCAGGGTCTTGATGAAGGCGTCCACCGAGAATGGACGATACAGTCGAACTTTGATGACGCCGACTTTCTCGCCCTGGGCGTTCAGATAATCGACCGTTTCGTGAGCACATTCGGCGCCGGATCCCATGATGACGACCACCCGGTCGGCGTCGGGAGCACCGATATAATCGAACAGATGATAGGCGCGCCCGGTCAGTTTCGTGAATTTGTCCATGTGCTTCTGGACAATCTCCGGCGCCGCGATATAATACCTGTTGACGGTTTCACGCGATTGGAAAAACACGTCGGGATTCTGCGACGTGCCCCGGATCATGGCCCGGTCGGGATTCAGAGCCCGCATGCGGTGGCCCCGGATCATATCGTCGGTGATAAGCTGCGCCATGACGTCGTACGGCAGCTCGGTGATTTTCTGCACTTCGTGGGACGTCCGGAACCCGTCGAAGGCATGGACAAAGGGAATGCGGCTTTCAAGCGACGCCGCTTCCGCGATCAGCGCCATGTCCATGGTCTCCTGCACCGATCCGGACAACATGATGCCGAACCCGGTCGTCCGGACGGCCATGATATCCGAATGGTCGCCAAAAATGGACAGAGCGTGGGTCGCGACAGCCCGCGCTGAGACGTGAAAAACGGTCGGGGTCAATTCGCCGGCGATCTTGAACATGGTCGGGATCATCAGCAAAAGTCCCTGCGAGGCCGTGAACGTCGTCGACAACGATCCGCTGGTGACGGCGCCGTGGACGGCCGCCGAGGCGCCGCCCTCGGACTGCATTTCGATGACGTGGGGAATGCTTCCCCAGATATTGGTCTGACCCCGGGCCGATTTCTCGTCGGCCACCTCGCCCATCACCGACGACGGCGTGATGGGATAAATCGCGATGACCTCATTGATGGCATGGGCCGTATGGGTCACGGCGCTGTTGCCGTCGATGGTTATGGTTTTCCCGGCCGTGGCGGCCTTTTTCGCCGCGGCTTTATCTTCAGTTGCGGTTGAGTGCTTCATGTACTGTCTCCTCTATAGAATCAAGCATCCGGTCGATACGGCCGGTACCGAGACTGTATACTCACGAGTTTATGTTCCGTTTCATCCGTGGACCGAATCACCTCGTATGATTGTGGATAATACACCCGACAATTTCAGGTCAAATTTTCGCCAGGGTGATTTTTTTCTGGGCCTGGTATTTCCCTTTCTTGTCCGCATACGATACCTGGCAGACCTCGTCGCTTTCGAGAAAAATCAACTGCGCGATGCCTTCGTTGGCGTAGACCCGCACCGGGAGGGGAGAGGTGTTCGATAATTCCAGCGTCGCGTAGCCCTCCCATTCCGGCTCGAATGGCGTGACATTCACAATCAGGCCGCACCGGGCATAGGTGGATTTTCCGACACAGAGAGTCAGGATATTGCGGGGGATTTTGAAATATTCTACAGTGCGGGCCAAGGCGAAAGAATGCGGCGGGATGAGGACCGACTTCTTGCGGATCAGCGTAAACGATCCGTTGTCGGTGCGTTTGGGGTCGATTTCGCTGGCGTTGAGACCGGTAAAAATGTGGAACTCGTCGGCGACGCGAAAATCGTATCCGTATGAGGATAGCCCGTAGGAAATTCCTTTGCGATTTTGCCGGGCGGCGAAGGGGCGAATCATTCCGTGTGTCCGCGCCATGGTACGAATCCATTTATCCGATTTCAGAGCCATTCGTCTCCGTTCACTTTCATTTATCAATGCAGCAATAACCGGAACGACTATGCTAAAACATTATCATCCGATTGTCAAACACTTTAGACCGGTTTACCGGCCTTTTGCCAGCGGAGCAGATCGCCCACGGTATATTTCTCGAAAACCTCCAGGAGCGCATCCTGCGCCTTTTCCAGAAGGTATTGAATGGGGCAATCGCCCCGGTCGCAAATCTCCTCGACATTAAAGCATTTTGCGAGGAAATAGGGACCGTGGATCACTTCGACGATTTCACGGAAACTGATTTGTTCGGCCGGTCGCCCGAGCGAAAAGCCGCCCTTGACTCCCCGGTGAGACCGGACCAAACCCGACCTTGAGAGCGACTGAAAAATCTTGGCCAGAAATTTCTCTGGTACATCCTGCGCTGCGGAAATTTCGGAAAGAGGAGTGATTTTGCCCGCTGGCTGATCGGCCAAGTA